>OGWY01001963.1_pt1 | contig 15424 bp, 8 predicted proteins | sample 1576121 | NCBI WGS metagenome assembly OGWY01 (sample SAMEA3541543, study PRJEB24748) | human gut metagenome | biome: human gut; feature: human-associated habitat; material: faeces | place: China | collected 2012 | reverse complement strand
CAATAAGCTGCGCTTTTGATATATCGTTTGCCGCCATATCCATCGCAGTTCGTGCAGCGAACTCTGTTGCATCGACTGTGGATACCGTATACTTATCCGGGTACGACAGCATGGCAGGTATAACCCAGTCCAGGTAACACCCTGCTCCCTCCCTTTGTCCAAAGCTTATTGGCTGGTTCGCATTTACATTGCCTCTATACTTCTCAAAGGATTTTTGGGCATTTGAAAGTCCCCCTGTCAGGATAATCTTTTCCTTCGCCCTGGTGAGCGCTACATACAGCACACGCAGCTCCTCTCCCAGATTTTCCCTTTTAATGCGGCTTTCTATCTCATTTCTGATTAGTGATGGTCGCTTTGTCCTTGGGCTTTTTGTTTTTTCCACAAGGCCAAGCCCAAGCTTTTCATGTATCACCAGGTCTGATTTTGTGTCCTGCGTGTTAAAGCCCTTGCCAAGCCCAGAAACAAACACTACAGGAAACTCAAGACCCTTGCTCTTATGGATTGTCATAATGCGCACCACATCGTCATTCTCGCCTGCGGTATCGGCCTCTCCGTAGTCTATCTCGTATTTCTGCTGTATATCTATGTACCTGACAAAGTGAAACAGCCCCTTGTAGCTGGTCTTTTCATAGGCTGCGGCCATCTCAATCAGCATATCTATATTCTGTCTGCGCCGTTTTCCTGCCGGCATGGCCGATGCATACCTGTAAAAGCCTGTCTCATCAAGCATCCTGTACAAAAGCTCATGGATTGGCGTATCAGCTACAGCACCTCTTAGTCTCTCAAATACCAAAGCGAAGGCTTTAAGCTTCTCGTCCTCATAGCCATCCTCACCTGCCATGGCGCTAAGTGCAGCCTGTGCAAAGCTTACCCCCTTAAAGGCAGACCTAATCTGTGCCAGCTCCTCATCATCCATGCCCACGATAGGCGAGGCAAGCACTGCTGCCATCGGAATATCCTGCAGCGGATTATCGAGTATGCGAAGCATCGACAGAATAACCTGTATCTCATACGATGAAAAGTAGCCTGTATTCGACTCTACATGCGCCGGAATATCACAGTCCTTTAATACTGCTGCCACTGTATTGCCCCAGTTTGCAACACTTCTCGAAAGTATCACTATATCCCTGTACTGCACGGCTCTTAGCTGCCCTGTCTTTTTATCGGTCACCATGCCGTTTTCCATCAAACTCCTGATACGGTTTGCAATCAAAAGTGCCTCTATCTGCACCTTATCTCCATCCTCATCCTCTATAATTTCAGACAGATCCTCATCCTTATAGTCAACAAGCAAAAGCTCAGGACGCATCGTCTCCTTTGGATAGCTTGCACCGGGATACAGTGCCGCATCGTCATCATACTGCACATTGCCCAAATCTGCTGCCATGATTTTGTAGAATATGTCGTTAGTAAAGTCTAACACCTCATTCCTGCTTCTGAAATTTTTATGCAGGTCTATTCTCTGGTGTGCACTGTCATCTGATGTATATGTGTTGTATTTTTCCATAAACAGCTCAGGGCGCGCCATTCGAAACCTGTATATGCTCTGCTTTACATCGCCCACCATAAACATGTTGCCGACTCCCTGATGCTCTCTTGAAATAGCGGTAAGTATATCCTCCTGCACCTGGTTTGAGTCCTGATACTCGTCAATCATGATTTCCTCAAAATGTTTTGAAAACTCACGCGCCGTCTCTGTGGGCTCCAGTGTCTGTTCATCCACCAGTATGCGAAGCGCAAAATGCTCTATATCAGAAAAATCAAATACTCTTTTTCTTGTCTTTACAGCCTCCATCGCATCATAAAACTCAAGTGAGAGCCTTATCAGCTCTTTAACAAATGGTCTTTGACGCTCCAGCTGCTCATACATAAGCTCAATTGACATGCCAAAGTATTTCTGCTTTATTCCGTCTACCTTCTTCTTGGTAGCATCGCGCATACTTTTCACGCGCTCCTTTTTCTTCTCGTCTCCGTCAAATTTCCTGATGACAGCAATTCTGCCAAAGGATATTTTGTTTAAGAACTCCTGCATGCCGACATAGCCTGTCACATCCGCCATTCCATCAAACAATGCTATATCCTCTGAAAGTGTAAGCGCATACTTTTCAAGCCCTGGTGTAGCTGATGCCAGGTCTTTCGCCATTGTAAGCTCCTGAACAGCCTCCTCCAAAAGCACCCTGCTGTAATCCACTATCTCCTTAATGATTTCTGAGTCCTCAAGCTGTTTAGCTGACTTTATATCATAGAGCCTTAGGAGACTGTTCATCCACTTTCTCGGCCATGATGAGCTGCCCGCCTTATAGTAGATATCCTCCACCATCTGCCTGACGGCAGAGTCATTTCTCCCCTTGCTGTAGGTGTCTATAAGGTTGATAAATGCCTCGTTGTCTTCTCTTGCATAATTGTCCTCAAATACCTGTGCCAAAGCATCCTTTAGCATAAGCTTAAGCTCTGCCTGGTCACCGATTCTGAAATCAGGATCCAGATTAAGCTGTGCGAAATTATTCTGCACCACAAACAGACAAAACGAATCGATTGTAGTGATGAGCGCATTGTGAACCAGTGTCGACTGCCTCTGCAGGTTCTCATCGTCCGGCTTTTGCTCCTTCAAGCTGTCTATCGCACGACTGACACGCTCCCTCATCTCAGCAGCTGCAGCCTTGGTAAACGTCACCACAAGCATCCTGTCGATATCCACCGGCGGATTATCCACACATATTCTGTTTACTATACGCTCAACGAGTACAGCTGTCTTTCCTGAGCCCGCTGCCGCCGATACAAGTATATCCCTGTCTCTTAAATCTATAACCTTTTTCTGTTCACTGGTCCATTTAACATCCATATTATGTCTCCCGATTATGGCTTTATATTATTATCTCCATAGCATGCTTTATGCTCTGCCGCTGCAATCTGTGTACGCATTTTATCAAGTACATCTTCCTTATTGTCACCGTTAAAGCTTCTTTCGCTAAAGCCCGGTATCCTTGAATCATACCTGCATATGGCCTGAAAAGCGCAATATGCGCAGCTGTCTATTTTCTTGTTCTTGATAGGATTGACGGCAACATTTCCATCGTATATTTCTCTTCCTATCTCGCGAAGCTTCTCTCTCGCAAACCTTGTTATCACATCAAACTCTTCGGCGTTTGCCACCTTTGAGCCTGCAGCCGGTGTCTGATCCTTTTTTAAGGTAACAGGGATTACGTCAGAGCTTTTCTCAAAGTCCCTGTCCATGCCTCTGTATGCCTTTTCGTCAGAGTTGATAAGCCCGTCAGGCTTGAGCTTCTTTAATATCATCTGATTGATTTCTTCCTCAGACAGCTCAGTGCCCGGTGTCACATCCTTTAAATCAATTACAGGATCGTCGATGTGATAGTACAGCATACCGCCCGGCTCCACACTTACCTGCTTTAGCGCCTCTTTCTTTTGTTCCATGACAGCGTCCATGTACACTGCAAGCTGAAGCTGCGTGCCATAGTACAGCTTCACCAGGTCAAAAACTGTATTTCCCGACTTGTAATCCAGTACCTTCACAAAAAGCCTGCCCTCATCCGTATATGTGTCAGTCCTGTCCACGCGTCCCTTTATATCAACCGTCACATCATTTGCCATATCAAGGCTCTCGTAAAAGGAAAACTCAAACCTCTCAGGCACAAAGCTGCCTCTTCGTATCTGGGTTGTGAGTGCCCATACTGTCTGCTTAAAGACAGCCTTCATATGTGATATCGAATGTTGGCTTTCCGCTGTATCAAATGTGCCAAAGCCTGCATACTCATCAATCACCTCATTTATTGCTTCCATCGCAAGCTCATCTCTTTTTGTATCTGTCACGCTAAACCAGTCAGTACTCTCCCTATCAAGCTTCTTACTGTATCTTTCCAGTGCTTCATGGTATATATTACCCATATCAAGGGATGTAAAGCCGCTCTCCTCACGCTCTGTAAGCCTCAATCCATAATTTAAAAAATGCGCATATGCACACCTGGCAAACTGCTCAAAGCGCGTGATACTGCCCTCCATGTGTCTGCCGTATATGCTTCTTGCCACATTTCGGCTAATCGGATCCTTTGAATAATGCTCAAACCTTGCATTGATGAGCCTCTCCACGGAATTTTTTTGAGCAAATTCTTTATCGTCTACTTCATTACCGTCCCCTGCATCACTGACTGATGCGTCATAGAGCATCACCGCTGCTGCAATCTCGCACCATCTGTCATCCACCTCATTTGACAGCAGATAATCCAGAGCACTCTGCCTGCTTGATATATCCAAAAGCTGTTCTACATCCTCTGTCTCAGTCACGACAAGCTCCGGAAACATCCCCTTTAATATACCTATGAGATACGATGGCTGGGCAGCCTTTTTTTCACTGTCAAGCCTCGTATAGCTGATATAAAGCTCCCTGGATGGCTTTGTCATATTCAGATATAGATAAAACCTCTGTATAAATGCCTGCTCCCTTGCCCCAGGCGCAAGCTCTATATCCAGCTCCTTAAGTGCCTCTCTCTCATACTGGGATATAATGCCTCCTCTTCCTGCCGCCTTTGGAACAATCCCATCGTTTACGCCTGCAAAAAACATGACCTTTATGTTGGTAAGACGAGTTCTCTCAATATCTCCGATGGTCACAGTGTCGTATCCCGGCGGTATAACTGCTACATCTGCCGCATCCAGTCCTGCATCCAGTATCTGTGTAAATTCCTCTGCATCCATGCATTCATCACCCAGCACCGCCACATATTTTTCAAAGAGCTGCATGACTATTTTGTATATCTGTCCGTATTCCTTTGATGCGGTCTGGTCCCCTGCATCAAGCAGTGCCTGCTCCTTTTTTGCAAGCTTATCAGGTATATCAAGCAAAACTATCAGCTTATATATAGCGAGCACATAGTCCTTTACCGTTGACTTTTTATCGGAAAACACCTGATATACCGGCTTTAGCAGCTCCATTATATACTCCCTGCTTTGGTTTAAAAGCTCAAGGTCATAGCCTGCCTTATGCTTTGGCAGCCTGACCCACTTTTTGTCCCATGCGCTTTTACCTCTTACTCCACAGGCGAGCACGTAGTTTTCAAGTACATCTATTTCACTGTCCAATAGCTCACTAAAGCCGCACCGCAAAAATCTGAACACCGCATCTGCCGAGAAATTTTGTGCCGCAATATCGGGTATTGACCTGATAAACTCAATAAACGGATGGAAAAGTATCTCCTGTGTGGCATCGATAAAGTAAGGAATATTGTATTTGTCAAATATTTCACGCACATAACCTGCATATATATTCACATCTCCTGTGACTATAGCAATATCTCGGTAACGCAGGTTTTCGTTCCTTACAAGCTCATTAATTCTTCTGGCTATCTTTGTCAGCTCCTGCTTCGGGTCACGCAGACAGTCTATATGAATGTGCTTTGGTACTTTTTTAAAGGAGCATCTTCGTTTTCTGAAAAGCTGCTGTTCCATAAAGCTTAGCTCTTCGTTTTCTGCAAGCCGGTAGTTTTTATCAAGGATAATAGGTTCCTCGACTTCTATGCCATAAAACGCTGCCATTTCGGTGAGTGATTTCACTGTCCTTTTTGGCATGTCAAACAGCTCCTGCATGCCTCTGCTCTTAAAGATATCCTCACGACAGTCTATTGTGAGCGTTACATATATTTTCTTTGAAATGACAAAGAGCTTTTTGATGAGCTGGTTCTGTATAGGTGTAAATCCAGTAAATTCATCAAATGCAATGACTGAATTTCTAAGAATGGCAGACTCCTCCGCCACATTGCTAAGCACATTAAGTATTTCCTCTGCAGTGATATATTTGTCCTTCATAAACTTCTCAAATGCTTCGTATAGCACGAGCACATCCTTGAGCTTATCTGAGAGTGTATCCGATAGCCTGCCTGAGGCAATATATCTTCCGAGCTCCTCAGGTGATATATTGTACTGCACAAGCTCCGAAAGCAGTGACTTTACCTCGCTTATATAGCCGATGCGGTTTAAGTTTCTGCCTATTACGCCAAGCTTATCCGCCTCCTGTGCCGCAAGCTTTCTGAGTACAAGGTTCTTACCTGTCTCCTCAAGTACCGTGAGATTTGTGATTCCAAGCTCATCAAACACTCTGTAGGCTAAGCGCTTAAAGCTTAGCACATCTATATTCATGATAGCTTTATTCTCCGACAAATCTACAAGCTGTCTCTGCGTCTGCATTGTAAACTGCTCAGGCACTATTACAAGATAATTGTCCCTTGGGTTTGCCTTGGCCTCTTTCACTATCCTGTTAAAGAGATATTTTGTTTTTCCGTTTCCTGAATTACCTGTGATAAACTGTAATGACATAAAAAAGACTCCATGATTAACTACTGTGTAAAATGTATACTGTAATTATATCATGAAGTCCTCTATTATTGAATTACTTATTGTGCTTAAATTCAGCTTAATAACCGCTATACCCTGTGATTAGTGATGGAAAAGTCTGATTCCTGTAAAGCTCATTACCATACCGTACTTATTACATGTCTCAATAACATGGTCATCTCTCACAGATCCACCCGGCTGGGCTACATACTTCACGCCACTCTTGTGGGCACGCTCAATGTTGTCACCAAATGGGAAGAATGCATCCGAACCAAGTGCTACATCTGTATTCTTGTCAAGCCAAGCTCTCTTCTCCTCTGCTGTAAATACGTCCGGCTTTACCTTGAAGAACTTCTGCCACTCGCCCTCTGCAAGCACATCCATATAATCCTCACCGATATAAAGGTCAATAGTGTTGTCGCGGTCTGCACGTCTGATACCATCCACGAACTGAAGTCCAAGCACCTGTGGAGACTGACGAAGCCACCAGTTGTCTGCCTTTGAGCCTGCAAGTCTGGTACAGTGGATACGAGACTGCTGGCCTGCTCCGATACCGATTGCCTGGCCGCCCTTTACATAGCATACAGAGTTTGACTGTGTATACTTTAATGTAATCATAGAGATTGCCAGATCGATCTTAGCCTGCTCTGTGAGCTCCTTGTTCTCTGTCACAATATTTGAGAAGAAATCATCATCAATATTAAGCTCGTTTCTGCCCTGCTCAAATGTGATGCCAAATACATCCTTTCTCTCGATAGGTGCCGGCTCATATGACGGGTCAATCTCGATAACACAGTAATTGCCTTTTTTCTTAGCCTTTAAAATCTCAAGAGCCTCGTCTGTGTAGCCCGGAGCGATAACACCGTCTGATACCTCTCTCTTGATTACAAGTGCAGTGCTCTTGTCACATACATCTGAAAGTGAAATAAAATCACCAAATGATGACATTCTGTCAGCTCCTCTTGCTCTGATGTATGCATTTGCAAGTGGTGTAAACTCGATATCCATATCATCAACCCAGTAAATCTTTTTCTCCACATCTGAAAGTGGCTGTCCTACTGCTGCACCTGCAGGTGAAACATGCTTGAAGGATGTTGCGGCCGGAAGACCTGTTGCCTTCTTAAGCTCTCTTACAAGCTGCCATCCGTTAAAGGCATCAAGGAAGTTGATATATCCGGCTCTGCCGTTAAGCACTTTTATAGGAAGTTCTCCCTCCTTCATAAATATTCTGGCCGGTTTCTGATTTGGATTACATCCGTATTTTAATTCGTATTCCTGCATTTTTCTGTTCTCCTGTTTTTATCTGCTTATCTTGTATATTTGACCGTTTATATAGTGTTTTATTTGTTTTTGTTTACGATTCTGCTCTCATACTCGCCTGTTGCGATATCAATATATCTGACAAAAAGTGATACCTTATTGTCCTCGTTAAGGTTCTCCCATACCATATCGGTAAACTCATCGATATCTCCCTCGATGTCTACCCATGTAGGCTCACCTTCAAAGCTTGGCAGCGGATTTCCATCGCCCATATATGTATGGATGAAATGTCCCTCTCCCGCAACCGGTGCTGAGTATGCAAATGTGTATCTGTTGCATGCATCAGGATTGCCGTTGTTGCTCTTTAAGATTGACATAGCGTAGTTGAACTCACCATTGTCAATATGCATGATTCCTGAAATTCTTGGTGTATAGTTAGGAGCGTCAGGCTCAAACTCTCTTGTCCTTAAGGCCTGCTCAAATGTCTGCTGCTTGTCCATCAGCTCATAGATAGTATCTGTCTGGTCACCGTTTGTGACAATTGTCTTGTTGCCGAGCACTCTTACAGGTGCGTAAATGATAAGACTTGGATCCTCAAGCTTTGAAGGGTCAAATGCCTGTGTTCTGATGCCCTCGCCATCCTCTACAAATACTCTGTTGCGGCTGTTTTCGCTTCTGCCCATGATAAAGTATGCTGTTACAGCCTTCTTACCATCCTTTGTGCGGCCGATTACGATACCTCTGCCAGGGTATGTTGTGCTTGATAATTCCTTTGCTAATGATACTCTTTCCATGTCATCCTCCATGTTTTCTGATAATGTGGTCTGCATCCCCAAATTACTCGGGCCTGCCGGAATAAAAAAGACCGTCTGAACACACATAATAATATAAAGCTCTGCAGGAAACTTATATAAATGTGCGCCCAGACGGTCGGCAATCAACTGTTATACTCCATGTGGTTATCCACTTCCGTCAGTCATATAACTGTCTTTATTTAAGCATGTATTTTTGTCATTGTCAAGTATCACTTTAAAATAAGCATGTACTTATAAGTTATTCTTATAAGTACATGCTTGTAAACAATGCCCTTATTTACTAATTTTTAAAGCTGTGAATAGGTGCCGGGATTCTTCCTCCACGGTTTACAAATGCATCGCAAGAAAATCTGTTTACCGGCATAACCGGTGCAGATCCAAGGAGTCCTCCGATTTCTACCACATCACCTACATCCTTTCCGATTGCCGGAAGCAGTCTGCAGGCTGTTGTCTTTTGATTTATCATACCGATAGCCATCTCATCTGCGATAATTCCTGAAATTGTGGTGGCCTTTGTATCGCCCGGGATTGCAATCATGTCAAGTCCCACTGAGCACACACAGGTCATAGCCTCAAGCTTTTCGAGAGTGAGTGCACCATCGTTTACGGCATCTATCATTCCCTGATCCTCTGATACAGGAATAAAAGCACCTGAGAGTCCGCCGACATATGAGGATGCCATGATACCGCCCTTTTTCACCTGATCGTTTAAGAGTGCAAGTGCAGCTGTTGTTCCCGGAGCTCCTGCTCTCTCTAAGCCTATCTCACAGAGAATATCGGCTACAGAGTCTCCGATAGCCGGTGTAGGTGCAAGTGAGAGGTCTATGATTCCAAATGGCACTCCAAGCTTCTTTGAAGCCTCCTTTGCCACAAGCTGTCCTACTCGTGTAACCTTGAAGGCTGTCTTCTTGATTGTCTCACAGAGCACCTCAAAGTTCTCGCCTCTTACCTTTTCAAGAGCGGTCTTTACTACTCCCGGTCCGCTGACACCTACATTGATGATGGCATCTGCCTCTGTCACACCATGGAAGGCTCCTGCCATAAACGGATTGTCATCAGGAGCATTGCAGAATACTACAAACTTGGCACAGCCTGATACAGGAAGGTGCTTTGTCACCTCTGCTGTCTCCTTTATCATCTCGCCAATCAGCTTTACTGCATCCATGTTGATTCCGGTTTTTGTAGAGCCAACATTTACAGAGCTGCATACCAGGTCTGTCTCAAGCATTGCCTGAGGGATGGATTTGATTAAAAGCTCATCCGCCTTCGTCATGCCCTTTGACACAAGTGCTGAATATCCACCGATGAAGTTGACACCTACCTCTTTGGCAGCTCTGTCAAGTGTCTTTGCTATTGTAACAAAATCCTCTGAGCTCTTGCAGGCCGCACCGCCGACAATGGCGATAGGTGTAACTGAAATACGTTTGTTTACGATAGGGATACAGTAGTTGTTCTCTATCTCTTTTCCTGTTGATACAAGATTCTTTGCAAGTGTTGTAATCTTGTTGTAGATATTCTCATTTACCTTTGCAAGGTCTGAGTCTATACAGTCGAGCAGGCTGATACCGAGTGTGATTGTACGCACGTCAAGATTTTCCTTCTCCACCATGTCATTGGTCTCAATTACTTCACCAATATTTATCATTTTGCTGTTCTCCTTTAACTGTGTATGACATTTTTATGCTAAACTAGATTCGATGCATCATCTCAAAGATTTCTTCCTTCTGACACTTTATTGTTACACCAATTTCTTCTCCAAGTGCATCAAGCTGGTCAGAAATCTCTGCAAATGAAGCTGTAGCATTTGCCATATCAACAATCATCATCATGTTGAAATAACCTGAAACGATAGTCTGTGAGATATCAAGCACGTTTACACTGCCCTCTGACAGATATGTACATACCTTTGCGATAATTCCTACTGTGTCTTTTCCGACAACTGTGATGATTACTTTGTTCTTTGTGTTATCCATAACAACTTATTCTCCTGTTCTCTTATTCTACGGCTATGCGGTCTGATGCCCTGTCTCTCTTGGCCACATACATAGGGAAATCACTTGCCTTATATGGATTGTCTCCCATTGTGACCTCAAGCCTGACGGCTTCATACGCCAGCTTTTCGTAGTTATTTTCTTTACTAAGGTGTCCCAGTATTACTGAGCCAAATTTATCATGAAGAAGCTCGCATAACAACTGCCCGCTTCTCTCATTCGACAAATGTCCGCTGTCACCCATGATTCTGCGCTTGAGCGGATACGGATATGCCCCTGTCTGGAGCATATTTATATCATGATTGGCTTCAAGCAGCAGCCCATCCAGGTTCTGAAGCTTTGAAACCAGTGCATCATCATACGTGCCAAGGTCTGTCACGACTGCCATCGCATGATTTTCGTTTTTAAATCTGTACGCGACAGGATCAGCCGCATCATGTGATATGTGAAGCGGCTCAAACTCTATATCACCTATCGTAAAATCGACGCCTGCCTCAATAGGATGAAACAGCTCATCATCTATATTTCCAACGGATTTGGTACATTTTATGGCCCCGATTGTGGCCTTTGTTGCATAAATCGGAATATGATAGCGTCTTGCCATGACACCAAGCCCTGCGATATGGTCTATATGCTCATGTGTCACGAGAATCCCATGCATATCTGTGGCAGTCATATCAAATTCATTCAGTCCGTTTTCTATTTTCTTACCGCTGATGCCCGCGTCTATGAGCACATGACAATCATCCGTACCCACGCATATACAGTTTCCACTGCTGCCGCTGGCAATGCTGCATAATTCTAACATGTTAATTCTCTTTCCAGTATAATTCTATTTTGTCTCCCTCATGAAGCTCCTCGGAAAACCGGGCATCTCTGCCATTTATTACAGTGGCTATTGCCCTGCCCTTTCCTGCCTGTAAATCAAATGAGATATGGGTAAATATATCGACAAATATATATGTATCCTTGCCGGACAGCTCTACAGGCTCACCGTTTACAATTACTGTAACTGTATTTTTTGATGAGTCTTCTTCCTGTATTTCTTCCTGTATATCATTTTTTGGCAATTCATTTTCCGGCAGTTCGTTTTCCGACACAGCAGATGCTTCAGCTTCTTTAGCAAAATCATCATGCAGTTCATCGAGCACCTGATTCATCATCTGCTCTGATGTTCTGGTCACTGTATTGTCTGACTCTGTGCTGTTTGCATCCTGCTCAGCTAAGACCGAAGCATCATCTGAATCAGACTCTTGTGTGTCATTATAAGTGTTATTGTCGATTCTTGCAACACCATATTCATCTGTTTTCCACTCAACAGAGAAATTTTCATATACAAGAGTGTCGAGATCTGCCTCTTCATTGTTTACAAATATCATCTGGTCTGTGTCAATAACGAGATCCATAAACTGCGCAATCTGGCGCACTGTATAGTAATTTCTTGTCTCAATCACATCATTTTCCCTGATGCTGTAATCCTCCGGCTCAAGCTCTCCGTTTACCTGGACAAACCTAGGACATGAAACCCTTCTGCCGTTTATGATAAAAGTAATGACAGAATGATTGTACTCATCAAGCTGCGATATCTTATACACTGCTGCCTCTCCTGCTGTGGACGGCTCGATGACTATCTCACTGTTTGGCTCAAGCGGTGTGTTGATGCTTGCTGGCTTTCCGTTCATTGTCACCACTGCGCCATCTCCGGCCTCGCCTCTTACAAGCCTTGCCACACCGTTTACCGTAAAGTTTATCGGAGTACCGCGCTTTGGAAACAGCTCATCGTTTGGAAATCCCGCCTGAAGCGCCGCATCGACTATTGTAAGCCTGTTATTGTCATAGAGCTTTATTCTCTCACCGTTGAATCTGACCATGATAAAATTATTTCTCTGGTCATAATAATTCAGACATATACCAATTGGAGTGACAAGAAGCGGATCCTTCTTAATATCCTCCTGCTCAAATGTCACATCGCCAAGCACTTCCTCACCTCTTAGAGCGACTCTTTCCTCCGGCAGGTCAAGGTCTTCCGCAAGCTTTTCCGTGAAGCCGTGTATCTTGCCTCCGCCTCCGACTACAAAGCAGGCACTCACTGTTTTGTCACCGTTTAGCTCTCTGATTTTAGTCGATACCTCTTGCGCAATATTATCAACAACAGGTGCTGCCACATCCCAGACATCCTTTGCCGGAATTGTGTGCTCGATGCTCATGATATCCTTGTATGTAACCGTATCACTTGTCGTAGACTGAAGCTTGATGCTCTCCGCCATATTGAAATCCACGAGGAAATGCTGCACAATAACTTCTGTCAGCTCATCTCCTGCATGCGGTATCATGCCATAGGCTATGATACTTCCGTCTCTTGTGATTGAGATATCACTCGTTCCGGCTCCCACATCGACAAGTGCGATATTAAGCATACGATAGTTCTCCGGAATTGCCACATTGATAGCGGCGATAGGCTCCAATGTCATATTGGCTACACTAAGCCCGGCCTGTCCCACTGCCGCATACAGTCCGTCTACCACATCCTCCGGCAGAAATGTAACTATGATATCCTCGCCTATTTTGTTTGCCTTATGCCCCTCAAGGCTGATAAACACCTCATCATTCAAAAAGAATTTGACTGTAGAATATCCCACACAGTAAAACTTATAGCTTGTATCGTTAACCTCCTTGAGTGCCTCCTGTGCTTTTTCTATGCCAAGCAGGTCAAGCGTATGGACATCCTCGCCTGTCACCACAGACTCCTGCGCATACTCATACTCCACATGCGTCGTGACAGTCTTTAATACTCGTCCTGCGGCTGCTATACACACCTCTTCAAGTGGCTGTCCTGTCTGTTTTTCAAGCTCGTCCTTTACTTCCTTAATGGTTTTTGCCACCCTGCCTATATCATGTATCTGACCGTCAAGCATCGCTCTGGTCTCATGCTCCCTGACATACTGTGCTGTAACCACAAATTCCTTGTCATCAGTCTGATAGCCGACAGTTCCTACAACATTTCTTGTACCAATATCCAAACCGAATACATTATTCATTTCCACTACTCCTTGTATTTGCTAAGCGCTTTATTTATTGAAGCTATCGTGTTTTCGATATCTCCATCATTATCGATAACCTCCTTGCAGTGCCTTCTGTACTCAGCTTCTTTAAGCTGGCTTGCAAAGATACTATCTATCTTCTCATCTGAATAGCCTCGTGATGACTTAAGTCTTTTTCTTCTGACTTCTTCACTTGCATAAATATACCACAGCTCGTCGCAGATTTCACCATATCCCTCCTCTATAAGGAGTGCTGCTTCAAGCACAAGCATGAAAATACCTTCTTTTTTTGCCTCTTTAACTGCATTAAGCACATATTCCTTTACTGCCGGATGCACTACTCCATTTAGAAGCTCTCTTTTTTTATCATCCGAAAAAATCACTCCGGCAAGTGCCGGTCTGTCAAAATGCCCGTCCTCAAGCCATATCGGTTCGCCCGCAAACAATTCTTTTAATCTATTGTAGCAGTCGCTTCCCGGCTCCATCAGCTCATGTGCTATCTCATCGGAGAGCATGACCCTTACGCCATCAAGTTCCTTAAGATAGCCAAGCACTGCCGATTTTCCGGCACCTACACCACCTGTTATTCCTATAAAAATCATACTATTTCCTTTTCTGTCATCAATGCGCATCATACCAGTCATAGCCACACTCGGTGCCCACCTCCATGGATACCTTCATGTCCACCGCGCCACGCATTTCTTTCTCCAGAAGCTTAATCACTTTATCCTTCTCAGCTTCCTTTGTCTCAATTAAAAGCTCATCATGCACCTGAAGGATAAGTCTTGACTTTAAGCCCTCGTCAAGAAGCCTGTCATGCACACGTATCATGGCAATCTTTATGATATCGGCTGCTGTACCCTGAATAGGTGAGTTCATCGCAACTCTCTCTCCAAACTGTCTTTGCATGAAATTGCTCGAGTTCAGCTCGGGAATCGGTCTGATACGCCCAAACATGGTCTTTGTATAGCCATTTTTCTTGGCATCCAAAACCGTCTGATCCAAAAACTCCTTAATCTTTGGATATTTGACAAAATAGCTGTCTATATAGCCCTGTGCCTCTTTCCTTGAAATCCCCAGGTCGTTAGACAGACCAAACGCGCTGATACCATAAACGATGCCAAAATTTACCGCCTTGGCATTTCGTCTTTGAAGGTCTGTGACCTCATCAAACGGTGTATCAAACACAAGGGACGCTGTACTTCTGTGGATATCCTGACCATTCTTAAAGGCCTCTATCATCCTTTCATCTCCTGAAAGCGCCGCAAGCACCCGAAGCTCGATCTGCGAGTAGTCTGAGTCAACAAACAGATCTCCATCCTCAGGCAGAAATACCTTTCTGATAAGCTTGCCCAGCTCAATCCTTATCGGGATATTCTGCAGATTAGGCTCTGTGCTTGAAAGACGGCCTGTCGCAGTGATTGTCTGATTTAAGGTAGTATGGATTTTGCCATCGGATGCAATATATCCCGAAAGTCCGTCAGCATATGTGCTCTTTAGCTTTGTGAGCTGTCTGTATTCCAATATATCCGCGACAATCGGATACTCCGGTGCCAGCTTTTCAAGCACATCTGCCGCAGTAGAATAACCGGTCTTTGTCTTCTTTTCATTTGGCAGTCCAAGCTTTTCAAAGAGAATGACTCCAAGCTGCTTTGGCGAATTTATATTAAACTCTTCACCTGCTGCCTCATATATTTTCTTTTCAAGCTCAGTTATCGAAACAGCAAGCTTGTCTCCATACTCCTTAAGCTTTATTCCATCAGCCCTTATACCCTCATTTTCCATATCATACAGTACGAAAACGAGTGGCAGCTCGATATCTTTATAAAGAGTGAGCATATCCATTTCCTTTAGCTTCTGCAAAAGAACCGGCTTTGATTTCCAGGCAGTATACACCTCGTAGCAGGCACAGTCCACTGCCTTTTTCTCATCCTCCTTCATCATCCGGGTGAAATCAAGCTTTCCCAGATAA
>OGWY01001953.1_pt1 | contig 15453 bp, 14 predicted proteins | sample 1576121 | NCBI WGS metagenome assembly OGWY01 (sample SAMEA3541543, study PRJEB24748) | human gut metagenome | biome: human gut; feature: human-associated habitat; material: faeces | place: China | collected 2012 | reverse complement strand
GCTTTCATCAAACATTTTCAATATTCTCTATTAGATTTAAAACTACTAAATTCCTTTTGTTCAATAGCATTGGTATAAATAGTTGTTAAAGATTCTTTAGCTTTAGAAACAATTTTTTCTTTTTCAGATGTAGATAGTGTATTTTCATCTAAACTTACTTCATGAAGATTATAGTAAGCTGATGGTGTTACAATCTCTTTAATTTCCATACCACTAGGTAAAACTACTTTTAATTCTGTCTTTGTTGAAAATACTAATGGGAGATCATATACATCATATTTTGAATTAGATTCATCTTTATTTAAGTATTTAGATTTTACTTCAATACCAGCAAAAGTAAGTTTAGAACCTTTTATAACTTTAATTGTATAGTCTTTTACAGTAGCAGCTGTTACTGAAGAATCATTTATTTTCCAACTATCAAAAACAATAAATTTCTTTTTACTTTCTTTTACTAATTTAATAGAACTTGTTTTTTCACTAGATGAAGTTTTAGAAGTATAACTAAATTTAACTGTTGCTGTTAATTTACCATCTCCATACTCAACATCTGTAATTTTGTAGTTCTCAATAACCGTATTAGAATTACTATCACTAACTAAATCAGCAAATATCTTCTTACTAACAAAAGTCTTATCTCCTTCTAATTCTAGATATTTGTATAACTTATTACCGTCTCCACTGATAACATCTTTGATATACTCATCAGCTACCTTTTTAGGACTAGACATATCACTTCCAACTTTATAACCTATTCCTAATAAAAGAACGATACCTGCAATAATACCAATGATAATTTTATTTTTTTTACTCATTGACTTCTTGTCTTTTACTACCTTAGTAGTAACTTCCTGTTTTTTCTCTTCCTGCATTAATGGGTGCCCACATTCGCTACAAAAAGCATCTGTTTTTTTATTTTTGGCTCCGCATTCACTACAATACATTTTTTTCACTCCTCTCTATTTTAGATTACAATTTCTGTCTATTCTTGTCAAGAAAATATAAACAAATATTTCTTTTTTAGTTTATGTTTACACAAAAAGAAACATGACTATTTCTGTTTCTTTTTAGAATCCTTATTTTCTTCTTTTCTATCAGTGATATATTCTTTAATATCAGAATGAAAGAAATTCCAAGTAGCACGAATAATGATATAAAGAGGAAGACCCATCATAATACCAAAAATTCCAAAAATACTACTACATACACCAGCTATAAAAATAACTAAAATTGGGTTAATATTATTGGTCTTTCCATAAATATGAGGTGAAATAACATATCCATCAATATTAGGAAATATTAATGTAATTAGTAAAGTTGCGATAAATAATCTAGTAGAGATAACACTGGCAGTTACTACCGCAATAATATTCGTAATAATTCCTCCAAAATATGGAATTACTGTTGTGACACAAGCAAGTAATCCTAATAATAGCCAGTTAGGGTGACCTACTAATTTAAATAAAATAGAATATTCAAATAACTGTACAACCATAAATATAGCTAATCCATGTAAGTAGTTCCCCATTTCATGATCAATTGTTTTTACATAATTGTATTCTCTTTTATGACTCTTTAAAACTTTTTTAATAAGTCCACGAATTTTGTCCATATCAATTAGTAAATAAATTCCTACAATAAAGACAATAATAGCATTGGTTAAAAAGTTAACACTTTTTCCTAAAATATCGATAGTACCTGTAGAAATATAAGTACCTAGTTCTTTAATTAATTGATTTAATGTATCAGTAATAGCTACTTGATATTCTCCTAAATCTAAATCATATCTACCAGAAATATCGGTAATAACTTGGGTTACTGTTTTAGAAAATGCTACTAACTGTTCGTAAATAACGGGAACAGTAATCCAAAGTAAACTAATAATAAGTCCAAACACAATTAAGATTACGAATATTAAAGCAAGACTTCTTCTTACTCCTTTTTCTTCTAATTTCTTAACAAAAGGATTTAAAACATAAGCAAATACAAAAGCTAAAAAGAATGGTGTTAAAATATGGAAAATTTTTAATAAAATTCCTCCCCAATAGTTACTAGTTGCTATCACGATATAAATAATTGCCATTAATAATAAAGTATTGACTAAACGATAATTTAATTTATTACTCATAATTTCACCTCTCTAACCAAATCGTGGTTGGTCCATCATTGATTAAACTTATCTGCATATCAGCGCCAAATATTCCTGTTTTTACGGATACTTCTTTTTTTAATTCTTCATTCCAAAGATCATATAACTTTTTTGCATCATTTCCATTTAAGGCTTTGATGTAACTAGGGCGATTTCCTTTTTTAGTATCTGCATATAGTGTAAACTGTGAAATAGATAAAACTTCTTTGTTTTCTTGTTCCAACAAGCTTTTATTCATAACGCCAAACTCATCTTCAAAAATTCTAAGATTTAATACTTTTTTAACTAGATATTTTATATTATCTATCGTATCTGTTTCTGTAAATCCAACAAATAAAACAAGTCCACTTTCTATTTTTCCAACGGTTTTACCATCTACTACACAACTAGCTTGTTTACTTTTTTGAACTAATACTCTCATCTTGATAACCTCTCAATTTTTGATACATATGATAATTTTTCTAATTCCGTTACTACTTTTTGTAGATATGTTAAATCTTTTACATACATTGTGACTTCATAAGCAATTCCTAATTTTTCATGAATAGTTAAGAAACGATCAACATGAAGATCAAAAATACTTAACTTCTGCATAATTTCCATTAACATATTATCGGTAGTATCTGTATGAATTAAAATAACGGTTTCATATTTATCATTTGTTTTACTACTCCAATTTACCATTACTGTTCGATTATCTAAATATTCTAAGTTATGACAATTTTTACGATGAACACTAATTCCATTTCCTTTCGTAATATAACCAATAATTTCATCACCTGGTAATGGATCACAACAAGAAGCTAAATTTACTTTGACCTTATCAATGCCTGCTACCACAATATCAGAGTTATTATCACTTGGTTTTAATATTACCTTTTTAGGTTTTGTTACCTCTTCTTCTTTTTTAAATATAACATTTATTACTGTAGAGGAAGCATGTTTTCCATTTCCTATTTCTAAATATAATTCTTCTAAATTATCAACTTTAAAATTTTTAAATAATTTACCTTCATTAGAAGGAGTGAAAAAATCAGGAAACGCTATTTTTCTTTTACGCAACTCTTTTTCTAAAGCTTCTTTTCCTCTTTCAATATAAATTTCTTTTTCATTTTTCGTAAAAAAAGCTCTAATTTTATTTTTAGTTTGACTAGATTTAGCAATATTTAACCATTCTTGAGAAGGACCTTTAGAATTTTTAGAAGTATTAATTTTTACGATATCATTATTCTTTAATTCATAGTCAATTGGTACAATACTATTATTTACGATAGCTCCTACCATAGTTTCCCCTACTTTAGTATGAACTTTATATGCAAAGTCAATAGGAGTTGCTCCTTTTGGAAGTTCAATAATATCTCCCATTGGCGTAAAACAGTAAATATTATTATTTAAGACTTCATTTTTAACACTATCGACAAATTCTTCACTACTCATCTTATCTTCATTTAACTCAATGATAGATTTAAAAAATTGAAGTTTCTGTTCCGTAGTATTCTGCATCATTTGACTAGCATCTTTATGTTCTTTATAAGCCCAGTGAGAAGCAATACCATTTTCAGCTACTTCGTCCATTTGATAAGTACGGATTTGAATTTCAAAAAGATAACCATCTACTCCAAATACAGTAGTATGAAGAGATTGATACATATTTGTTTTGGGCATAGCAATATAATCTTTAAAACGTTTTGGAATTGGTTTAAACTTAGAGTGAATAATACCAAGTGCTAAATAACACTCTTGTTCTGTACTAACTAAAATTCTAAGTGCTAATAAATCGTAAATATCACTAAATTTCTTTCCTTTATTTAATTTATTATAAATACTATAGATACTCTTAGCTCTGCCTTTAATCTCATGAGGAATATTATGTTCATTTAATAATTCTGTTACTAAATTCATCATTTCATTTACTGTGTTATCACGTTCTAATTTTGTTTTATCAAGACGCTCAGCAATATCATAGAAAACATCTGGTTTTAAGTAACGAAGCGATAAATCTTCTAATTCACTTTTTATTTTATGAATACCTAAATGATGCGCAATAGGAGCTAGAATTTCTAAAGTTTCTTTCGCTATTTTTTTCTGCTTTTCTAAAGGTAGTGCATAAAGAGTACGCATATTATGTAATCTATCTGCAAGTTTTACGATAATAACTCTTACATCTTCACTCATACCAACAATAATCTTTTTATAGTAATTCGTTAAATACTCATTTTCAGTAGAAAAATTAATACGACCTAATTTAGAAACACCATATACTAAATTAGAAACAGTCTTACCAAATAAATCTTCTAATTCTTCTTTTGTTACTTCACAGTCTTCTATCGTATCATGTAAAAGTCCCGCAATAATTGTATCAGTATCAGCATAAACAGTTGTTAAAATAATAGCTGTATTTAAAGGGTGAATAATATAAGGTTCACCTGATTTACGATATTGTCCCTTATGAGATAACTCTGCAAATTTATAAGCTTTTCTTATTTTTTCTAAATTATCTTCTTCTGGTATATAAACACTTGCTTTTTCTATTAAATCTTCAAGTGTATAATCTTTTTTTGTACTCATATGATCACTCCTAGTTATTACTACTTAAGTATGATTTCTTCATTTAAAATATCATTTACCATTTTTGCTAATGATAAATTACTAGCATTTTTCCAATAATTACTAGCAAAATAAATCCAAATATCTTCTTCTGTTACTGTAGAATTTTGTTTTCGTAACTCTCTTTTTCTAAGTCTTAAAGCGGGCATTAAACGTGATTTTAATTCATCAAGAGATCTAAATCTAATATCCATACTATCACCTACCATTAAATATTATATACAATTTTTTCTATTTAAGAAAGACAATTTAGAAAAAGAATTTCAAAAAAACAGTTTTACTACATATAAATTTATTAGGTGATAAATGTGAATAAAGAAAAATTTATAAAGTCAACAATTATTTTAATTATTGGTGGCTTTATTACCAAAATACTTGGTATGGTAATTAAAGTAATTAATACAAGATTAATTGGTTTAGAAGGAATTAGTTTATATATGTTAATCTTCCCTACTTTTTCTTTATTTATGTCTTTATCCCAATTTAGTTTACCCACTAGTGTTTCTAAATTAGTAAGTGAAGATAAATATAATAATAAGAATTTAGTATTTTCTAGTATTCCTATTATTCTTATCTTTGATCTTATCTTAATTGCCGTTATTTTATTATCGGCATCTTTTATTTCTATAAACTTATTAAAAGATAGTAGATGTTACTTACCAATTTTATGTATTAGTTGTGTACTTCCTTTTGAAGCAATGTCAAATATGCTGAGAGGTTATTTTTTTGGAAAACAAAAAATGTTACCCCATGTAATCAGTCACATTATTGAACAAATTGTAAGACTAGTATTAACGATTATATTAGTTCCTACTTTGATAAAAATTGATTTAGTATATGCTGTTAGTTTTTTAATTTTAGTAAATATGATTAGTGAATTTACAAGTATCATTATTTTATTAATTTTTATGCCAAAACATATTAAAATCACTGGGCAAGATATAAAACCTCAAAAAAATAATATTAAAAATATTCTTTCTATTTCTATTCCTAATACCAATACTAGACTAATTGGTAACATTGGTTATTTTTTAGAACCTATTTTATTAACTTCTGGTATGCTTGCAGCTGGTTATGATATTAGTTATATTACTTTAGAATATGGAATTGTGGCTGGATACTCTATGCCTCTTTTATTACTACCTGGCTTTTTTACAGGAGCTATCTCAAATAGTTTATTACCTGTTATTTCAAAAGCAAACACTTTAAAACAGTATTCTTATATTAAAAGAAAATTAAAACAAGCTATTTTAATTTCTTTAATAATTGGAATTCCGATTACTTTTATTTTATTTTTATTTCCTAATTTCTTCTTAAAACTATTTTATGGCACAACCCATGGTGGCATCTATCTTAGATATTTAGCAATTCCTTTTCTATTTTATTATATTGAACTTCCTCTTGCTGCTACGATGCAGGCTATGGATATGTCAAAAAATGTTATGATAGATAACATGATTGGTATTATTTTAAAAACCGTTTTATTATACTTTTTATCTTTACTACATATTGGAATCTATAGTTTCATTATTGCTTCTAGCATTAATATTATTTTAGTAGCAACTAGTCACTATTTCCATGTAAAAAAGAAATTAAGAAGTGCTACTTGTTAATATTATGATTTAGAAAATAATTACTAATACATAGTATGATAATTCCTAAACTATACCCTGCTAATACATCAGTAATATAATGAACATTAAAATAAATTCTACTAAATCCAGTTAGAAAAATAGCTAGTAATAAGAAAGTAATATATAATTTTTCTCTTTTTCCTTGATAATATTTTTTAATTAATAAAACTAAATAGCCATATACAATCATAGAAGCAAGTGAATGACCACTAGGAAAACTATACCCTGTTACTTCTAAATAAGAAGAAATTGGTCTACTTCGTCCCACTAAAATTTTAATAATAGCATTTAAAGATACGCCAAAAGTTATCGCAATAAGATAAATAAAAATATCTCTTTTGGCACTCTTCTTTCGTAACAAAAAAATAGTTAATAAAAAAATAATCATAATACCAGTAAAACTCATAATATTAGTAACTACTAAGAAAAAAGAAGATACATGTGGACAGGTAAAAAAAGAAGGAATATTTTTACTATAAACATCAATAAAATCAGAAGTATTTAAAACTATTAATAGTAATAAAATTAAAAATATAATGGTAGCAATTAGTAATAAACAGTTCGTTTTTTTCATTTTAGATCACCTTATCTATATCATATCACATATTTACTCGATGATATATTTTTAGTATAATAATTTTCATAAAGTGAGGCTGATAAAATGATGGGAATTGGTGCTAGAGGTGGAAAAAAAGATAGAAAAATTACTTTCCGTAATCTAAAAAGAAATAAGAAAAAGGAAGAAATGATTGAGGAAGAAAGTAAGAAAAAGGAACTAAAAAAACAAAACGTAATTAAAAAACAAGAGAATATAATCCAGATAACGAAAGAAGAAAAAGAACAGGAAAAAGAAGAACTAATTGATTTATTAGAAGATGCACCTACTCTAGAGAAAAAGAATGGGAACATGAAAGAATCTATTAACAAAATTAAAAATGATTCTATAGAAGTTACCTATAAATTTAATCATAAAGGAGTAGAAAAACAGATTACGCAAGAGAAAGAAATAGAAAAAGATTTAGATTTTAAAAAGAATTCTAATACGATAAAAAAAGATCCCCCTCCTATCATAGAAAAAAATGATGAAAATACCTTTATTCCTATCTATAAAGACACAAAAGCAGTTGGAAAAAGAAATGTTGAAGATAATAAAGAAAGCATTCTTCAAAAAGAAGAAAAAGAACTTAACTTTTTAGAAAAACAGATTATTCAAGTATTAGAAGATGATATTAATGAAAAAAAGTTTCAATTAAAGAAAATTGATAGTGAAATTTATACATTAGAAAAAAATATTGAAGATACCGTTAGTCAAGAAGAAATGGTAGAACTTGAAAAAGAAATTGAGATTTTAATGAAACTCGTTGAAAAAATTAAAAGACAGATTAATTCTCTTGAAAAAACTTTTGATGATAAGATACCACTAACAGATACCAATAACTATTTAATTTATCTAGTAGAAGAATATAAAAGTCGTCGTAAAGAAGAAATTGAATTTAAAAAAGTATTAAAAGATAATCAAAAATATTCTTCTCTTACTGATACTATGATTGAAATTGAAGAAAAACAGAAATCTTTAAATGAAAAGCTTCAAGAGAAAAAAGATGAAATGATGATAGATAACGAACGCATGGAAAAATTAAATGATAATATCATAGATATCGAAGAAATGAATGATAAAATCAAAAGTTTGATGATTGATAGTAATAAAGCGTTAGAAGAAATCAAAATTAAGTTGGAAGAAGAAGTACCTATTACTGAAAAAGTAGATTATATTTCTAAAACAATGGATCATACTCTATGGCAATTGTTCCTCTTAATGGCAATGTTTAAGCGTAATTTAAGTATGAAAAATAATGCTGTTAATAGTATTTCTAACTTGGTTATTTTAGACATGATTATGAAAATGACGACTCCTACTATTACCAAACAAGTTTCTTACGAATACAATGTAAAAGATTACGAAGATATGATTAAAAAAGCAGCAAGTGATACTAATTATTTAGAAAATGTAATTGATAATAATTTAGACAAAATTGATTCTATTCGTTATACTTTTATGCATAATTATCGTGAATGCAGTTATTTAGAAAGTTATCAGAACGCACTCAATAAATTAAATCGTTTAGAAGAAAATATAAAAGAACGCAAAAATGATGTAGCAAAAATGAAAAAAGAAATGGAATATCAGCTAGAAAAAAATAATGCAAAAGTAAAACGATACACAAACCAAAAAGTAGCATAACGCTACTTTTTTCACTTGTTTTTCACAAAATCTGAAGGATACCATATTTTTGAAGCTGAAGATGGTGAAATGGCATTAGATATTATTGAAACAAATAAAATTAATGTGATTGTTTTAGATATTATGATGCCAAAATTAGATGGCTTTTCTACCTATAAAGAAATTAAAAAAATTAAAAATATCAAAACTATTATTTTATCAGCTAGAAGTGAAGAATATGATAAATTATTAGGCTTTGAATTAGGTGTTGATGATTATTTAACGAAACCTTTTTCACCAAAAGAGTTAATTGCTAGAATTAAAGCCATTACGAAACGAAGTAATCAAGAATTAGATGTGTTTGAATATCAGAATTTAAAAGTTGATTTTAAAGGATACACAATTAAAATTGATGATAAAGAAGTAAAAGTTACGCCAAAAGAGTTTGAAATTTTAACTTACTTTATTAAGAATAAAAATGTAGCTATATCTCGTGAATCCCTACTCTCTTCTATTTGGTCTTATTTGGTTTTATTTTCCTTTCTTATTTTAATGCTTTCATGGGAATTTCAAGTATTATTTTTATCTTCTTATTATGAATAGCGTACTACTAAAAATATGAAACAGATAGTAAGTAAATTAATTATTTCTTATAGAAAAAATAATGATACAGATTCTTTTTATGAAAGTTTAGAAAACATTAGTTTTGAAAATGGTATTTGTATTGAATTATCAAATGGTAAAACAAATATTCCCTACACATATGATTTTTTAAATCGTGAATATATTAAAGGTAATCATTTGCAAGAATATAAAGATGAGTTTATAAGTAGTAATCAAATTACTCAAAAATATACAATGATTAATCCACAGTTTCAAAATTATATGGTGTTTCTTCTACTAAAAATAAAGGTACTACTTTCTATTTTAAAATAAATCATTAATTTTATTAAAATTACACATAAATTTCATATTTTATATGTATGATGGTTATGTGAAAAGAAATTTTCATAAATAGTTACTGCTTACTCTCACCTATAGTAACTATTATTAGAGGCTCATGCCTCTTTTTCTTTGTCTAAATCACTCTTTTTAATAATATATAAACCCTTATTTTTATAAAAAGCATAAAAAACATCTTCTATTTTTACTTGGTAATCTTTTAAAGTTCTTTCAATCCAAGTTTTACTCTTTTTAATCTGAGTTAGCGTTTCAGGTTGTATCACGCCATCTAAAATAAGTGGCAATGGGTAATCACCAAATTTATTATTTTCTTTTTGAAAGACACTTAGTTTCCCACTAGACTCTAAAATAGCGTAGTCTACTTCTTCTATCGTTCTAATATGTTGTTCTCTTAGTTGTGTTAACAAATCATCTAAATTATAACGCTGTCTTACCATTTCTTTAAAATTTACTACTCCCCTATTGATCATAACAGATGGAGTACCATCAAAAGCATCTCTAACTTTAGCATTTTTTAAAGAAATATAACTCATTACAATCTGAATAAGTACCAAAACAATAATTGGAATAATCGATAAGAAAACACTTTCTTCACGATTATCAATAGAAATTGCTGCTAATTCTGCTATTAATATAGAAACTATTAAGTCTACAATTCCTAATTGTCCCACTTCTCTTTTTCCCATAAAACGATAAAGAAAAGTAATAATTACATAAAAAAGAACCGTTCTTTCTAACACAATGATATAGTCCATGTTATCACCTATCTATATTATGGATTATGGTATAAAAAAATATTCATTTTCATAGAGTTTATTAGGTGATATTATGAATGATGTAGTGAAATATTTAAAAAGTTTAATTTATATTTTAATTCCCATTTTGGTTTTAAATACAATTCTTTCTCTTTTATATTATTTTAATATTGTAGGAAATCAGGTTAATAACTATATGAAATTATTTATTGTCGCTATTTCTATGCTAGTTGGAGGAATTTATATTGGTAGTAAAGCAAGTAAAAAAGGTTGGCTAGAGGGTTTAAAAATTGGATTAGAAGTAATTATTTTATTATTTGTAGTTAGCTATTTAGCATATGATAAAGGTGTTAATATAAAATCTATTATTTATTATTTTATTCTTATTATGTCTTCTATGTTGGGTAGTATGATAGGAATTAATAAAAGAAAAGCTAAATAAAAAGGACTGTCATGATAGAAAATAAGTTCATGACGGTCCTTTATCTTTAATAGTATACTTTATAAAAATTATTGTTATTACTTTTACCGATTTTTTCATCTCTTTTTTTAAATTCTTCCTGAATCATATGAATAGGTTTTTCAAAACAAGTTATCTTCTCTTCTTCTAATATTTTTTCAAATTGTTGATTACATCTATCTCTCATTTCAATATATAGGTTATCTGAAAGAAGGATTAAAATTGTCTCTAAAGAAGCTAAAAAAATAGTATAAAATAATAAATTGCTTATTTTATAAAAAGTAGTCCCTTTTTCAACATTCAAAATAGAATTAATAATATAATCAAAATTATCCTCTAAAGTTGTCACAATAGATACATCAAATATCACTTGCTGAGTATCATTTGAAAAGTTATTTCTAAATATACTTGGAATAAATTCTAATTCTTTATTTTCTTCCAAAGATGGATAAATATATTTTAATAATTTTTGATATCTATTTAATTTTAAAATATCATCTTGTGTAAAAAAAGCTTCATAATAAGTAAAATATTCTTTAAGATAATGAAGCCCTAAACCAGATGAAACTCTATCATAAGTGCGTATTAATAATGAGTCATAATAACTATTAAATTCCATATCAATATTATCATCTTCATAGGTAACATCATCTGTATTATCCTGTCTTTCAATCATCAAAATGTCACTATCAGTTAGATTAATTAGACTATCAATTTCTAAATTGGGATAAAGAGTATTGGCTTTATGTGCAATTCTGAAATTTACTAACATGTCATCATATTCATCTGTATTTCTTAATAAAACTTGATATAAGTCTACATCTTCTTTATAATGTTCTGATATATATTGATTTAGTTTTTTAATTTCTTCATCATCACGAATAATTCTATCTAAAAGTTCTGTTTCTTTTCTTGATAAACGAATTACTACTTCCTCTAAATATTCGGTATCCTGTTTTTTCTGTTCTAATTCAAAAATATGTAAATAAAGTCTTAAAATACTTTGTGATAAATTAATTAATTCCCCTGTCATTTTCATCACCTTCAATGTAGTTAATTGCATCAGTTACTGTTTTATTAAAATCTTGATAATTTGTAGTAAGCCATTTTATATGATCAAATTGGTGTTTAAAAAAGGTATATTGTCTTTTTGCATAATGTCTAGAATTTTTTTTAATTAACTCTAAAGACGCTTCTAAAGAACATTTATGATCAAAATATAAATATAATTCTTTATAGCCAATTGCAGTTTGAATTGCTTTTGTATTAACTTTTTGATCATATAATGCCTTTGCTTCTTCAATTAAGCCTTCGCTTACCATTTTGTCTACTCTTAAGTTAATCTTTTCATAAAGAATATTTCTATTAGTAGTAAGACCTATTAGTAAAAATGAATATAGAGGATTATTTCCTGTTTTTTCTTCTACTAAATTTTTTTCATATTTATTTAAAAGTCTAATAAGACGCTTTCTATTATTTATATGAATACTACAGTTAATATCATATTTTTTGATATTATCTAATAACTCTTGATTCGTTAAATCATGATAATCATCTAATTCATCTTCCTGTTTAAAACGGTAATCATATAAAGCTGCTTTTATATATAGTCCTGTTCCACCAACAATAATAATGTTTTTTCCTCTTTTTTCAATTTCTTCTATCTTTTTACGACAATCTCTTTGATAGTCATACACAGTATAAATAGTATCAACATTACAGATATCAAACAAATGATGAGGAATGCCCTCTTTTTCTTCTTCTTTTATCTTAGCTGTTGCGATATCTAAACCTTTATATACTTGCATAGAATCGGCATTAATAATTTCTGCATTATATTTTTTAGCAAGCTCTACACTTAATTTAGTCTTTCCTACTCCAGTAGGACCAGTAATTACGATAATCATATTATCTACCCTATTCATTTCTAATTTTTCTTTTTCTTTATATTCTAGCAGCTTGATAAGATAAAATCAAGCACTTATCACGGTAATTTGTTTGGGCGTAAATTCGATAAGGAATATGTTTTTTCTTAATAAGTACTACCACCACTTTTTTACATAGAACGCTTAAATAATTTTTCTAAATCATACTTAGAATAGGTGATAATAGTTGGTCTACCATGAGGACAGGTAAAAGGATTTTCACAACTTCTAAGTCTTTCTAATAAAACTTCCATACTAGATAGTTCAATATGGTCATTTGCTTTAATAGATGCCTTACAAGCAACTGTTGCAGCTATATGATCTAAATAACGATCTAATCTAAAGTCTTCTCTAACCGTTATGATATCAAATATTTTTCTAAGAGCAACTTCTATGTTAGACTTGGTTAACCAAACAGGAACACTACGTATTAATAAAGTTTGAAATCCAAATTCTTCATAACCAATTCCAAGTTGATCTAAAATGTCGAAGTGTTCTTTTAAAATAATATATTCATTACTAGTAAGTTCTAAAGTGATAGGTACTAATAAATCCATCGTAATAGGTTTTGGATTTGACATTTCTCTTAAATAATACTCATAATTTACTCTTTCATTTGCAGCGTGTTGATCGATAATATACATACCATCTTCATTTTCTGCAATAATATAAGTCCCATGTACTAATCCAACAGGATACATTTTTTTAATTCTTTCTTTTTTTACTTCAGTAGTAACACTAGTAGTATTATTATCTTCTATACTATTTTTTTGATAAGGAGTGGTTTCTTCTTGTGTTTCGAAAGTAAGCGTCATTTTTTCAAATTCTTGAAACTCTTCTTCTTTTTTATTTTCATCAAATTCTTGAAAACGATCAGGTGTATATACAGTTGAAATTCTAGTTCTATTTTCATCTACCGTTGTTTCTAATATAGCATCAGGAATTAATGTTAAACTTTCTAATTTAGAAGTAATCGTTTTAGTAATTAAATCCTTCAAAGTATCCATTTTAGAAAATTTAATATCCATTTTGGTAGGGTGAACATTTACATCTACTAAAATAGGATCTACATCTATTTTCATTACAACAATTGGATATCTATCTTGTGGAATATAAGTATGATAACTATCTGTAATATAACGAATGATATCTAAATTACGAATCACTCTTCCATTTACTAATAAAGTAATTGCATTCTTATTACTTTTTTGTAGTTCAGGATAAGAAATATAGCCACTAATTTGATAGTCCTCGTTCTCATTTTTAATTTCTATCATTTTTTTAGTAACTGATAAACCATAAATATCATTAATTACTTTTAATAATCTTCCACTACCATCTGTTTTTAATAAAACTTTATCATTGTTTGTGAGTACAAAACGAATTTCAGGATAACTTAAAGCCATTTTATTTACATATTCCGTAATATAGGCAAGTTCCGTATATAAACTTTTTAAATATTTTAAACGAACAGGTGTGTTATAAAATAAGTCACGAACTAGTATAGAAGTTCCTTTGGCAAGTTCACTAGGATTTACTGCTATCAATTTACCACCATGGATTTCTACTTCTGTTCCTACTACCCCATTATTTGTATTTAAAGTGACATTAGAAACACTGGCAATAGATGGCAATGCTTCACCACGAAATCCTAAACTACCAATATGAAATAAATCGTTTTCATTTTTTACCTTACTAGTTGCATGTCTAGAAAATGCAAGTACAGCATCTTCTCTATCCATTCCGATTCCATCATCAGTTACTTTAATTTCTTTCACACCAGAATCCATAAGTTCTATTTTAATAGAAGTAGCTTTGGCATCAATTGCATTTTCGACTAACTCTTTTACAACATTCATGCACTTTTCTACTACTTCTCCAGCCGCAATCTTATTTGCTAATACTTCGTCCATTATTTGAATTTTGCTCATACTACCACACTCACTTCAATAGTTCCATAAATAACTATAGTTCTATTTTAACACACTTTTATAGTGCGAGAAAAGAAAAATAAAAAGCTACTATTTAGTAAAGAATAAATGACTATTTTACTAAATAATAGCTATTTTTATTGATTAGTAACTTTTTTTATAAACTTTTTTCCTTGTGGTAAATAAAGTAACTTTTGATAATCCCCATAATCTCTATTTTCTATTTTTTCAAGAGTAGTTCCAAAAGCTAAAGTATCTACAAATAAGTCTTGATCTATTGTGTTATGTTTTGAAACCTTTTCTGCATTTCTACTAAGAGAATTATTACAGATGCATAATTTTAAAGTAGTACCATTTCTAATTTCTAATAGATAAGAACTAATATCTCCCAGTCTAAGGTTCACTAATTCTTTTTTCCCAGAATAATCTTTAAAAACATCTTCTTTATCTATATTAGGATTTTGTTTTAAAAGAGAATAAATATAATTTTTTATATAGTTTAACATATTATATGGTCCGATTAGTTCCTCTTGTAAACTAGAATTATTCTTAAAAATGTCATCTACTTTTTTTAATCTTAAGGTTTCACCGGGTAAAATAATTTTTTTATCTCTATAGTAAAAATAAAGATAGGAAGAGATTCGAATGAAAAGGAGTAAATCATCATTTATTTTTTCTTGAGATTTATAATATTTTTCCATACCATAAAAGTCAGAAAACATGGTATTTCTAGAACTACGCATACTTCCTAGAAAAAATGGTAATTCATTTACTAATATATTTTCTAAAACTTTACTACATTTATTTT
>OGWY01001949.1_pt1 | contig 15476 bp, 17 predicted proteins | sample 1576121 | NCBI WGS metagenome assembly OGWY01 (sample SAMEA3541543, study PRJEB24748) | human gut metagenome | biome: human gut; feature: human-associated habitat; material: faeces | place: China | collected 2012 | reverse complement strand
TAAAAATACTTTTTTTATTAAAGATTTTTATATTAAAACTATTGCTATTATCTAAAGTAATAGTTAGACTTTAATTTTATTTAAAGTTTAATTAAAATCTTTGGAGGGGATTTTATGAAATTTAAAGGAGCAATTGGATTAAGTTTTTTTCTTTTAGCATCATCTCTTCTTGCTAAGGAAGTAGTTGTAGTTCCAGTAGAAGAGGCTGTACCTGAAGTTATAGTTGAAGAGATTGTAACTGCTGAAACTGTACCTATGATGCCTAAAGAGGAGATGGCTTTTAAACCATCAGGTAGTTTTGGTTTACAACTAAAATATTATGGTCAAACTGAAGGAAGTGAAGCTGGAGAAGGCAAATGGAATAGTAATAATGAATCCATGAGAGCACAGTATCTTTTAACTTTACAGGCTACTGAAAAAACAAAAATGCAATTTAGATTAAGAGATTATCAAGCTTTAAATTCAGAAAAAGAGGGAGATTTAGGTAGCGATAAGCGTTTAAGAATTTATCATACTCATAATAATCTATTTACATCATTCTTTGAATACAGAGGTGCGACACGTTTTATAATGAAAAGTTATAACTTAATAGATTCTCTAAATACACAAGCAGCTTAATCTATTAAAGAACTTTATTTCTGAAAGATAAAATGATAGGGTAACGCCTTGAAGTATCTTCTCTGATACTCCGACATGCATTGATTAAACACTTCATAATTAATGTATGAAGCTCGGTAAAGTCAGTTGAAAACTTTCTTATATAGTAATTCTAGTCCGTCCCCAAACGACTAATTAAAATTGATGATAACAATATATCCCATATTATTATGTATGTATTTAATAATGTTTATAAAGAAAGTTGATAGACTGGGAGTGGAGCTCTATATGGTGAGTATGCAAGCCCCCTTCGCTTGCTGACAAAGTTATGAATTAAAGAGTCTAAAATTCAAAAATATAGTAATATATTTAATGCGTCTATGTCCCCGTTTGGATGGCGCATTGTAAGTGAGGATTAGTAAAAATCTCTGTTATGAAAATCCTTGTATTGTTATAGGCAATACCCAGCTTACAGGCTCATAGTAACCACCTAAGTAGAGTTATAAACATAGGAAATAAGGAACGTGGAAAGCAGAGTACAGCTTAATAAAGGCAGAAGTGATGCCGCTGGTAGATATAAATTTAAAAAATGAAATTCTTTTAACTCTGTGAGAGTAGGGGCACAGTACCAATGAAACCATGATAACAAGTGGTGGAGGGATAGCCCCAAGTCAAAAACTTTAAATTTTTTATAGGTTGTTGTGCTAACTTTCCTATATTGATTTAGAGAATTTGATGGAACGCCGTATGCGATGAAAGTCGCACGTACGGTGTGGAGCAGGGGAAAAGACGGCGATAACATCAAACTCTTACCTATTGCTATAATTAGTTAGTGATGTAAAAAGATTTACTTATGAAGGAAGATTCCAATTGGTAAATAAACTTGTTGGAGCACCTTTTACAGATTTTACAATAGCACCTGGATTTAGACATACTATGGCTAAAGATAATGGTGGAGGATATTCTAATAGAGCTATATTAAACACTTATACTTTTATGGAACTTCCATATGGAATATCTTTAGAAAATAATCTATATTTAAGACAAGATTTCTATAATCACGATTTTCAAAAAGGACCTAATGAGTATGAAGATAAAGAGTTTGTAGTAGATTTTGAATCATATATCTATAAATCATTCCCTTTATATGAGATGGATAAAATCTCTTTTGCATTAAACTTTGAAGGTGGATATGACCCATATACATTTAAACAATATGAGCGTTATGCTATGAAAGAGGGAGTTGGAACATATACTGATAAAAACTCTTACTCTTTATATGCTCTAATTGATATCTCTATGAAATATAAGCTAACTGACGCTATTACACTTACAACAGGTATAGCTGGTGAATATAGAAACTGGGATATAGAAGAGGAAAGTAAAGCTAAAGATTGGAGATGGCAACCTCAAGCATTTGCAATGTTAGAAACAAAATTTTAAATAACTAACTGGTACCTGCCAAATTTTTAAATTTTGGCAGGTATTTTTATAGGAGAAAAATATGAAGAAAAAAAACTATATTGAAACTGATGTCTATTATGAAAGCTTTAAACGATTAGAATATATTTTTAAAGAGTTTGGAAAAGACGTGTATCTATCTTTTTCTGGTGGAAAAGATAGTGGAGTAATGTTGAACTTAGCATTAAATATTGCAAGAAAAATGGATTTACTCCCTTTAAAGGTATTTTTTATAGATATGGAAGCTCAGTACAAAGAAACAATTGATTATATATCCAAAACTTTTGAAAATCCTGAAATTGAACCATATTGGGTATGTTTACCAATCTCTTTAAGAAATGCAGTATCTGTTTTTTCTCCAAAATGGATTCCATGGGATAAAGAGAAAAAAGAGTTGTGGATTAGAGAGATTCCAAATAAACCATACGTTATAACGGAAGAGAATCTTCCTAAAGAATGGATATGGTTTAAAAAAGGTATGGAGTTTGAAGAGATTATTCTATATTTTGGAGAATGGCTAGGTAAAAAAAGTAAATCTAATAAAATAGCTTGTCTTGTTGGAATTCGAAGTGATGAAAGTTTAAAAAGATTTTCTACAATATCTAGAGATGTCAAAACATACTATAAAAATGATATTCAGTGGTCTACAAAAGTTAACTCCATAAAAACCACAAATTTATATAATTTTTATCCTATCTACGATTGGAGAGTTGAAGATATTTGGGCTGCCGTTGGAAAATTTAATTTTTTATACAACAAAGTTTATGATCTATTTTTTTACCATGGTGAATCAATCAATACAATGAGACTATGTCAACCATATGGTGATAATCAAAGAAAAAGCCTAGATCTATTCCATGAAATTGAACCTGAAACATGGTTTAAAATTGTAAAGCGAGTTTCAGGAGCGAATTTTGGAGCTATTTATACTGGGGATAAAATATTAGGAAACAGAACTACCCTTATCCCCGAGGGATATACCTATAAAGATTATACTATATTCCTCCTTGAATCTATGCCTAAGTATCTTAAGGTCCATTATCTAAAAAAAATTAATACATTTTTAAAATGGTGGCATAAAAAATTAGGTGGTACTAGTTTTGAATATGAGGAATCTGGTCTTTTTAAAACAAATTTAATAAATGAAATTGCTGACAAAAAACTTGAAGCTCAAAGAAAAGCGCCAAGTTGGCGAAGAGTTTGTAAAGTTATACTAAAAAATGATTTCTATTGTTATGGTTTAAGTTTTTGTCAAAATAAAAATGAATATGATAAACTAATGAAACTGAAAAAATTATATGGAGAATAGGAGTTACTTATGGATAAAGATATGCTTTTAATTTTTGAAATATTTAATCATTTAAATGAAATAAAAAAATTACACTCCACTCTATCTCTTGATGAGAAAATATCTGTATTAAATGAGATTAAAATTTTTTTAAAAGAGATTAGCCCTTTTAAAGATGAACCAGTTGATTGTGTTCTTTGGAAAAAAATTGAAGATATTCTACCTAATTTTTATAATCCTAATAAAGTTGCACCACCTGAATACAAACTTTTAAAGCATAGTATTTTACATGATGGTTATACTCAACCAATTGTAACAATAAAAATAGATGGAAAATATGAAATTGTTGACGGATTTCACAGAAGTAAAATTGGTGCATTAGATATTATAAAAAAAAGAACCCATGGGTATATCCCTATTACAATTTTAGGAGATGATAATAGCAATTTAAAAGACAGAATGGCTTCTACAATTCGTCATAATAGAGCTCGAGGAAAACATGAAGTTACCTTAATGATTGATTTAGTTAAAGAACTCATTGAAAGAGGATGGGAGGATGAGAATATAATTAAGGAGCTCGGTATGAGCAAAGATGAAGTCTTGCGATTAAAACAAATCTCTGGGCTTCCAGAGCTGTTTAAAAATAGAAAATTTTCAAACTCTTGGAATATTTTAAAAAAATAGCTTATTAAGCAACAAAAGGGGGGAAGCTTTAATATGTATAGTTTAGTTTTAAATGAACTTGAAAAAAGCTTAAGAAATTATAATGGTGATTATTATAATTTGTACACTAAAATATGTTTTTTATATGAGTTTTTAAGTAAAAAAAATGAAAAAAATTTTAAATTAGAGATTTTAGAAATTTTTTACAATTTAAAAGAGATAGAGGATTTAGGCCTTGATATCGATTTATATTTAAAAGATCGTTATAAAGATAAGCTCATAAATATACTCTTTATCTACACTTGGTATAAAAATTTTCAAAATACTTATAATGAGCAAACTATTATTCAAAAAATTGAATATGATTATAAAAACTGTAGCGAATATAGAAACTTTAAATTAAATCTACCTAAAATTAACGAAATTATAAAATTAGGCTCTTTTAATTTTGATAAATTTGCTGAAACCTTTGATAAAACCTTAAATAATAAAATTGATTTTTTAATTAATGATTTTTTTGATTTTGTTGAACTTGAATATAATGCAATGGGGCAAGAAGTTGAAGTTTATAATTCAACACAACATATCACGATTAGAATCTGTGTTGAAGGAGCTTTATTTTACAGTTATGACAACTCTAATGAACACATACTCCTAAGAAGAGGTGATACTCTTTTAGTAAACCAGTTTATATTTAATAAAGCTACTTTCTTAACTGAAAAATGTAAAATATTAGTATTTCGAGTTAAAAGTCCATTTATTTTAGAGACTTTAAATAAAAAATTTAAAAAAAATTCAACAGCTATAACAACTTTATATAAAATTAATGATTTTTTAAAAGATTATAACTCTAGCGAAAAAGATGTAATCCTTTTAAAAATACTCTTAAATATTATTGACTATCATACTAAAACAACTCTTGCTTTAGATTCTTTTTATGCTTTAGATTCTGAATTTAGTGAAATTGTAAAATATATTGATTTTAATGTTGATAAAGGATTAACAGTTAATAATTTAGAGAAAAAATATAAGCTTTATAATAAAATCTTAAGTGATAAATTTAAAAAATACTTAAACACTCTTCCTTCTGAATACTTAATTGAACAGAAACTATTACGTGCAGCACTTATTTTAAAAACTACTGACTATAAAATTAGTTATATCTCTGACATGCTTTCTTTTACTTCAGCTAATACTTTCACCATAAGTTTTAAAAATAAGTTTGGTATGACACCACTTAAATACAGAAATATTAAATAAAATTTTAATAAACATTCCCAAGGAGAGTTACTATGAAAATATGTAAAATTTGTGGTATTGAGAAACCATTAGACAGCTATGTGACATATAGAAATTATTAGAAAATTTAATGAATTAAAATCATCAGATTTTATTCTTAAACTATTAATCGATGGTTTCAATGTGAGTTGGAGCGAAAAAAATACAATCATTTTCAACAAAGCAGATAAAATTATTTGTGCAAAACACGCAACAAAAGAGATGTATCATCTAATATTTGAAAGATACTGTATAGAATTAAAAAAAGATTTATAAATGACAACCGAAAAAAATATGATACATAGTGATAAAAAGCACCAAAGGAAATCCCTTGGTGCTTTTTTATAGCAACTTAATCTTTTAAAATTCTAAATTATTTCCCTACAGTTACACCAATTACTTCATCATAAAATAAAGCTAAAAAGTTTAACTTAATTATATGCTCAGAGTTGGCAATAGATACATCTCTCAATGGTAGAAAACTATCATAAATAGAATTTTGTAAATCATTGTCATGAAGAACTAAGCTTAAAGGATTTACTTCTGATAAAGATTCATGATCTTTTTTATTAGAACCAAATGCTAAAAACTCCTCCTTTAGCTCCTCAAGAGTCATAATATCACCAGTTATTATTCCCCCTCCAGTAACAAAAGATAATCTTATTTTAGGAATTATTACTCCTGTTGCTGTATTTTCCAATAACGACTTCTCTAAATTAAATTTACTTAATATATTAAGTTTTTTTATAAGTTCTTTTTTGTCCATAGATTTCAACCTCCAATGTAGTTGCTATAATAACTGTATTATATCCCTTTAATTGAGATTGTCAACTATGGAAAAAATATTTCCTTTCTTTATAATGACAACGTTCCAGCTATATAGTAGTTTCTTTCTGGTGCAGGAAGTGCACTATCTTTTGTTTCAGAGTAGTTATATTTATTGTTAAATATATTATTTATACCACTACTTACAACAAAATATGAATTAACTTTATATTGAAGAGCTAAATTTGTAAAATGATAACCAGATATTTTACTAGTAAATGTTTTATTATTTTGATCAAACTCTCTAACAGTTGATTTCCCCAAATAATTAAATGAAACTCCAGCATTAAACTTATCTGTAAATTGATAATTAGCTCTAAGAGTTAGTTTCCCTTCTGGAGCTAATGGAACCTTTTCATCTTTGAACTCTCCACTAGTTATTTTTGTATTTACATACATAATACCTTCACTTAAAGTTAACTTATTAAAGTACTGTTCTGAAAATAATTCTGTTCCCACTCTTCTAGTTTTAGCCAGATTTTCATATGCCCACCATTTTGTAGCTGGATTATGTACATTTCCTTGAATTAAAGTTATCTCATTATCTGTAAAAGTTGTAAATATACTCCATGAAATATAATTATTATTTATAAAATCTCTAAACCCTATTTCAAAATTATCTGAAGTTTCAGACTTTAAATTATTGCTTGTGTACTCCATATTTTTGTTTTTATTTGTTATTTGTCCAGGCATTGGTGAGATAAATCCTCTTTCATATCTAGCAAAAACACTCCCTGTATCACTATAAGAGTAGTTTAATCCAAGTTCTCCTGCATAATCTTCTGAATCTCTTTTATCTTCTATAGATTTAAAAGTATTTATAGTAGGCATTGGAGGAGCTAAAATATTTGTTTTGCTTATTCTATTTCCACCAAACTCTGAATGTTCATATCTTATTCCTGTAATTAAGTTTAAATTTTTACTTAATTCATACCTATTCAAACCATAAATAGCATTGGTTTCTTTATAAATATCATTAAAAATATCTATATTAACATTAGCATTTATTCCCATTCCTAACATTGGCTTATTTCCAATTAAAGGATAGAACTTCCCAAAAGTTGATATATAACTTATTCTTTTTAATTTAGTTTTGTTATAGTCATATCCTAAAACAAACTCTCCATTATCATATGTATATTTCCCTCTAACTTTTGCTCCCTTTGATTTTTCATCAAATCTTCCATCCATTTGTGCGGGTAAATCATAACCTATTAAATTAAAAGGCATTGATCCAATTTTTTCCATTTTATAATCCATAGTTGAATTTTCAATAAAATTTCTTTGATATCTCTGATCATATAAAGTTGTTAAAAACATTAATTGGTTATTAATTTTTAGCTCATAATCTAACGAATAGCTCTCTCTATCACTATGACTTTCTACAGGAAACCCTGCTACCTTTCTATTTTTATTTAACTCTGTTTTCAATGCTGGCGTAGATGTATCTTCATTTCCTTTAAATTTACTTCCTTGAAAACTAATCCGTTGATTTGGAGTTAGTTTGTAATCAAATCCTCCTGTGAAACTTCCATTTTCTTTTTTATCCCCATCTCTGTATCCCTTTCCATTTAAGTATGAATAACCAGTGTTTATATACAATTTATCTGTTATATTATATCCAGTACTAAATGATGTCTTATTTGTATTATAAGATAGATTCCCATAATTTAAGGTAAAATAATTCTTTCTTTCAGTAGCTTTTGTAATTATGTTAACAACTCCACCAGCTGTTCCAGAGCCATTTAGTACAGCTCCACCCCCAGGAATAACTTCAATCCTTTCAATAGAATTAATTGGAATTGTATTTATTGGTAACGTCCCCATAGCCTCATCAATTGGATTAATTGCTACTCCATCTATCAATACTTTAACCCTTGATAAGGCTCGTTCTCCATTTCCTCTCAAATCAATAACTGGCCCAAAATATGTGTCTTGAACAATAACATTTGAAGAATCTCTAAAAACTTCTTCAATATCTCTATACTCTTTCTCTTCTAAAATTTCTTTTGAAATAATAGTAACATTTTTGTTTTCTTTACTTAATTTTTCTTGAAATCCAGTTGTAGAAGTAATAATACTTTTTTCAAGATTAACACCTTGCTCTTGAGCTACTGCTGATGCTGCGATTATCCCCAAAAGTAATAAAATTTTTTTCATAAAACTAATCCCTCCCATTATTTAATTTGACAGCTACTCTCTAAATACATTATAATTATATTATCGATTTGTTTGAAAGTCAAATTTTTTGACTATGTTATACAAATTGAGTATAGTATTTCAAATAACTAGGGAGGAGTATATGAAAAAAACTGTTTTAATTTATTCATCATTAACTGGAAATACAAGAAAAGTAGGGGAAGCAATTTTTGAAATTATTGATGGAGAGAAAGAGATCTATTCTATAGAAGAGTTTAATTCTAAAATGATTGATAATTATGACAGAATTATTCTTGGATTTTGGGTTGATAAAGGAACTGCTGATTCAAGAATTAGAAAACTAATTGGGAACATTAGAAACAAAGAATTAGCATTTTTTGGAACTTTAGGAGCTGAGCCATCCTCTGAGCATGGTAAAAAAGTTTATAACAGAGTTAAACTACTATGTACTAAACATAATACATTGATAGGTGGTTTTTTATGTTTAGGAAAAGTTGCTGATAAGCTTATAGAAAGAATGGGTAAGTTTCCTCTCAATTTAATTCACCCTTTAACACCAGAAAGAATGACTAGAATAGAAAATGCAAGTAGTCACCCCAATGAAGTAGATTTTAAAAATGCAAAAAATTATTTTAAAAATATCTTATAAACCCTCATGTGAAAATCGTAGTCTATTTTAGAACTACGATTTTTTTTATTTTTTAAAAGAAATCGTATTTTTTTTAGTATTTATAAGGTAAAAGTTCATTTAATTTTTAAGAAGGAGGAGTTTATCATTATGTCCAATCAACTTCAAAATTTTATTAATTATTTAGTTATTACAAAAAATATTAATTCTTCTGAGAAAGCAATTATTTTGCAAAAAGAGATTTATTCTATCCAAACTATCATTCTAAAATCCAATTATTTATCTCCTAGAGATATACAAAATTTTATTATTGAAAAAACTAATACATATTACGATGAGCTAGATAAAAATCATCTGATTCAAATATATAAAGAAATGGAAGCAATACCTTTATATTCACACCTTCATAGTCTACACAACTATCTAGTTATGAAAAGAAATAGGCTTCTATATGATGAGTGTGGAAAAAATTTAGCTAATCATATTATAAAAAATATTCTTTTTGAAATATATTAAACAGGAGGGCATTATGAAAAAGTTATTAGCTTCATTAGTTTTCATGTCTTTATTAGTAGGGTGTAATAATGACAACGCAGTATCAAAAACACCTATTGATTCTTCAAGTCCGTATAAGGAGTATTCTGTAAACGATACTAAGGTGGCTGATACTGTTGAAACAAATATTTTAAAAGCTGAAGCTGAAAAATATGGTTTTGATTTAAAAACTTCTTCAGCTCATATGGTTAGCTTTAAAAAAGTTGGAACTTATGGTTCTGGCGAACTTAAAGTAATAGCTTTCTTAAATCCTAAGGGTGTTGAAGCTGCTGAGGATAAAGGGTATATTAATATCAATAGAGTTGTTTCGTATACTTGTAAATTTGAATATAGCTATAAAACAGATAAATACGTATGGACATCTGATTATCCATACGCATCTACAAGTACTTTATTTTAAAGATAAAATGGATGAACCTATTGTTCATCCATTTTTTTAATCTCTAAATTGACATTCTAATAGATGATCATTTATTATTCCTACAGCTTGAAGATATGAATAAACAGTTGTACTTCCTAAGAACTTAAATCCTCTTTTTTTCAAATCTTTTGCTATTGTATCTGATAACTCTGTTTTTGCTGGAACTTCACTTAAAGTTGTCCAATTATTTTTTATAATTTTCTTTTCTGTAAAAGACCATATATATTCATTAAAAGACCCAAACTCTTTTTGAATTTTTAAAAACTCTTTTGCATTACTTATAGATGATTCTATCTTTTTTCTATATCTTACTATTCCAGGATTTTCTAACATTTTTAGTATTTTATTTTCATCATATAAGGCCACTATATTTGGATTAAAGTTATCATACTCTGCTCTATAATTTTCTCTTTTTTTTAATATTGTTATCCAACTTAATCCTGATTGAGCTGATTCTAAAACTAAAAATTCAAAATGAGTTCTATCATCATAAACTGGCTTTCCCCACTCTTCATCATGATACTTTCTATATAAATCACTACTTTCACACCAAGGACATCTTATCATATAATCACCCTCCAAATTTTTATCACATAATATCATTTATCCCTCTCTATTTCAATTTAATATTTTCTTAATTCATTGCTTCTTAAGTAGTTTTATGTTAGTATTTTCATAACTAGATAATTAAGGAGGTTTTTTATGAAGAAGATATCTTTACTTCTATTCTTAAGTTTTTTCTATTTAGGTTGCACTAATAACTCTGTTTATAATAAAAATCTCTCTACATATACTATTGAAAGTAATGTAGTTGAAAATCAAACAACTCAAAAAAATATTCAAAATATTTTTGGAGAACCATACTCAATTGATATAAATAATCAAGGAAATACAGTTTGGACATATCGTGACATAACTATAAATAGTCCTGGATATAACTCATTTTCAGCTTCATTTAGAGCAGGTAAGGGAAGTCGTTCTAGAGACAATCATAATCCTCAATACAAATGGGTTATTATTTTTAACTCTGATGGAATAGTTATTAATTCTGATGTTAGAACACTATATTAATCTTTTAAGAAAGGAGTTGTTTTATGTTACTTTGGTTTATTCTAGGAATCGTATTTTTAGTTATTGAAATTTTAACATTTGGACTTATATCTATTTGGTTTGCATTAGGAGCTTTTTTAACAATGATTTTCTATGAAGCTTCCTTAGAAAATCAGTTTTATATTTTTGTTGGCGCTTCTTTGCTTTTTTTAGTTCTAATTCGAAAACTTGCCTTAAAACATTTTAAAGGAAATAGTAAAGAATTGAATCGTATTAAAGGAAAAATTGTAAAAATTGAAAAGATTGAAGTGCGTGGAAGTAATAATTTCTATACTGTATACTTAGATGGAAAAATCTGGGAAGGTATATCTAAATCTAACTTCAATGTTGGAGATGAAGCTATTGTAGAGAAAATTATGGGAAATAAATTGGTTTTATCTAAAAAATCTTAGGAGGGGTTATATGTTATTTTTATTTATTTTAATACTTATTGCTATATTTTTAATTGGAACACATATTAGAATTGTTGCTCAATCACAAGCTTTTGTTGTAGAAAGATTAGGTGCGTATTTAGCGACTTGGGATGTTGGTTTAAATGTTTTAATCCCATTTGTTGATAGAATTGCTAAAAGAGTCTCTTTAAAAGAGCAAGTTATAGACTTTCCACCACAACCAGTTATTACAAAGGATAACGTTACTATGCAAATAGACTCTGTTGTTTATTTCCAAATTACTGATCCTAAACTATATACTTATGGTGTTGAGAATCCTTTAAATGCTATTGAGAATTTAACAGCAACAACTTTAAGAAACTTAATTGGTGAGTTAGAGCTTGATGCTACTTTAACATCAAGAGATACAATAAATACTAAAATGAGAGTTATTCTAGACGAAGCTACTGATCCATGGGGAATAAAAATAAATAGAGTAGAACTTAAAAACATTATTCCTCCTGCTGAAATTCAAGATGCTATGGAAAAACAGATGAAAGCTGAAAGAGAAAGAAGAGAATCAATACTACGAGCTGAAGGACAAAAAACATCTGCTATTTTAGTTGCTGAAGGAGAAAAAGAAGCTGCTATATTAAGAGCTGAGGCAAAAAAAGAAACTGCTATTAGAGAGGCTGAAGGAGAAGCTGAAGCTATTCTTAGTATTCAAAAGGCAAATGCTGAAGCTATTAGACTTATTAAAGAAGCTGCTCCTGATAAAAGTGTTCTTATGATTAAGGGAATGGAAGCTTTTGAAAAAGTTGCAAATGGCCAGGCTACAAAAATTATTATTCCTAGTGAATTACAAAATATAGTTACTTTAAGTGAGCTTTTCCACGAATCTAAAAAATAATAAATATAAAAGAACATGCCTAAAAAAAGACATGTTCTTTTTATTTTGTAATATGATTATTTATCAGTAATTCTTATAACTTTTCCAGCTAATTTTTCATTTTTTATATAATTATTTATTAAAATTTGTCCATTAACTATAACATGACTAATACCTTCTGGATATTGAATTGGATCTACAAATGTTCCTCTATCTATTGTTGTATTTTCATCAAAAATTACTACATCTGCAAAATATCCTTCTTTTAACAATCCTCTTTCTTTAATTTTAAAAGTTTCTGCTGGTTTTCTTGTCATTTTATATATAGCTTCTTCTAAAGGCATAGCTTTCATCTCTCTAACAAACTTACCTATAACTCTTGGAAAAGCTCCATAAACTCTAGGATGAGGTTTTCCTCCTAATAAGCCATCAGTACAAATATTACTTTCTTCTCTTGTCATAAATGTTACCACATGCTCATCTTTTCCATAATAATCATACATTCCAACTGCATTTTCTTCTTCTTTTAATAAGTCAAATACTGCGTCGTATTTATCTTTTCCTCTCAACTCTGCAATTTCTAATAAATTTTTTCCTATACAGTCCTCATTTGCTTTTGTTTTTACTGATGTAACATATATTCCTTCAAATCCAGCAAAATCTATAAAGTTATCCCATCCTGGAATTCCATTTTCGATATCTTCTTTCATTTTTATTCTATCTTCTTTATTTCCTAGCCTTTCTACTAATTTGTCTGTTCCACCAGCATGTGCCCAAGGTGGTATTATAACTCCTAACATTGTGCTTCCTGCAACATATGGATATTGATCATAAGATATTATTATTCCCTCTTCTTTAGATTTATCTAAAAGTTTCTCAATGTCTTCTATCATATTCCAATTTTTTTTACCACAAATCTTAAAGTGAGAAAAATGAATTTTTACTCCACTTTCTTTTGCTATTGTAATAACTTCTTCCATTGAATCTAACATTGTATCTGCTTCACTTCTTTGATGAATTACAAGAGGTCTATCAAATTCAGCTGCCACTTTGCAAATTTCTACTAGTTCTTCTGTTAGAGAATAAGCACATGGAATATAAATTAATCCCGTTGAAACTCCTGCTGCACCAGCTTCTAACTCTCTTCTTGTAATCTCTTTCATTTTTTCTAATTCTTCTTTTGTTGCTGGTCTAGCTTCTAACCCCATAGCTTCCATTCTTATGTTTCCATGAGGAACTAAATATAATTGATTTGGACCACATCCAGTTTTAGAAATTAAATTCAAATAATTATTAGTATTTTCCCAATCCCAAGATAGCTCATCACTATCTCCATCTAGTCCTGCTAAATTTTTTCTCCAAGAACTTACATATTCTTTTGGTAATGGTGCCATCGAAATTCCATCCTGTCCTAATATTTCTGTAGTTATACCTTGACGAATTTTAGGTTCTATAAATGGGTCTATCAAAACTCTTAAATCTGAATGACTATGTGTATCAATAAAGCCTGGAGCTACAATTTTTCCTGACGCATCTATTATTATATCTGCTTCTTCATTTATTTTTCCTATTTTTTCTATTCTATCTCCATTTAATAATACATCTGCTACATATCTATTTTCTCTATTTCCATCGATTACAGTTCCATTTTTTATTAAGATTCTTTTCATTATTCCCTCCATATTATATATTTTCAAACTCAATTTCAGGTGCTGCTTCCACGCCACTTTTTCTTTCTATATAAGAAATACCAAATATTACTAAAAATGCTACTATTCCTCCTGGTACCATTGCATTTAATCCCATTGGAGTCTTTAAAACATAAATCCAAATACCTGCTACGATTGTTCCAATTATTATTGATATCAATCCAGCTCTCTTAGTAACATCTTTATAAAAAATAGCGCATATAAATGCTGCAAATGGTCCTGCACTTCTTAAAGCGAAAGCTCCCATCATAACACTGATTACATTACTTGCTTCAAGTGCTATATAAAGTCCAACAACTCCAACTATTAACATTGCAACTTTAGAAATCCATATTTCTTTCTTATCATCTTTTATTCCTTTATTAATATACGGAGTAAATATATCGTTTGTAAACATTGTTGCCGTTCCTATCATATTTCCTGATGCACTACTCATTGTTGCAGCAACTATTGCAGCTAAAACAACTCCTGCTAAAATAGGTGGAGCAAATGTCAAAGTAGCTTGAGCAAGAGCATTTTTTTGTGCTCCACCTAAAGCATAACCTTCTATACAAACATATGCCAATAATCCTATTATAGTTGGAACAATTCCATATGCTGCTGTTACTAATCCCGCTATTACTGATCCTACTTTTGCCGATTTTCCATCTTTAGCTGAACAATAAGTCTGAACAATCTCTTGTCCTGTTGGAAATGTCATAAAATACATAGCTATATATCCTAAAATTGTCATTACTCCTACTTTTGACATACTTAAAATATCCATATTTTCATCTTGAATTTTCATTGCTTGAGCTTTTTCAAATAATGCACCAAATCCTCCTACCTTTTCATGATTAGCCATAACAAACATAGCTATTGTCATTCCCACAGTTATAACGATAACATGCATTAAATTTGCGGCTGTAACTGATTTAAATCCACCAAACATTGTGTAAACAATAACTACTGCTGTACTTATAATCGCTGCTGTTTTAAAGTCAAATCCTGTAACAACATTTATAATAGAAGCTGTAGCTATAATTTGTGCTCCTGTAGCCATAAATAAGGCTGTTATTGAAGTAATCGCTGTTATTATATGTGCGGCTTTTCCATATCTTTTACTTATTATTTCTGGAACTGTATTTGCTTGAGCTCTTCTAAAGTAAGGTGCTATAAATGATACTAATACAAATCCAATTCCACCTGCAATAACATACCATGATGCTGATAACCCATGCTGAAAAACATTAGTTGCAACCCCCGTTGTACTAGCTCCTCCAGTATTTGCAGCAAATAATGTTCCTGCTAATACTAGTGGTCCTAATGATTTACTTGCCATTAAAAAATCATCATTACTCTGTTTTTCTTTAGTCTTTTTTCGTGAAACATACAATCCAATAACTACAGTTATCGCCATATAAATAAAAATTATTGTTAAAGCTGTTATTTGAGACCTATTCATATTTTAACTTCCTCCTTAAATTTCTATTTTTTGTAAAGAGATTTTAAAATTCCATAATAACCTTCTGTTCCTTTTAT
>OGWY01001929.1_pt1 | contig 15540 bp, 16 predicted proteins | sample 1576121 | NCBI WGS metagenome assembly OGWY01 (sample SAMEA3541543, study PRJEB24748) | human gut metagenome | biome: human gut; feature: human-associated habitat; material: faeces | place: China | collected 2012 | reverse complement strand
GAAAACAGCGAAAAACGGCACTTATTTACATTTGCTACATTCTTTCCTATTTTGGTTCGTCGAGGTCAAGCCAGGCCATAAACAGGCGGTAGACGAAGTGGTGCGCCTTCGGCTGCAGGCGACGGTGGCGCAGGACGCCCTGATAGAGGCAGCTGTTCATTTCAGTTGTCCTCCGCCGCGGCGATGCCCTGCACCACGTCGAGCGCGCTGCGCACCCCATCCTCATGAAAGCCGTTGTACCAGTAGGCGCCGCAGTACCAGCTCCGCTGCTGGCCGTTAATCTCTTCGCGCCGCAGCTGGGCCGACCAGCTTTGCGGGTTAAACAGCGGATGCTCATAGACGAAGCGCTGCCAGACGTAGCGATCGTCCACCGGCGCGTCCGGGTTCAGGGTAACGCAGAACAGCGGCGCGCCCGCGGGCAGCCCCTGGAGAATATTCATGTTGTAGGTGACGCAGGCCCGGGCCCGATCCCCGTCGCTCAGGCGATAGTTCCAGCTGGCCCAGGCGCGCTGGCGCTCCGGCAGCCAGCGCGGATCGCTGTGCAGCACCACCTCGTTACGCTGCCAGCCGATGTCCCCAAGGACTTCTCGTTCGGAATCGGTGGGCGCCGCCAGCATCGCCAGGGCCTGCGCGGAGTGGCAGGCGAAGATCACCTGGTCAAAATGCGCCTCCCCGGACGCCAGCCGCAGGGTGACCCCCGCCGGGTGGCGGTCCACCTGCTGCACCGGCGCGTTGAGCCGCAGGTCCAGACGATCGCCGAGCCTGGCGAGCAGGGCGCGGACGTATTCCCGGGAACCGCCGGGCACCACGTACCATTGCGGGCGATCGCGAATATCCAGCAGACCGTGGTTTTCAAAGAAGCGCAAAAACAGCGGCAGCGGGAAGCGGCGCATCTCCTGCAGCGACGACGACCAGATGGCCGCCCCCATCGGCAGAATATAGTGGCGGGCGAAGAAGGGGCTGAAACGGTGGCGGGTGAGGAAGCTCTCCAGCGTCGCGCCTGGATCCAGCGCCTCGGTCAGCGCCAGTTTCGCCAGGCGGTTGAAGCGGACGATCTCGCTCAGCAGTCCCCAGAAGGCCGGCTTCAGCAGATTGCGCCGCTGGGCGAAGAGCGAGGTCAGGCTGTGGCCGTTGTACTCCAGGCCGCTGGCCGGGTTGTGGACCGAGAAGCTCATCTGCGTTTTTTGCCCGCCGATCCCCAGCTCGCTGAGCAGGCCCATAAAGCGCGGATAGGTGCGATCGTTGTAGACGATAAATCCGGTATCGATGGCCCAGGTGCCCTGCGGCGTGGCGACATCCACGGTGGCGGTGTGGCCGCCCGGCGTGGCGCCCGCTTCGAACAGCGTTACCTGATGGTGTCCGGCCAGTCGCCAGGCGCAGGTCAGCCCGGCGATGCCGCTGCCGATGATGGCGATGTTCATGAGCGCACCATCCTGCGCAACAGCAGGCGCTGGATACCCGATGGCAGACTGGCCAGCAGACGCAGGGCCAGGCTGAAACCGGTGGGGAAGGCGATGTGGTTTTTGCCCTTCGCCAGGCCATGGCGGATCGCCGCCACCGCCCGATCCACGCTCACCCGGCCGGGCATGGCGAAGTCGTTTTTGCGCGTCAGCGGGGTGTCGACGAAGCCCGGAGAGACCACCGTGACGGCCACCCCTTTCGGCTCCCAGTCCAGACGCAGGCTGTTAGCAAACCAGCTCAGCGCCGCCTTGGAGGCGCCATAGGCTTCCGCGCGCGGGAAGGGCAGCCAGTGCGCCATGGAGCTGACCAGCACCACCCGATCGCCTGCCTCCAGCTGCGTCTGCAGCGCTGCCAGGCAGTTCACCGGCCCGAGGAAGTTGGTGGCCATCACCCGCTCCACGAGGGCGGCATCCACCTGTCCGTGGTCGAGGTATTCGCAGGTCCCGGCGCAGAGAATGATCAGATCGGCAAAACAGCCCGTCAGCGCCTGGCGACAGGCGTCCCTGTCTGTCATATCGAACAGGCGTACGCTGATGTTGGGGCTGAACTGCTGGAGCGCTGCCAGGCGCGACGCATCGCGCCCGCAGGCGATGACCAGATGGCCATCCGCCGCGAAGGATTTCGCCAGACCGGCGCCGATCCCGGAGCTGGCGCCGGTGATGAGCACCGTCATCATGAGCGCACCCTCCGCTTCACGCCGCGCACCGCCCAGCCCAGCAGGGGAAGATGCTCGTAGATCATCTCCCCGGCGTCGTAGTAGTCGCGCTGATGGAGAACCTGCTCCCCGGCGATGTCCACCACCGAGCACCCCGGCAGGACCAGGGTTTCTCCACCGGCAATGCGCGGATGCGACCAGTGCATGGTCCAGGTCACGGCGAACCGCTGGCCGTCGCAAAGCGGCGTGTCGATGGTGAACCGGCACTGCTCCACGTTGGCCAGCAGATGGGTAAAGTAGCGCTGAATGGCGAACAGCCCCTGATGCTGACCAAAAGGATCGCTCAGCGTCGCGTCCGGATGGTACAGCGCGGCCAGCGCCGCGGGCGGCTGTGCATCCAGCCCGGCGTAGTACTCAACGAAACGACGAATCACGGACGGCGAGGTGCTCATGGATCACATCCTGGCTAGATACGGTAGCGTAATGGCATACTTAAAACTTACACAAATAAAATTATTTGTCCAAGTTTGTAGAAAAATATATTTTATTTGTGTTAAAAATCATGTTGTTATGATTGGTGTTTTAAGGGGTGAAAATCGCGGGTGGCGCAAAGGGCAAGCGTGAGCCCGCCGCGCCACCGGGCGCTGGCGGAACAGAGCGTGGAGGTAAGTGAAAACAGGGGGTTAGAGCGGGATCACCTCGAGGGAGACGACCTGCTGCTGCCAGAGTTCGACCTGCCTCTGGCGGGCGGCAGAAAGTTTGCCGCTGGTAACCAGCAGCCAGTTGCGCTGGGGGAAAATCTCCGGCGCCAGGGCGGCGGGAGGCACCGGCAGAACGTCGATGCGATGGCCCTGGCCGGTACGTTTGAGCGCCTCAAGCCAGATTTCGCAGGCGTCGGTCAGGTGCCAGCCGGTGATCAGAAAGTTGTCCCCGGGCGCCTTCTTGTCGCCTTCGAGGCAAAACGAGGTATAGGCGATGATGATGCCGTCGAGAATTTCGCGCAGCGTCATGATGGCCGGCACGTTGGCGGAGACCTGGCTGCGCAGCGGACGCAGCACTTCGGTTACCAGCTCCTGGCGCGGATATTCGCGCCCGGCGTCGTAGATCAGCTGGCGCAGGGACTCGATTTTTCCCTCTTTCAGCCGCTGCAGCATGGTCTCCTGCAGCGTCAGCCAGTTATTGGTGCGCCGCGCGCCGGGGCGCGACAGCAGGGGTTTCACCTGGCTGACCGGCACCCCTTTTTTCACCCAGTCGAGGATCTTCAGCGCCTGCTGGACGTCGTCATCGCTGTACAGACGGTGTCCTCCATCGGTGCGCAGTGGCTTAAGCAGGCCGTAGCGGCGCTGCCAGGCGCGAAGCGTGGTCGCATTTATCCCGCATAGTCGGGCAAATTCGCCGATGGAGTAAGGCATGGAGGCCACCTGTTAACAAAGAATATTCTCAATATACTACGAATCACGACGGCTGGCGTGAAGTGTAGTGGCTTTGCACTACACTTTCCCCAACCGCGTAAATGAAAGGAGTTCTCATGAAGCTATGGCCTGTTGTCACCGGCGTCGCTATCGCGTTAACCCTGGTGGCCTGCAAATCGCCCACGCCGCCGAAGGGCGTTCAGCCGATTAGCGGGTTTGACGCCAGCCGGTACCTTGGAAAATGGTATGAGGTCGCCCGCCTGGAGAATCGCTTCGAGCGAGGCCTGGAGCAGGTGACCGCCACCTACGGCGCCCGCAGCGACGGAGGGATCAGCGTCGTCAACCGCGGTTATGACCCGGTCAAAAAACGCTGGAATGAGAGCGACGGGAAAGCCTATTTCACCGGCGCCCCCACCACCGCGGCGCTGAAGGTGTCGTTCTTCGGGCCGTTCTACGGCGGCTATAACGTGATCCGCCTGGACGACGACTACCAGTACGCGCTGGTCAGCGGCCCCAACCGCGACTATCTGTGGATCCTGTCGCGAACCCCCACCATTCCGGCGGCGGTGAAGCAGGATTACCTGAATACCGCGCGCGAGCTGGGCTTTGACGTCGATCGCCTGGTGTGGATCCGCCAGACGCCGCGCTAGCCTCGCCGCTTAGCGGCTGAGCAGATGGGTATAAACCACGTACAGCCCGGCCAGCGCCGCCACGTTGAGCGCTACGCTGATGAAAAACCGCGTCAGGAAGGGCTGCTTTTGCGTTTTATGGCGAAAGCACTGCTGGCCGAGGATGGCCCCCGGCCAGCCTCCCGCCAGGCCCAGCACCAGCAGCGTGGTTTCCGGCACCCGGCGCCAGGCTTTGCGCGCCGCCAGCTTGTCGGCGCCATAGATAAGCCATGTCAGAAGGCTGCTCAGTAAAAACCACATCGCCAGCGGGTAGGGCAGCAGGGCGCTGCCCACGGCGGTGAGCAGCAGCAGGGAATAACATACCAGGTTCAGATTCATAGGGACGTTCACGCCGGCCAGAAGAATGGCGCCACTATAGCCAATTTCCCGGACCGGCGTAAACGCGGCGGGCTATTGGCTACGCTTGCCCCGATGCCGATACAGCCACATCAGCTTATATGCCGCCGGAATGATAAACAGCGACAGCAGCGGGGCGGTGATCATCCCGCCAATCATCGGCGCGGCGATACGGCTCATGACTTCCGAACCGGCGCCGGTGCCCCATAAAATCGGCAGCAGGCCGGCGATAATCACCGCCACGGTCATCGCCTTCGGCCGCACGCGCAGCACCGCCCCCTGGTACAGCGCCTCGTCGAGCTTATCGACGCTGAAAGTCTGCGGATTCTCCAGCGATGGCTCCGCCTCGATGGCATGGCGCAGGTACATCAGCATCACCACGCCAAACTCCGCCGCCACCCCGGCGAGGGCGATAAAGCCGGTCCCGGTGGCCACCGACAGATGGAACCCCATCCAGTAGAGGAACCAGATCCCGCCCACAAGGGCGAACGGCACGCTGGTGATAATCAGCAGTGCTTCGCCGACGCGGCGGAACGCCAGATACAGCAGCACGAAGATAATCATTAGCGTCATCGGCACCATCAGCTTCAGCTTCTGATTGGCGCGCTCCAACAGCTCAAACTGCCCGGAGTAGGACACACTGATGCCCGGCTTCAGCTTCACCTCCTTGCCGATGGCCTGCTGCAGATCGTGCACTACCGACACCATGTCGCGGTCGCGGGCGTCGATGTAGATCCAACTGGTCGGGCGGGCGTTCTCGGTCTTCAGCATCGATGGTCCGGTGACCACTTTCACCTCAGCCACGTCGCCGAGGACGATCTGCTGCTTCAGCGGCGTGAGGATCGGCAGCTGACGCAGGGTCTCCGGGCTGTCGCGATAGCTCTGCGGTTAGCGGAGGTTGATCGGATAGCGCTCGACGCCCTCTACCGTTTCGCCAACCATCGCGCCGCCGATAGCGGACGAGACGAACAGCTGCACGTCGCCGACGGTCATCCCGTAACGGGCCGCCTTCTCACGATGAATATCAATGTTGAGGTAGCGCCCGCCGACCAGCCGCTCGGCTAATGCCGAAGTGACTCCCGGCACGGTACGCGCCACCACTTCAATTTGTTCGGCGATGGCGTCGATATCGGCCAGATTAGTGCCGGAAACTTTAATGCCAATCGGGCTCTTGATGCCGGTGGAGAGCATGTCGATGCGGTTGCGGATCGGCGGCACCCACAGGTTCGCCAGTCCCGGCAGGCGCACGGTTTTATCCAGCTCCTCGACGATCTTCTCCATGGTCATCCCCGGTCGCCATTGATCCTGCGGCTTGAGCTGAATGGTGGTCTCCACCATCTCCAGCGGCGCCGAGTCGGTGGCGGTTTCGGCCTTGCCGGTTTTGCCGAACACCCGCGCCACTTCCGGCACCGTCATGATCAGCTTATCGGTTTTCTGCAGCATATCCGCCGCCTGCGCAGCGGAGATCCCCGGCAGCGTGGACGGCATATACAGCAGATCGCCCTCGTTGATCTGTGGCAGAAACTCGCCGCCGACCCGGTTAAGCGGCCAGACAACCGTCAGGATCGACAGGAGCGCGATCAGCAGGGTGGTCTTCGGCCAGTGCAGGACCTTCAGCAGCAGCGGGTGATAAATGCGGATCAAAAAGCGGTTCAGCGGATTGCTGCTCTCCGCCGGGATCCTGCCGCGGATCCAGAAGCCCATCAGGATCGGGATCGCCACGATCGCCAGCAGCGCTGCCCCGGCCATCGACCAGGTTTTGGTGAAGGCCAGCGGACCGAACAGTTTGCCCTCCTGGCCTTCGAGGGTGAAAATCGGGATAAACGACAGGGTGATGATCAGCAGGCTGATAAATAGCGCCGGGCCGACCTCCACCGAGGCCTCGGTAATGATTTTCCAGCGTGTGTCGTTGCTGAGCTTCTCTCCCGGGTGCTGATGTTCCCACTCCTCCAGCCGCTTGTGGGCGTTCTCGATCATCACGATGGCGGCATCGACCATCGCCCCCACCGCAATGGCGATCCCGCCCAGCGACATGATGTTGGCGTTGAGCCCCTGGAAATGCATCATGATAAAGGCGAAGCACAGGCCGAGCGGCAGCGAGATAATCGCTACCAGCGCCGAGCGCACGTGCCACAGGAACAGGGCGCAGACCAGGGCGACGACGATAAACTCTTCCAGCAGCTTGTAGCTGAGGTTGTCGATGGCGCGGTCGATAAGCTGGCTGCGGTCGTAGGTAGTGACCACTTCCACCCCTTCCGGCAGGCTGCTTTGCAGCGACGCCAGCTTCTCTTTGACCGCGGAGATCACTTCGCGGGCGTTCTTGCCGGAGCGCAGGATCACCACGCCGCCGGCGACTTCGCCCTCGCCGTTAAGCTCGGCGATTCCGCGGCGCATCTCCGGGCCGATCTGCACCCGCGCGACGTCGCCGAGATAGACCGGCACGCCGTTATCCCCGGTCTTCAGCACGATATTTTTGAAGTCGTCGAGCGTCTGCAGGTAGCCGCTGGCGCGCACCATATATTCGGCTTCCGCCAGTTCGACGGAAGAGCCGCCCGCCTCCTGGTTAGAGGCGTCCAGCGCCGATTTCACCTCGCCGAGGCTGATGCCGTACTGGGTCAGCTTCATCGGGTCGACGACAATCTGATACTCCTTGACCACGCCGCCCACCGACGCCACTTCCGAGACGTTAGGGATGGTTTTCAGCTCATATTTTAAGAACCAGTCCTGCAACGAGCGCAGTTCGGCAAGGTCGTGTTTGCCGCTACGGTCGACCAGCGCATACTCGAAGACCCAGCCGACGCCGGTGGCGTCCGGGCCCATTTCGGCGCTGACCCCGGCGGGAAGTTTGCCCTGTACCTGGTTGAGATACTCCAGCACCCGCGAGCGCGCCCAGTAAGGATCGGTGCCGTCTTCAAAAATCACGTATACGTAGGAGTCGCCAAACTGCGAGAAGCCGCGTACCGTTTTGGCGCCGGGGACTGACAGCATGGTGGTGGTCAGCGGCCAGGTGACCTGGTTTTCGACGATCTGCGGCGCCTGCCCCGGATAGCGGGTTTTGACGATCACCTGTACATCAGAGAGATCCGGCAGGGCGTCTACCGGGGTGTGGATGATGGTCCAGGTTCCCCAGATGCTGAGAAACAGCGCCGCCATCATCACCAGGAAGCGGTTGGCCACCGAGCGGCGGATAATCCATTCAATCATGGTTCCGTTCCATAGTGCGCGTGGGCGGCAGAGGCCGCGGCATCAGGGGCCTGCGCGCGCATGCGCTCCAGCGCGCCGGCGATATTGGCCTCCGAGTCGATCAGGAACAGGCCGCTGGCGACGACTTTCTCACCCTCCTGCAGCCCGCTGCGAATGGCCGTGACGCCGGCGGATTCATGGAATACCTGCACGATTTTCGGCACGAAGCGGCCCTCGTTATCGACGGTGATTACCCGCTGCTCGCTGCCGCTGTCGATCAGCGCTTTGGAGGGGATCAGCAGCATCGGGGCGCTTTCGCTGGTCAGCTGCAGATAGGCGTTCATCCCCGGCTTCAGCGCTTCATCCGGGTTGTTGACCTGCAGGCGCAGCTGCAGGGTGCGGGTGGCGCTATCGACGCTGGGGAGAAGGGTCCATTTGCTGATGCGGAAGGTTTTGCCCGGCCAGGCGGGAACCTGAATGCTGAACTGCGAGGCGTCTTTAATCAGCCAGGCGATGGATTCCGGGACCGCCACGCTGACCCACACCGGATCCATGCCCTGAATTTTCGCCACCACGTTATCTTTGGCGATGTTCATTCCGGCGCGCAGATCGAAGGCGGTGATCACCCCGTCGATGGGGGCTGTGAGGGTAAAGCGGGTCTGGATCTTGCGCATGGCTTTCAGGCGGCGGATATCGTCGTCCGGCATTCCGGCGAGACGTAGACGCTCGAGGATCCCCTCGACCTGCGTAGCGGTGCCCCCGGTCTCCTGCAATAGCAGATATTCGCTCTGCGCTTCCACCCAGTCGGGGATGGTCAGCTCGAGCAGCGGCGTGCCTTGTTTCACTTTGTCGCCGACGGTCAGCGGATAGACTTTATTGATAAAGCCCGCCGCCCGCGCCTGCATAATCACATACTGGTACTCGTTATAGCTGATATTGGCCGGGAAGGTCTGAGCGTAGCGCAGCGGCCCGCGGGTGACGGCGACGGTTTTCACCCCAAGATTCTGGGTCTGCGTCGGGTCGATACGCACCCCCGGCGCACCGGCGGCGGCATGCTCCTCATCGGCGTATTTCGGCACCAGATCCATATCCATAAACGGCGATTTACCCGGTTTATCGAAGCGGGTGTTCGGGTACATCGGGTCGTACCAGAACAGCACTTTACGCTGCTGCTCGGCCGCCGGAGCGGCAGAGTGGTTCGGAGCCCATCGGGCGTACAGCGCCGCGGTAAGCGCGCCGCCAATCAGCATGCTGCCGAGGATCAGCGCCGTATTTTTAAGTGTCAGGGATGCCATGTGTCGTCTATTCAGTTGTTGAGGGGCCTACCGTCGCCGGGCCGTTATTGGGCGCGGATATCCTGCAGCAGCGACAGGTTGCCCTGCTGAACGAAGGTGAAATCCACGCTGTCGCCGTCCTTCACATTGTTGAGCTGCGTCTGCGGGGTGATGGTGAAGCGCATGGTCATCGGCGGCCAGTTCACCGCCGGGATGGCCTCGTGGGCGATGGTGATTTTTTTGTTATCCATATCAATAGCTTTAATGACGCCTTTGCCGCGGATGCTTTGCGCCTGCGCGGCGGCGGGCTGCTCGTGCATCGCCATGCCGGCGTGCGGGGCGGCGGCCTGGGCGGTGAACACCGCGCCAGAGAGCAGGGTGAACAGGGCGATTTTAGATAGTGAATTCATGTTCGGGACTCCTTGGGTTATTCCATCCAGCCGCCGCCGAGAGCGGTGAACAGGGTGATTTCATTTGCCTGACGGGAATAGTTGAGTTCCAGCAGGGTTTGTCGGGTGGTGAAAATGTCGCGCTGGGCGCTCAGGACTTCGATGTAGCTGACCGCGCCGTGACGATAGAGCGCGGTGGCGCGCTGCAGGGTGATATTTAGTGAAGCGAGATAGCGCTGCTGGGCGGCAATCTGATCGGCCAGGCTTTGGCGCAGGGCCAGCGCGTCGGCCACCTCCTTAAAGGCGGACTGTATTTTTTGCTCATAGTTGACCACCTGCTGCTGCTGGCGGATCTCCGCCAGATCGAGGTTGGCCTGATTACGCCCGGCGTTGAAAATCGGCAGTTCAATTTTGGGGATGAAGTTCCACATCGCGCTGCCGGCGTTAAACAGGCTGGAGAGCTCGCTGCTGCTGCCAGAGAGCGAGCTGGTCAGGGTAATCGACGGGAAGAAGGCCGCCCGCGCGGCGCCGATATTGGCGTTGGCCGCCAGCAGGCTGTGTTCGGCCTCTAAAATATCCGGCCGCTGCAACAGGATCTCTGAGGAGAGCGACGGCGGCAGGGTTACGCCTTTCAGGTCCACCGCGCTGCTGGCGTTATCGTCCGGCAGATGTTGATAGCTGCCGAGCAGCAGTTGCAGGGCGTTATTGGCCTGCGCCAGCTGGCCCTGCCGTTTGGCGATATCGGCGCGGGTGCTTTCGATCATGCCGCGCGCCTGCTCCAGCGCCAGCACGGTGGTGCTCCCGGTCAGCAGCTGTTTTTCAACGAAGGCGTAAGACTGCTGATAGTTCTGTAAGGTGTCGTTGGCCACCTGCAGCTGCGCTGCCGCCAGCCGCTGGTTGAAGTAGCTTTGTGAAACGTTAGCAATCAACAGGATATGCACTGCGCGCCGTGCCTCTTCGCTGGCGAAGAAGTTCTGTCGGTCGGCCTCGCTAAGGTTTTTCAGCCGGCCAAAGAAATCGAGGTCATAGCTGAGGTTTAAGCCGGCGGCATAATCGCTGCTGGTGGTGTCGCCTTTGAGCTTGCCGCCATAGGTGGTGCTGCCGTCACCGTTAAGCTGTGGGTAGCGGTCGGCGTCGGTTACCCGGTACTGGGCGCGGGCTTCCTGCACTTTCAGCGTCGCCATCCGCAGATCGCGGTTGTTGGTCAGCGCGGTGCTAATCAGGCTTTTCACCTGCGGGTCGACGAAAAAGGTGCGCCAGCCGGTCTCCTGGTAACCCGCCGTTGCGGCAACCAGTCTGTTCTGGCTGAGAGAGAACTGCTGCGGCACCGGGGCGGCGGGGCGCTGGTAGTCCGGAGCGAGCGAGAGACAGCCGGTTAAGGCAAATATCACGCTGAGGGTAAGTAGCTGTATTGAGCGCATGGCGGCAGAAGTTTCGACGATTTATCCATGGCGGCTACTTTACGTAGCGGGCTCTGTTCAGGGCGTGACGGGAAAATGACAAAGCTGTCATTTTCCTGATATTTCATTGCTATCCGGAGGCGCTCCTCTAAAATTGAATACCCGCACAAAGCGCGCGTGAAGGAGCCTGCCGTGAAGATTTTGATTGTCGAAGATGAGAAGAAAACCGGAGAGTACCTGACCAAAGGGCTCACCGAGGCCGGCTTCGTCGTCGACCTGGCCGATAACGGCCTCAACGGCTATCACCTGGCGATGACCAGCGATTACGATCTGCTGATCCTCGACATCATGCTGCCGGATGTGAACGGCTGGGATATCGTGCGCATGCTGCGCGCCGCCGGGAAAGGCATGCCGATCCTGCTGCTTACCGCGTTGGGCACCATTGAGCATCGGGTGAAGGGGCTGGAGCTGGGCGCTGACGACTATCTGGTAAAACCGTTCGCCTTTGCGGAGCTGCTGGCGCGGGTGCGTACTCTGCTGCGCCGCGGGGCGGCGGTCATCGTCGAAAGCCAGTTTCAGGCGGCCGATCTCAGCGTCGATTTGGTCAGCCGCAAGGTGACGCGCGGCGCCACCCGCATCACCCTGACCAGTAAGGAATTCACGCTGCTGGAGTTCTTCCTGCGTCATCAGGGCGAGGTGCTGCCGCGGTCGTTAATTGCTTCGCAGGTTTGGGATATGAACTTCGACAGCGACACTAACGCCATTGACGTGGCGGTGAAGCGGCTGCGCGCCAAAATTGATAACGACTTCGAGCCGAAGCTGATCCAGACCGTGCGCGGCGTCGGCTATATGCTTGAGGTGCCGGATGGCCGCTAAGCGCCCCTTTTCCCTGGCCACCCGGCTGACCTTCTTTATCAGCCTCGCCACCATCATTGCTTTCTTCGCCTTCACCTGGATCATGATCCATTCGGTGAAGGCCCACTTTGAAGAGCGCGACGTTCACGATCTCAGACAGCTCAGCACCACCCTGGAGACGGTCCTCGACCACGCTGACTACCCGCAGGCGCGGCGGCTGGAGATCGTGAAGAATATCATTGCGGGCTACGCCAACGTCTTCATCTGCCTGGACGATGGCCAGGGCAATATTCTCTTCCAGTCGCCCAACGGGCCGGATCTCAGCCATATGCTGAGTACGCCGGGGCTGGCGATGCAGCTCCGCGACGGGAATGTGATTTCATGGACCGACCCGCAGCCGCGGGCAATGGCGCACGATAATCATCCACTGGAAACCCGCGCCTGGCGGTTGATCATGCTGCCGCTGGGCAAGCTGGCGGACGGTAAACCGGCGTACCACCTGCTGATGGCCTTATCCATCGATTTTCACCTGCACTATATTAATGAGCTGAAAGCGAAGCTGATCTCCGCGGCGTCGATAATCAGCCTGCTGATCATCGCCATCGTGCTGTTTGTGGTCTACCAGGGGCATAAGCCGATCCGCCAGATCAGTCGCCAGATCCAGAATATTACCTCGCGGGATCTCGATGTGCGCCTTGACCCGCAGGCGGTGCCTGTCGAGCTGGAGCGGCTGGCGCTGTCGTTTAACCATATGCTGGAGCGCATAGAGGATGTCTTTACCCGCCAGTCCAACTTCTCCGCCGATATCGCCCATGAAATCCGCACGCCGATTACCAACCTGGTGACGCAAACTGAAATCGCCTTAAGCCAGAGCCGCAGCCCGCAGGAGCTGGAAGAGGTGTTGTATTCCAATCTCGAAGAGTTCTCGCGGATGTCGCGGATGGTTAGCGATATGCTGTTCCTCGCTCAGGCGGATAATAACCAGCTGATCCCTGAGCAACAGGCGCTGGATCTGGCCGATGAAGTGCATAAGGTGTTTGAGTTTTTCGAAGCGTGGGCGGAAGAGAAGGCGGTGGCGCTGCGTTTTGTCGGTAGCCCCTGCCGGGTGACGGGCGATCCGCTGATGCTGCGGCGGGCAATCAGCAACCTGCTGTCGAATGCGATCCGCTATACGCCGGCCGGGCAGGCGGTGACCATCCAGTTGAGCGAAAGCGCGGAGACGGTACGCCTGATGGTGGAGAACCCCGGTACGCCGATTGCCGCTGAACATCTGCCGCGCCTGTTTGACCGTTTCTATCGCGTCGACCCCTCGCGCCAGCGCAAAGGGGAGGGCAGCGGCATCGGCCTGGCGATTGTGAAATCGATTGTCGGAGCCCACCACGGCAGCGTGGCGGCGCAGTCCGATCTGCGCTCGACGCGGTTTATTGTGATGTTGCCGAAATAGGCGCAATCCGCGAGTGATAGTTGAGTATGTGGCTTTCTGTCGCTATATTAAATGTACGGAAAATAACCGTACATGAAGTTTGCAACAGGCCGGAGATAACGTATGCCCGCACTTAAAAAGCAGCGTATAGATTTGAGATTAACCGATGATGATAAGAGCATCATCGAGGAAGCTGCGGCAATTTCGAATCAGACGATTACCCAGTTTGTGGTTGCCAGTGCCTCAGAACGTGCTGCGGAAGTGATTGAGCAGCACCGCAGAATGGTCCTCAATGAGCAATCATGGAGCCTGGTGATGGAGGCGATTACCCAACCGCCAGCCCCGAATGATCGACTGAAACGTGCAGCGAAGCGTCTACAAACCAGGTAAGGTAGAGCTAATGGAGCAGCAACTGACGATTGAGATGATTGCCGATGCGTTCAGCTACGATATCACTGGATTTGATTGCGGCGAGGAAGCGCTGAATACGTTTTTAAAAGAGCACCTCAAGCGGCAGCACGATGGGCAAATCTTAAGGGGTTATGCGCTGGTCTCCGGGGATACCGTTCCCAGGTTGCTGGGTTATTACACCTTATCGGGGAGTTGTTTCGAGCGAGGCATGTTGCCGTCTAAAACTCAGCAAAAGAAAATCCCGTATCAAAATGCGCCAAGCGTAACCCTCGGGCGGCTGGCCATTGATAAATCTGTTCAGGGGCAGGGCTGGGGAGAGATGTTGGTTGCCCATGCGATGCGAGTGGTGTGGGGAGCGTCTAAAGCCGTTGGCATCTACGGATTGTTTGTTGAAGCCCTTAATGAAAAGGCTAAAGCATTCTATCTTCGTCTGGGGTTTATACAGCTCGTGGATGAAAATAGTAACTTACTGTTTTATCCGACCAAATCGATTGAACAGCTCTTTACTGACGATGAGTCATAAAAGAAACCGGGCAGCGCCAGGCGGCTGCCCGCAGTATCGCGACTCTCTTACTCTTCGAAGTACCAGTAGCCCTGATTAATCAGCCGCGTCAGTTCGCTCACGAACGCCGGATTCTGCAGGCCGCTGCCGAGCTCTTCCTGGCCTAATGAGGTATAGCGACACAGCGCATCCAGCGCTTCGGCATCGGTGGTGTCGAGTTGTTCGCTATGCACGAAGAAGCTGTCGCCGATATGCAGAACGCGCAGGCCGCTCAGGCGGGAAAGCTTTTCACCACCCAGCAGCGCATCGAGCACTTCCTCTTCTTCATACGGTGGTTCTGCCGGCGCAATATCCAGCTCGTGACGCGGGGTGGTGACGAAACTGCCGAACCACTGCTTGAAATCTTCCGGCTGGCGAATCATATCGATCATCATGGTGCGCAGACGTTCGAGTTCATACTCTTCAACCCGGCCCGGATGCTCGCGGCAGGTGAGGTCCGGATCGCTGTAGTGCTCGCCGCCGAGATCGTTCTCCAGCACATAGTCGGCGAAGCTGCTGATCAGGTCGCGGCCGTTTGGCCCGCGGAAGCCGACGGAGTAGTTCAGGGCGGTTTCGTGGGTTATGCCGTCGTGCGGGAATCCCGGTGGAATATAGAGGATGTCGCCTGGCTGCAGATCTTCATCAATGATCGGTGGGAACGGATCGACGTGCAGCAGTGCCGGATGCGGACAGAACTGACGCATCGGCAGCTTGTCACCCACGCGCCAGCGGCGGCTGCCCATGCCCTGAATAATAAAGACGTCATACTGATCGATATGCGGGCCGACACCGCCGCCGGGGACGGAGAAGGAGATCATCAGGTCGTCCAGGCGCCAGTCCGGCAGTACGCGGAACGGACGCACCAGCTCGGCGGCCGGCATATGCCAGTGGTTTACCGCCTGGGCCAGCAGGGACCAACCGGTTTCGCCCAGCCCGTCGAAATGTTCAAAAGGACCATTGCTGGCCTGCCATTTGCCGTTTTTCAGGCTGACCAGCCGGCTGTCGACTTCCGGCTCCATGGCTAATCCGGCCAGCTCGTCCGGAGTAATCGGGTCGACGAAGTCCGGAAACGCGTTTTTTAATACCACCGGCTGTTTCTGCCAGTATTTTTCTAAAAACTCGGGCCAGTTAATGTTGAGTTGATAAGCCATCGATTATTACCAGTAAGAAGAAACGGGCCTGATTATAGAAATGAGGGCCGGGCGGGCGCATTGTCGTGGGTCAAGAGTGGTGCTTAATTCACCATCGGCGCGATAATGGCGTTGGGTAAGAGAGAAAAATCACATTTTCGCCAAAAACCGAACTTAGCGTAAATTGCGCTGCAGGCCTCATGAACACTGGGATTGCGCCTTTAATGGTAAGAAGATGAATTAGCGAAAAGTTCAAATAATGAGCGGTCGATAAGATTTTTCTATTTTAACGCTTGCTACTTCCGGCGAACTCCCTATAATGCGCTCCCACTGACACGGCAGATGTGAATCACTTCACACAAACAGCCGGTTCGGTTGCAG
>OGWY01001920.1_pt1 | contig 15596 bp, 9 predicted proteins | sample 1576121 | NCBI WGS metagenome assembly OGWY01 (sample SAMEA3541543, study PRJEB24748) | human gut metagenome | biome: human gut; feature: human-associated habitat; material: faeces | place: China | collected 2012 | reverse complement strand
ACTATCTCAACACCTGATTTCTGGTCCAGTCCGTATATAGATGCATATTTTTGTATGTATTTCATACCGTTTTCATCGTCATATGAACCGGTGTCCTTGCTTGCAAGCCTGAAGCCTGTTGTGTAGAAGAATACGTTACATGAATCCCTTAAAGCTTCAGATACATTGTCCATACCATGCGCTCCAGGATAAATCCAGCATTTTGGCTGATTGCTGATTTCTGTAAATATTCCGGTACAATTGATCTTTGACGAGGTATCAATGACTCCCTCGGCAAGACCTGCGGTGCTTGATACCATCTTGAAGGTAGATCCCGGTGCAGTCTGTTCCTGGGTTGCATAATTCCATAGCGGATTAGACTTGTCCTCTCTGAGAGACTGGTAGTAATCAGCATCTACAGAGTTTGCAAGCTTGTTGTTGTCATAGCCCGGATAGCTGACTAAAGCCTTTAGCTGTCCTGTCTTTACATCAGTTATGACACAGGAGCCAGTACATGGGTCAAGGGCAAGCTGTGCAGGTGTTATCTCTATGTTGTTTATTTTGTCCATAAGAAATGCATATGGACTGATGGAGCCATTGGCAATGTTGCTTACTGTTGCATCGTCATAATCGAGTACACCCTGGTCAAAAAGCAGAAGGCACAGCTGCTGTCCAGTGACCGCCCCGGAATTTACCATATATTTGTATATAATTTTGGCAAAGTCTTTATTGTCAGTCATGGCATCCCTGATATACGAGCAGAGTGCTGTGTAAATCTCGCTTGAATCAGCATACTTCTGGTCCACATCAAGCTTTGTTATGTCTATCCACTGCTTTGAAATGCAGTATTTGAGATAATCACGCGGTGAGAGTGTGCCAGCCTTCCATGAGGCATATGTGGAATCAGAGGTATCTATCTGTTTGCTCAACAGCAGTCCATCATCGTTTAGCACTGACATAACACATGTAAAATAATCAAGTGTCTGCTCCGACATGGAGGCAGTGCCTGAGGTACCACTTTCAAGCTCGCTGTCAATAGTGGATAATGCATCCTGCAGCTGACCGCTGAAGGAATTGTATATAGCCTGCTCAGTTGCTGATGCATCTGATGCATTGAAATGTGTCAGGTCAACTACATTGTTGTTGATCAGTGCAAAGTAAACATCACTTATAGGTATTTCACCGGATTTTATTTTGGAGTAAACAATTCCGGCTATCTCCTGCTCTAACAGCTTGTATGTGGCTTCCTGCAGCTTGATGTCAATACTTAAGTAGACATCATTTCCGGAAACAGGATTCTCCTGACTTATTACCTCGTTTATCTTACCGACATTGTTTACATAGACCTGTTTTTCACCGTTTTTGCCTCGCAGATAGCTCTCATAGTATTGCTCTAAGCCTGACTTACCTACCATATCATTTTGTGTATATGAGTTATCATCCTTTGACAGCTCATTATACTCGTCGGTAGATATCTTGCCTGTGTATCCTATGAGCGATGAAATATATTCAGGATAGTTGTACTTGCGGATGGTATCCTCTTCAACTGATATGCCGGTAAGAGTATCTGAATGCTCATTGACATATGCTACTATCGAATCATTTACATCCTTTGCAATAGTAGTGGTTTTGTATTTAGTGAATCGGTTCTGTTTTATGGCATATCTCATCACTACAATATCATAAGTGGCCTGTGTATCATACTTGCTGCTTATATCAAAGCATTCATTCTGGTCAGAGCTTAGAAAATCAATAATATTCTGGGCGCTGGCATTTGCCTCGTCAAATCCAAGTGCTTTATTGTATTCGAGCTTATCATATTTCTTTCCGAACACATCTGACAGAAATCTCTTTTTTGAGGTTTCAGATGTGAATGTAAAGCTGTATGTACCATCATCGTTTAAAACAACCGGAAAATCATTGTATATGGAGCCGCCATTGTTTTTTATCACATTGATAATTTCATTAAGCTCTTTGTTTAAAAGACGATTGTGCTCCTTCGTAGATGAATAGCTGCCGTTGTCTGAGATGACTACAGAGTATGCAAGCTGATTGTAAGCAAGCAGCTCACCATTTACATCGTATATATTGCCTCTTGATGCCTCTATGGACAGCGGCTTTTTAATCAGCATTATGAAGTTTTTCTGATAATCTGCACCTTTAATAATCTGAAGGGTAAAGACTCTTTCGGCAAGCAGGGCAAACATGAAAATAATTACTGCTGCTAATACAAAAAGTCTTGAGCTGAAAAATTTCTTCAGAAAATCTTTTATATCATAAATCAAATTTCTTTGCTCTCCTTTTCTCGTGTGCTTCCAGCTTCTGGTTTAACTTAAGAAATACCAGATACAAAAGTATACTGATAACCATTGTGTATACAAATTCAGGTATGATAATTGACTTCAGATAGTACAAAAAGCTAAATCTGCCACGCAGTAAAAACATGAAAAAGTATACTACCAGATTGTAAAACAAATCGCTGCCTCCTATAAGAAGCATAGGAAGCTTTATATCGTCAGGATAGAATCTTTTCTGGAATAATCCATTGATAAAACCGATATACATATATATTAAAGCATACAGTCCTATATATTTTCCGCAAAATATGTCAATAAGCAGGCCGCAAAAGAAGCCTACCCACAGTCCTTCCTTTTTGCCACGCATAAAGCCAAAGGATGATACGGCTATAATCAACAGGTTTGGTGAGATATTGGCAAAGGAAAGAGTCTTAAACAGCGTGGTCTGCAATAAAAAGCATAAAGTTATTATTATAAATAAAACAATTCTACGTCTCATGCTGCTCCTTACTTATTTTCAGTTGAATTTTCAGTCTGGCTGTCACCGGCTGTTTCTGTACTTTCGGTGTCGTCAGCTGTCTTAGTGTCACCGGTCTGCTTAAGCTGTGTTATGACCATGACATTTTCGATATGCTCAAAATCTACAACCGGTGTGATAGTGCCGGATTTTGTCAGATTGTTGGAATTATTTTCGATTTTTGTCACATAGCCAATCAGTATGCCCTGCTGGTAACGTTCTGACACGTATGAGGTAACTACAGGATCGCCCTCTTTTACCTTGTTGTCGTCATCCTTTAACTCTGTAAAGGTAATTACCTTGTCCTCGTTCATGGTTTTTATATTGCCACTGACGGTGAGGTTGTCCTCCGTGGTGGAAACCATGCCACTGACCTTGCTGGCATCATCTATGATACAACGTACCTTGGCAAAATTATCACCAGCATCGGTAACAATACCTACAAGTCCGCTTCCCGCAAGCACATTCATGCCTACGTCCACTCCATCCTTTTTTCCTTTGTCGATAGTAAAGGTAGAAAACCAGTTTCCGCTGTCCTTTGCTATGACACTGGCAGCAACCTTGGGATATGATGGATATTTGGCATCCAAATCAAGAAGCTGTCTGTAATTGTCAAGCTCATACTGTTCAAGTTTGTTTGTTGTGAGCTGTGTTGTAAGCTCTTCTACCTCGGCCTTGAGCTTTTTATTCTCAGCCTTGACATTTTTTAATGTGCGTATTTCTGTAACCTTATCTGAAATGAGGATTCCAAAGCTGTTTATACCTTTCTGCATTGGGATGAATACATATCCGGCAGCAGTCTTTAAAGGACCACCGGAGATATTTAAGGTAAGGCTTAACAGCATGGCCACAAAGCAGACTGCTGTCATAATCAACAGTGTGTATCTTGCAGGCAGCTTTTTATTGTGCTTTCTCTTTCGATTGCGAAAATTCTTACTCATGTTAACCTCGGTTATTATTTTTTGATGCTGAACGGAAGTCTCTTATATTTTGAATCAGAAACTATTTGTACGAGTCCGCGTACTGCACTCTCCTCAGGACATTCTGAGCAGATGACCTTTATACCTGTAATCTGTTCAAAGAGCTGGTCAAGTCCTGTAAGCTGAGAGCCGCCTCCTGTGATATAAATGCCTGAATGGATGATATCCTTTGCAAGCTCAGGCGGAGTCTTCTCAAGAATCATTTTTATTGATGTGCATATAGACTCAAGGTTTGACTTCATAGCCTCGTAAACGACCTTTGAACCAATTTCCATCTCAATAGGCAGGCCGCTTACCACATCACGGCCCACTATTACCATACTGTCCTCTCTTCCCGGAAGTGCAGAGCCTATAGTCTCCTTCAACAGCTTTGCAGTCTTTTGTCCGATTACAAGATTGAACTCCTTTCGCACAAAGGAGATAATTGACTCGTCAAGTCTGTTGCCACCGAAATGAAGCAGGTCACTAAGCACCAGGCCACCGAGTGAAATAACGGATGTCTCTGTTGTGTCAGCGCCCATATCTACTATCATGACACCGGTTGGCTCGTTTACATCTATTCCAAGACCTACAGCATCAGCGATAGGCTTCTCACAGAGCATGACCTTTTTAGGCTTTGATTTGCTCTTATAGAAGAGCTCGTAGAATGCTCTTTTCTCTACATCTGTGATATCTGTCGGCACAGCGATGATGAACTCGGCATTTTTGATACGTGCCTTTGTCTTGTGCTCCAAAAAGTCAAAAATCATAGTCTGAAGCAGATTATAGTCAGCAATAACTCCCTCTACAACAGGAAATATGACGTTGATTGTCTCAGGCGCCTTTTCATACATGGCATATGCGCTGTCTCCATATGCATATATCTGATTTTTGTCTATTACGGCTATTGTGTTTTTCTCAAGCATTGTCTTGCCTGTAGCCTTTGAGTATACCTTGAAATTGTTTGTTCCCAGATCAATTCCGTAAACGTTGTTGCTCATAATAATTCTACCTCGTCTTCTGTTTATATAAGTTTATTTTCATAGAAGCTATAATATTCGTTATCTCCGATTATGATATGGTCACAAAGCTCTATGGAAAAAATCCCTGAGCCCTCAATTAATCTGTCTGTGACAGCAATATCATTTCTGCTGGGAGTACAATCTCCGCTTGGATGATTGTGCAATAAAACAAGCTTTGATGCATTTTTGTCCAGGGCGGTCCTGATGATGGAGCCTATGTCCACTACAGATGAGCTTAGTGAACCCTTGGATATGAACTTGTCTCCTAAGAATCTGCTTTTCACATCAAAATAGGCACAAATGACGACTTCATTTGTGAGATGCCTCATCTGCTCCATATAGTAGTCAGCTATTGTCTGAGGATTATTCATTCTGATGCTTTGAACCTTTTTTGTCTTTGCTATGCGAAGCGACAGCTCTGCTATCGCCTTAAGCTGTATAGCTTTTATCTGCCCTATCCCTGGGATACTAAGAAGCTCCTCATAGGACATCTCATAGAGATTGAGCAGATTGCCATGCCTGCCGGAAAGTATGTCCTGTGCAATATCAATCACAGTCTTGTCTCTTGTGCCGGTCTTTATAATGATGGCAAGTAAATCAGCGTCTGACAGGCCTGATGCTCCAAGCGATAAAAATTTCTCATATGGTCGCTCTGAAGCCGGCAGATTTTTAATTGTTTTGTTATTATGCATTAATCCCTTTCGCTTCTCCCAGGCGATTGACAACGGATTTAAGCAAAGTTTTCAGTTAATTGTAGCACACCTAATCCAGCTTAACAAGATTTCTCTCATAAAGTTTTTGTAAAGACATCAAAATTCCAAGCTTTGCATGGTACCATGTGAGTCCTCCCTGGAAATAAACCGCATATGGCGGCTTCACAGGGCCATCGGCAGAAAGCTCAATGGATGAGCCCTGCACAAATGCGCCTGCTGCCATGATGACATCACTGTCATAGCCCGGCATAGCCCATGGCTCAGGGGTCACATAGCTGTCTACAGGTGCTGCTGCCTGAATGCCCTCGCAGAAGGCTATCATGGCATCGCGGTTATTGAACTCTACAGCCTGTATGATATCGTGGCGGCTTTCAGTACCGTCAGGAACCACCTTAAAACCAAGCTTTTCATAGATTTTTGCGGCAAAGATTGCTCCCTTTAATGCTCCGCTTACGACAGTCGGTGCAAGGAAAAAGCCCTGATAAAATGACTGGATGACTCCGAGTGAGGCTCCAACCTCCTTGCCAAGTCCCGGAGATGTGAGACGGTATGCGGCATTTTCAACACATTCCTTTTTGCCGACAATATAGCCTCCTATTGGTGCAAGTCCGCCTCCCGGATTTTTGATCAGTGAGCCAACCATCATGTCCGCTCCAACCTGGATAGGCTCTGTATCCTCGACAAACTCACCGTAGCAGTTATCGACCATACAGATCACATCAGGCTTTATGCTCTTTACAAAGGCAATGAGCTCGCCTATTCTTTTGACCGAAAGTGTAGGTCTTGTAGCATAGCCCTTAGAGCGCTGGATTGTGACGAGCTTCGTTTTTTCATTGATGGCTTTCTTTATTCCGTCATAGTCAAACTCACCGTCAGGCAGTAAATCAACCTGCGCATATGTGATGCCGTACTCAGCAAGTGAGCCCTTTGAAGGGCGTATGCCTATTACCTCTTCAAGTGTATCGTAAGGCTTTCCGACAGGGCTTAAAAGCTCATCGCCCGGACGCAGGTTTGACATGAGTGCAAGTGCAAGTGCATGTGTACCACAGGTAATCTGAGGCCTTACAAGTGCATCTTCTGCGCCAAAACAGTCTGCGTACACTCTCTCAAGTGTATCCCTTCCGAGGTCATTGTAGCCGTAGCCGCTTGATGCCTGGAAGCACTCTGCACTCACCTTGTTTTTCTGCATGGCGGCTATGACCTTAAGCTGATTATACTCAGCATTTGTGTCTATTTTGTCAAAACGCTCCTTAAGCTCCTTTTCTACAGAGATTCCGAAATCCAAAACCTCCTTTGATATTCCAAGTGTCTCATACTGCCTGTAAATGGCTTCATTGGTATCTAACAAATTATAATCCTCTTTTCTGCTAAAATTTCTTGTATTTTATTTAATATTTTATTATCATCATATGAATATTCATTTTTTTCTATCCATATGGTATCTTTTTCTCTCCTAAACCAGGTTAGCTGTCTCTTTGCAAAACGCCTTGACTCAAGCTTTACCTTGTCCACAGCCTCATCAAGTGAATATTCTCCATCAAGATATGCAAGGATTTCCTTATATCCTATACCCTTCATGGATACCATATCGCTTGTACAGCCCATTGCCTTTAGCTTTTTCACCTCATTGACAAGTCCGTTTGAAACCATGATATCAACTCTCTTATCTATCCTCTCATAGAGTCTTTGTCTTACATCATCCAGTACAAAATAGGCAAAGCTGTATGGAGACTGCTTGGCTCTTTCAGTCTCATTGTGCTTTGAAATCGGCTCATGGCAGGTGTGATAGTATTCAATTGCCCTGATGACGCGCTTTACGTTATTCTCATGGATGCTCTCGTAGGATGCAGGGTCGATATCCTTAAGCTTTTCATGCAGTGCATGGTTTCCGTGCTCGTTAGCAAAGTCGTAAAGGCTCTTTCTGTACGATTCATCCACATCCTGCTTTGTGAAATCAATGTCATACAAAAGCGCCTGTATATAAAAGCCGGTGCCGCCGACAACTATCGGTATCTTTCCTGCTTCGTATATCTCATTAAGTGCTTTTTTTGCCATATCCTTGAAGATAAATACATTGAACTCGTCAGATGGCTCAAGCTCATCTATCAGATAGTGCTTTATTCCGTCCATCTCATCGACTGTAACCTTCGCAGAGCCTATATCCATGTATTTGTATACCTGCATGGAATCCGCGGATATTATAGCACCATTTATTTTTTTTGCAAGCTCAATCGATAGAGCTGTCTTTCCTACTGCTGTCGGTCCTGTCAGGACAATCATCGGTTTTTGTGTCATATTGCACCTCAGTCCAAATGTGTATGTTGTCATACGATACGTTTGAATTTCTTTTCTATCTCATATTTGCTCATAGAGATGATGGTGGGTCTGCCGTGTGGACAGTTGTAAGGATTGTCGAGTGACAAAAGCTCATCTATCAGCTCATTTATCTCAGGAAGAGTAAGCTTGTCATTGCCCTTGACTGCTGCCTTGCACGACATGGATGCGACCTTTTCCGTGATGATATCAGGAGTCTGCCTGCCTGTCGCATTGGAAAAATCATCGAGCATCTCTATAAACAGATCCTTCATATCTATGTGAAACAAATTATCGGGAATAGCACTGATCATGTATTCCTTGCCGCCAAAATGCTCCACCTCATAGCCAAACTGTTCTATCTGCGGCCTGTATTTCTCAAGCATCTCACATTCCCTGGCATCAAGTGTCATGACAATCGGAGGGCTTATGCGCTGTGATGTAAAATCCTTATTGGCTAGTCTTGCCATTGTTTTTTCATACAGCACCTTCTCATGAGCTGCATGCTGGTCTATGATATAAAGCTTGTCCTCAAACTCTATGAGCCAGTAGGTCTTAAAGAGCTGGCCTATGATGGAAAACTGCTTCTTGGCGCTTTCTGTAAGAAAAACCTTGTCGTAATCCCCTAGAGTCTGCTGGGTGCCGGTGACAACATGTGCAGGTTCATACGCGGTGGAAGTCTCAGGCGCTTTTGCAGCAGGTTCTGTTGCTGAGTAATTTTTTACTGTTGACGTCACGCTCTGTCCGTACACACTCCTTGATTCCGCTGCCCTCACCTCATTGATACGCCTCTTCTCAAACGGCTCCGGTATTGGCTCCTTATACTCATGCACTATCTTTTTAGGCGCCGGCGTACTGTCTACAGGCACCTCGGGAATCATCTCCTTGTGGGATAGAATTGCATATATTGTGTCACACAATTCAACATATATCTCGTTGTTGTTGTCGAACCTAAGCTCCATCTTGGTCGGATGCACGTTGACATCCAGCTCACTGAAAAATGTAAAGTAAAGCACTGTAAACGGATACTGATGCTGCATTAGAAAGCTCTTGTAGGCCTCCTCAATAGCACGTGACAATATATTGCTCTTTACATATCTGCCGTTTATGAAATAATTTTCATAATTTCTGTTGCCCCTTGTGATAACAGGTTTTCCTATAAATCCCTCCACCTTAAAGTATTCGCATTCATGCTTCACCTCAAGCAGTGATGACGATATCTCGCGTCCGAATATATGGTATATGATATCCTTTCTGTTGCCGTTTCCTGAGGTGTGAAGCTTTGTCTGGTTATTGTTTATGAACTTAAACGATATATCAGGATGCGAAAGCGCAAGCTTTTCAACCATATCGCTTATGTAGCTGCCCTCTGTCTGTGCCGTCTTTAAAAACTTACGTCTTGCCGGAACATTATAAAACAAATCCTTTACTATGAAGGTAGTACCGTCCGGAGCACCGATTTCCTCGTTGGAAAGCTCCTTCGAGCCTTCAATCACATATCTGGTGCCTGTGAGCTCATCGTATGTCTTTGTGATAAGCTCAACGCGGGCAACGGCCGAGATACTTGACAGCGCCTCACCTCTGAAGCCGAGTGACTTTACAGTAAGTAAATCCTCTGCCGAGCGGATTTTGCTCGTGCTGTGACGGTAAAATGCAACTGCAACCTGGTCTCTTTCAATTCCGCAGCCGTTGTCGGTGATACGGATAAATGAGATTCCGCCCTCTTTTATCTCCACAGTAATGGCTGTGGAGCCTGCATCTATGGCATTTTCCACCAGCTCTTTAACCACGGAGCACGGACGCTCAACAACCTCTCCTGCAGCTATTTTATCTATTGTTTCCTGATTTAATATGGCAATATTTGGCATTTTAATCCTTTCTACCAGCGGTTTTTAACCTTGTTCTGGAGCTGATACAGCTTGTTTAACGCATCAAGTGGTGTCATGTTGCCTATGTCTATGCTTCGAAGCTCGTCAATTATGTCATCATCCTTCACGGTGTCGAAAAGTGAAATCTGTGTCATATCAACCTCGTCAAGATGCTCCTTTTTATGCTTGTGGCCATTGTCAACGGATATGCTTTTTACAGTATCTGTGATATCATTTGCAAGAAGCTGTTCTGCGATTTCCTTGGCACGCTCTATGACTGAATCAGGCAGCCCTGCAAGCTTTGCTACCTGTATGCCGTAGCTTCTGTCAGCTCCGCCCTTTACGATTTTTCTTAAGAAAACTATATCATCGCCCTTTTCCTTTACAGCGATGCAATAGTTATTTACACTGTCAAGCTTGCCCTCAAGCTCGGTGAGCTCGTGATAATGGGTTGCAAAAAGCGTCTTTGCTCCGAGGAGCTTTGGATTACTTATATGCTCTACAACTGCCCAGGCGATGCTTAGTCCGTCAAATGTACTCGTGCCTCGTCCAATCTCATCGAGAATGAGCAGGGATTTTGCGGTTGCATTTCTTAATATATTTGCCACCTCGTTCATCTCAACCATAAATGTACTCTGGCCGCTTGCAAGGTCGTCAGATGCGCCGACTCGTGTGAAGATACGGTCTACAATACCGATATTTGCAGTTTGTGCAGGTACAAAGCTTCCAATCTGTGCCATGAGAACGATAAGTGCTGTCTGTCTCATGTAGGTGGATTTACCGGCCATGTTTGGTCCAGTGATGATTGAGATTCTGTTTTTGTGCTGATCCAGATATGTATCGTTTTCTATAAACATGTCATTTGTAATCATTTTTTCAACTACAGGATGACGTCCGTTTTTTATGTCTATTATTCCGCTTTCATTTATCTTTGGCTTGCAGTAATTATTCTGGCTGGCAACAAGCGCAAGCGAAGCAAAAACATCAATCTGTGCTATAGCTCTGGCTGTTTTCTGAATCCTCGAAACATTGCAGGAAATCTGTTTTCTTACATCACGAAACAGCTCATACTCAAGTGATGTGAGCCTGTCTTCAGCTCCAAGAATGGTATCCTCAAGCTCTTTAAGCTCCGGTGTTATGTAGCGCTCTGCATTGGTGAGTGTCTGCTTTCTCACGTAATAATCCGGAACCATATCCTTGAAAGAGTTTGTGACCTCAAGGTAATATCCAAATACCTTGTTATACTTGATTCTTAAGTTTTTGATGCCTGTTTTTTCACGTTCACCGGCTTCAAGCTCTGCAAGCCATGTCTTTCCCTTGGTTTTTGCGTCTCGAAGACGGTCAACCTCCTCGTTGTAGCCAGCTTTTATGATATCTCCATCGCGCTGTGAGATAGGCGGCTCATCCTCAATGGATGAAAGTAAAAGCTCATATATATCCTTAAGCTCGTCGAACTCTTCATTAATCTCATCGGTAAGCTCACACGGTATGTCTGAAAGCTGCTGCTTTATTGGAGGAAGCATTTTTAATGAATCCCTGAATGCAATAAGGTCGCGCGGATTGGCTGACTGGTAGGTGATTCTTGTGATGAGACGCTCAAGGTCATAAATAGGATTAAGGTATTCCCTGATCTCGTCTCTTGTTATTTCGTTTGCATTAAGTGCTTCGATAAGCTTCTGGCGCTTTATTATCTCTGCCTTTTCGATGAGAGGCTGCTCGACATAGGTGCGAAGCAGTCTTGCTCCCATAGCCGTGCGTGTCTTGTCGAGTACCCAAAGCAGTGAGCCTCTCTTTTGCTTTTCTCGAAGTGTCTCAACCAGCTCCAAATTACGTCTTGATGAGCTGTCTATTATCATATATTTGCCTATTGAGTACGGATGAATCTCAAGTATATTGTCGAGCGAGTTCATCTGCGTCTCATAAAGGTACTTTAACAGGGCGCCGGCAGCTATGACTCCACTCTCATAATCCTCAAGGCCCAGAGCATTTATTGTCTGTACGTGGAAATGTGAAAGCAGTGTCTCATTTGCAAGACCATCAGAAAAATACCATGAGTCGAGTGCTGAAACAGTAATTGACAGTCTGTTTTTCATATCGTCAACATCTATTCCGCTCATGTAGAAGGCTTCATTACATATGATTTCCGATGGATTAAATCTGCTCACCTCATCTAACAGCTTTCTTTCCGCATCCACCTCTGTCGTAAAAAAATCACCTGTTGTGACATCACAGGTTGCTATGCCGTATTTGTCTTCAGTGTATACAATCGACATTATATAATTGTTTTTTGCCTCATCTAAAGAAGCCATATCAGTGTTAGTGCCAGGTGTCACAACACGGATTACCTCTCGCTTTACGATTCCCTTTGCCTGCTTTGGATCTTCCATCTGTTCACAGATAGCTACCTTGTGACCGTTTGATACGAGTCTGTTGATATATGAGTCTGCCGCGTGAAACGGGACTCCACACATAGGAGCTCTTTCTTCAAGTCCGCAGTTTTTGCCGGTGAGTGTAAGCTCAAGCTCCTTTGAAACCATTATCGCATCGTCAAAAAACATCTCATAGAAGTCTCCTAAGCGATAAAATAAAATACAATCCTTATATTGTTCTTTTGTCTGCAGATAATGCTGCATCATTGGTGATACTTCTGCCACGAATATTTCCTCTCTTTACGTGTATAAATATTATTCATGTGTATAAATATTATTTAAAATCCGGCCTATATTTTTTAATAATTGCTTCTGCGACCTTTATGCCGTCGATTGCCGCAGATGTAATGCCTCCTGCATAGCCTGCGCCCTCTCCGCAAGGGTATACACCCGAGATGTTGCTCTCAAAGGATTCATCTCTTTTTATGCGAAGCGGAGAAGATGTGCGTGTCTCCATACCGGACAAAATTGCATCTTTTCTGTCAAAACCATGTATCAGATGACCAAAATGTTCCATTCCAAGCTTGAACGACTGCTCCATGTCAGCGTTCATCAGTCCATTCAGCTTTGCAAAGACGGTGTTTCCCTTTGTACAGGAGCTAAAATCACCGTATGCTGTTGTTAATCTGTCATCACAGAAATCACCGAAAAGCTGCTGTGGTATTAAACCATTGCCTCGCTTATAATTTTCTGTTTCAAGCTTTTCTTGATATCTCACTCCGGCGAGGGCATCATCTGCTCCGAAATCCTTCGGCGAAACAGATACTATGATGGCACTGTTCGCATTTTTGCTGTTTCTGTCGTGATAGCTCATGCCGTTAACCACCGTGTGATTTTCGGTTGACGATGAGTTGACCACATATCCTCCCGGACACATGCAGAATGAATAGACTCCTCTGCCATTCGGAAAATTGGATGTGACCTTGTAAGGGCTTGGAGGAAGTATGATTTTCTTTTGAATACCATACTGTGATTCATCTATCATGCGCTGCGGATGCTCCACGCGAAAGCCGACTGCAAAGCTCTTGCATTCCATATCAAAGCCTTTGTTGTAAAGCATATCAAATGTATCTCTGGCGCTGTGTCCGAGTGCCAGAACGCACACATCTGTCTTTATCTCACTATTACTGTTACTGTCAGAATCCGTGTAAACACTTAATAGCTTTTGGGAAACTATGTCAAGATTGTTTACACAGGTGTCAAATACAAATGTAGCCCCTTTGTCAACCAAAAACTCACGCATGTTGACAATCACTTCTGAAAGCACATCAGTACCAATATGTGGCTTGTTGTCATAAAGTATGGACGGATCTGCCCCAAAGCGCACAAAGGTCTCAAGCACAAGACGATTTCTGCCCGAAGGATCCTTTACGGATGTATTCAGCTTGCCATCTGAAAAGGTTCCGGCACCGCCCTCACCAAACTGTACATTGCTTTTGGGATTAAGTATGCCGCTCTCCCAGAATTTTTGTACATCGCAGGTTCTTTTTTCAACCCGGCTGCCACGCTCGATAACTATCGGGCGAAAACCTGCCTCTGCCAATATATATGTACAAAACAGCCCTGCAGGACCTGCCCCTGCAATAACAGGTCGCCTGTCAAGCGGTATATGGCCGCATGCAGGTATCATGTATTCTTTTTCTTTATATATGAGCACAGATGAGCTGGCTGCTCTTTTTACAATTGCTTCTTCGCTATTTTTTGTATCCTCTAGCTCTACAGCAACTGAATATGTATAGAACAGCTCAGGCTTTTTACGCGCGTCAAGTGATTTCTTTAATATCCGGTATGTGAAGCCTGTCTTGGCATTGAGCTTAAGCATTTTTATTATTTTCTTTTTTAATGCCTCATCACTGTGCGTGACGGGGAGCTTTATCTGGTTAATTTTAATCATTTACTGCATTTCTCCTGCTATATATCCACTTGTCCATGCCCACTGCAGATTGTAGCCACCGCATATGCCGTCCACATCAAGCAGCTCACCGCAAAAGTAAAGCCCCAGATGGATTTTGGACTCCAATGTACGTACATCTATTTCCTTTGTATATATGCCGCCTGCACACACCTGTGCAAATTCGGCTCCTCTTGGCTTTTTTACTGAAACGGCTGTATGCTTTATTGAGCGGGTGAGACTTTTACAATCATCATCTGTCAACAGCCTTCCCTTTTTGTCAGGAGATACACCTGATTTGTGTATCAGCTCAAGAAGAAGCTTATTGTTTAAAAGTCCGTTAAGCATCTCATTTAACGAGCGGTTGTCTGTCGTTGTAATGCTTCTGTCCTTTATGTACCCATTAAGCTCATCATCACTAAAAGCCGGCAAAAAGTCAATTATCACCTCGACCCTTTGACCTTTATCGAGGGCTCTTGACATAAGACTTGAAATCTGAAAAACCGGGATGCCTGAGATGCCATAGTCGGCTAACTGCAGCTCCCCTGTATTTTGCTCTGTCATTTGACCGTCTATCACGGAAGCGACGGTGGCATCGCACCTGACACCTGTGATTTTTTTGAAATTTAGGCCATCACAGCTAAAGCCGCAAAGCGCGGGTAATGGCTTTTGGATATGATGTCCGAGAGCTTCTATCTGTCGAAACAGGCTTCCGTCACTTCCAAGCTTCGGGGAAGCCGTAAGGCCACACGCTATGATAAGCCTTTTGGACTTAAAGCTGCCCTTGTCTGTTTGGATGCAATAAACGGTCCGGTCATCTGTATTCTTATTAGTTGCCGGATTAGCAGCAGAATTTGTGTCCTCAGCCGTAATCCCTGCAGCCTTGATTTCTGTAATACTTATGCCTGTTTTCACATCCACATGAAGCCTCATAAGCTCCATGCGAAAGGCTGCCACAACAGATGCAGCCTGTCTTGAATTTGGATAAATGTAGCCTGCATTGTCATATGCAGGTATTCCAAGTTCTTTAAAAAAACGTATTGTGTCTGCATAATTAAATTGCGACAACCCGTTTTTAATCAGCGCTTTACTGCCATGAAACTTATTTACAGACATATCAGTGTTTGTGAAATTACATCGGCCGTTTCCTGTTGCAAGTATTTTCTTTCCTATATCATCCTTGTGCTCTAAAAGTGCCACGCGTGCTCCCTTTGATGCAGCAGCAGCTGCCGCCATCAGCCCGGATGCACCGGCACCTATTATAATTACATCGTACATATTCTTTCCCCTAACTGATTTATTTTAACATTAACTTGAATAGCTTTCAAGAAAATCGTACAAATCAGTTTCGTTAAAAAAATAGAGTCCATTTGTAACCTTATTTTTTGCTTCATCGGGCAGTTCTTCAAAATACACGCCTGTGTCAAAGTATTTTTCACTTGCAGTGGCGTCGTATACAGACAGCATTCCGGAGTCATTTTTGATGCAGTATTTTGCATTCTTAGCCTCATTTGATGTCAGAAGGCTTTCTTTTTCATTTTTTTCTTCTTTATCATTTTCATTGCTTTGTGCAATTATCGCAGCCTTGTCTGCAGCTCTTTGCGTATT
>OGWY01001917.1_pt1 | contig 15629 bp, 10 predicted proteins | sample 1576121 | NCBI WGS metagenome assembly OGWY01 (sample SAMEA3541543, study PRJEB24748) | human gut metagenome | biome: human gut; feature: human-associated habitat; material: faeces | place: China | collected 2012 | reverse complement strand
GCAATCAGGATACGCTGTTCTGCGCCCCTCTGCCGGAGAAGGAGCGGGAGAAGGACGGCTTCCTCGGCCCGCGCGGCCTTGCTCCGCGCCGGGCAAGCGCCCAGTATTACCACGATTGTGAGATCGCGGGAGACATTGATTTCATCTTTGGCGGGGCGGATGCGCTGTTTGAGCAGTGCGTGCTGCGCACGGTGAACAACGGCCTGCCCCACAGCTGGGTCACGGCACCGTCCGGCAGCGCGGAGGGCCTGGGCTTTGTGTTCTGGGACTGCGACTTTGTGTCGGATAGCTGCCCGCAGGGCACCGTGTATCTGGGGCGGCCCTGGCGGCCCACCGGAAAAACGGCGGTGTTGGCCAGCCGTCTGGGGGCCCACATTGCCCCGGAGGGCTTTGCGGGCTGGAACGACCGCACTGACTCGGACCTTGCCCGGTTTGCCGAGGCCGGCAACACTGGCGCAGGGGCCTGCCCGCGCGGGCCGTGGGTGCAGGCACTGGACGAAACACAGGCCGGGGCGCTGCTGTGCGCTGCACGCAGGCGGTGCTGCCCGGAATAACAATAAAAAAGGACGTACATATGAATAAACTTCCGAATGCCGTCAAATGGCTTATCGTGCTGGCGGTTCTGGGGGCCATGGGGGCCCTGATGTGGAAGGTGAACGACCGGGCCTCCCGCGTGGAGATGCCCGCACCGGACAACACCTTCGGCATTTACCGCAGTGCAAGCTCGACCTGAAAAAAGCAGCGCATCTTCTGAGCGAAGATGCGCTGCTTTTTTGTTGCTGTGAAATCAAAGGGCGGCGGCTTGTCCGCTGGCGGGCAGGTCGTTCATGATGAACCAGAAGATGGTGCCTTTGCCCAGCGTGCTCTGCACGCCGAAGCGGAAGCCGTGCTGCTGGAAGATGGCCTTGGTGATGGAAAGGCCCAGCCCGGTGCCCTGCTTGCCGGCGTCCGAACGGGAGCGGTAGTAGCGGTCGAAGATATAGGGCATGACAAAGCCGTTTCGGCCGATGGAGCTGATGGCTCGTGTGAAATCTCAGCTTCGAAGATTCCAAAGTCTGGGGGGCGGCGAGCAGGAAAATGCAGGTGTCATTGATCTGCCCAACTTATGGATGGACAAAAAGACGAGAACCGTGAAAGTGTATGACCGTGAGGTTAAGCTGACGCCGATAGAATTTGATCTGCTTTATCTGTTAGCATCACATCCGGGACAGGTATTTGCGACAGATGATATTTTTGAGAAAGTCTGGAAAGAGAAAAGCTTTGAAATGAGTAACACAGTCATGGTACATATTCGAAGGCTGCGCGGAAAGGTTGAGATCGATCCGCGCAACGCCCAGATCATAAAGACGGTATGGGGAGTGGGGTATAAAATTGATGGGTAAAAAATTCAAAAGCATACGCACAGAGATCATAGTGTATTGTTTTTTCAGTGTTATCCTTGCGATGATCACAGACATAGTGTTAGGTGGATTGATCTATACTGTTTCTTCTACGTTAGGCAAGAAGCAGTACGACAAAGTGCCTGTTTCGCCACCAACGGGGAGAGGGGTACGGTTCAGCAGACATGGGGATGATCTGGGGATGAGCTCGAGTTGGCTGCCGAGGCATTTGAGCCGCGATACGCTGGTTAGTTTTATGCTTGTCACCGTTATTGCAACGATCTGTTTTTTTATCATTTACTTTTTGCTGTTTATTAAACGGATCGTCAAAGACATGACATATATTTCGGATCGGATCATCGATATTGCCGATGGAAAAAGTGACGAAAAGATCATCATAGAGAGACAGGATGAGATAGGAGAGATAGCCGGCAGGATCAATGAGATGACAGCGCAGATCAATCAATTGATCAAATCGGAGAGGGATGCTTTGCAAAGCAACAAGGATCTGATCGCCTGTGTAGCACATGATTTAAGGACACCGATCACATCGGTGAAAGGATATTTGGATCTGGCTTTGGATACCAAGCATTATGATCTGGAGCAAAGACAGAAATATGTGCGTATAGCACAGACCAAGGCGAATCGTTTGGAATATCTGATACACGATCTGTTTAACTATACGAAACTTACGAGTGGAGAGATCACACTACACCGCAGTAAGATCGATCTGGTGCAGCTCGTGGAACAGATGGTGGAAGAGTTCTATCCGTTATTTCAGGAAGAGGAGCTTGAGTGCACAACGAAATACAATATTTCCTATCTGGAAATGAATATGGATGGAGAATTGATCGCGCGAGCCGTACAGAATCTGCTCAGCAATGCGATCAAATATGGCAAAGATGGTAAACACGTATATGTGGAATTGGAATGTTTAGAGCAGGAAGTTCAAATTCGCGTTACCAATTACGGCTTAGTCATACCGGAAGAAAGTATCAAGCATTTGTTTGACAAATTTTACCGGGTAGAACGGTCGAGAAATGTTAAGACCGGTGGTACCGGACTTGGATTAAACATTGCGCAGGAAATTGTTCATTTGCATGGAGGCAGGATTCAGGTAACAAGCGGAGCAAGTGGCACATGTTTTACCATCGCTTTGCCGTTACATAAAGAAGAGGAGGAAGAGTGATTGAGAGGTAATGAAATGATGAAAGAAAAGCAGACTTCCGGTATGGAATGGATGTACTCTATACTGAATGGTGCGAGTATTGCCATGCTGGTGGCAGTATTAGCGGCTATTGGGATCATGACTTGTATGGCTTTTGCCAGTCATGCAGATGCCAAAGCCAAGTCTTCCACTAACAATTCAATAGGAGAAGTTAGTTTTCGGGCGGGTGACATCAAGATTGATGCGACACTTGGCGGAACGGGAGGTGTTGTTGCACCAAACCGTTATGTCCCGATCAAGGCAACGTTGACCAACAAGGGAGATAATTTCAAAGGTTCTGTTAAAGTAATCTCGGGAGCAGTCAGTGGCACTTCGGTAGCATTTACAAAATCTGTATCCATTGCTGCAGGAGAGACAATTCAGATCAAAAGTTTTTTTACGTTGCCGGTGAGCGGTTCTACAGTACGAGTAGCGTTATATGACAAAGATGATGACATGATTTCATCTCAGACAGCATATTTGCAGATGGCATTGACAACGACTGATGAAAAGCAGATGGCGGTTTTGTCAGATGATATTAATAAGATAGGATATTTGCAGAGTGCAGATTTTGCTGTAGAAGAAATAAATGTTGCGGATGTTCCGGAAGACGTTCGATTACTGGAATCATTGGATGTATTAGTGATCAATAATGTAGATACGCAAAGCTTTTCGGCAAAACAGGTTACGGCGCTCCAACAATGGGTTTCCAATGGCGGACTTTTGGTGCTTGGCACCGGCGCTCAGGCAGAAAAAAGTTTGAAAGTTTTTTCTGGGAAATTGCTAAACGGTACGATTGGTGACGCGCGCTCGATACAGACAAATTTATCCTATGCGAAGGTGGATCAGGCAGAGAAACTGGCGCTACTCAAAGAAGAACTGCGCAAAGAAAAATTAGATAAAGTAAAAACATTTTTGCGCGAACATTTGCCGCAAACTATGTATCGTGATTATGCACAAGACATTCAGGGCTTAGATTATTCGGATGATTGGGGAGGTACGATCTTTTCAAAAGGTTCGGAAATATACAAACAGCTGAAGAAAGAATATAGCGATGACGATTTGGAGAAGAAATTTCAAGTTACCATAAGCAAGAAAGAAGAAGAGAAGATACGGAAATCTCTTGTTTCTGATAAGTTAACCGTTGATATTACATCTTTAACGCTTGATAAAGCAGAGACATTGGTAGAACAGGATGGGGAGGCACTGGTTTCCAAAATATCTTATGGAAATGGTTCCGTGATCGTATCGGAATTTGACCTCGCACTTGATAACAAACAGTGGTCTAATTATGGTTCTGTTATCCGTAAGATCATTAGCGACAATTGTACCACGACAGAAAATCATTTCTTTGACCAAAATGTCAATACATATTATTTGGATGATAGTTTGCAGGCTGGACTGAAATATAATGAGGTTGATGTGTTGCCCAATATTACCTTATACGCGATTCTGTTGATCGTGTACGTAGTATTGATCGGACCGGTTGGCTATACGATACTGCGTCGCAAGGATAAGCGGCAGTTGCTGTGGGTGATCATACCTGTGTCCGCTGTGTTCTGTTCTGTATTGATCTATCTGATCGGAACCGGAACCAGAATCCAAAAGCCGTTTATCAATTATTTATCACAGCTTGAAATTGGAGCAGAGGGGACGCATGATACGTTAAACACCGCCTTTTCGGTGACGAGCCCGAATAATAGAGATTATCAGATCGTAGTAGAAGGCAGCAAAAATATTGACCCGTATTACAACAGTAATCAGGTCTATTATGATTCTAGTGCAGAGCAGGATAAAACGTATAGTTATGCAATCGAGTATAACTCAGATGAAACCGTATTGCACATGGAAAATCAGGCATCGTTCCAAAGCTCTAATCTCAAAAACAGTCAGACGGTAAAGCAGAAAGGACGTATGGCGTTTACGAACATACAGATCGGAGAGTCTAAAGTATCCGGTGTGGTAACCAACAATACAGGGTATGATCTGGAAGACTGTATGATCGTTAATCATGGAGATATCATTGTATTAGGCAGCTTAAAAGCCGGTGAAAGTATATCTCTTGACCGTATCTCACCGAGCAAATACTTAAAATATGCGGATATCGGTTCTGATTGGGAAGAGATGGTTACGCAGGCAGTGGGTGCAAATAACAATGGATATACAGAAGATGTGCAGTCTCAGCGAAGACAAAGCTTGCTGAAATATTACGGTCATTTCTTCACTTCAGGAGAGACAGGAAGATCAACGACATATTTTTATGGTTTTACAAAAGATCAGCAAAAGACGTCGTTTACCAATATGTTTGATCTGAATCTGTATGGAGAAATGGCAGTATCACAGGAAATTGACTTTAAGGATATGCTTGCAGAGGGGACGACAAATTATGGCGTATTGTCAGACTATATTGCAGAATATAATGATTATCAGACCGATGGGAAATTGGTGCTGCAATCAAATGCTTCTGCGTCCTCTTCGAGCTATGCTCAGAGTATTAATGTTACTTATAACATCAAAAAGTTACTGGGTGAAGGGAAAAAATTAGGACTGCAGTATACGTATCTGGATAATTCGGAGATTACGATCTACAGCAATTATAGTAGTTCGGATATGACGATCAATACGAATCTGTTTATGGGATCAGCATATATTTATAATCCGAAGAAGGACCGTTATGTTAAGTTCCTGACAGCCGGAAGTGAAACAACGTTAGACAGTCTGGATCAATACGCTGACTCAGAGGGAAATGTCAAGATTCGATATGACGTAAAAGCGGATAGTGGTCTGGATGGAATGTATAACAATATTGCACTTCCGAAATTGCACATTATAGGCAGATAGAGAGGAGAGGGTGACATGGTAGAAATCAAAGGATTAAATAAATTCTATGGTAAATTTATTGCATTAAATAATTTGGATCTGCATATTGACAAAGGGGAGTTATTTGGATTTGTCGGACCAAATGGTGCAGGGAAAACGACGACCATGAAGATCTTATCAGGTCTGCTGAAAGCATCCGGCGGGGAAGTTTACGTTGCAGGGATCGATGCGATCCGCCAAAGTACAGAACTCAAAGCGATGATTGGCTATATGCCGGATTTCTTTGGTGTATATGACAATCTCAAGGCGATCGAATATATGGAATTCTATGCATCCATTTATGGCATGTATGGAAAACAGGCGACATCCTATTGCATGGAATTGATGGATCTCGTGCATCTATCGGATAAGGCAAATTTTTACGTGGACAGCTTATCGCGTGGCATGAAACAACGATTATGTCTTGCAAGAAGTTTGGTGCACAATCCGCAGTTGCTTATTTTGGATGAGCCGGCTTCCGGTTTGGACCCGCGAGCACGATTTGAGATGAAAGGAATACTCAAGAATCTACATGAAATTGATAAGACGATCATTATTAGCTCACATATTTTGTCGGAGCTGGCAGAAATGTGTACCACGATCGGTATTATTGATCACGGACAGATGATGGTAAAAGGAACAGTCGATGAGATCATGACCCGGTTAAATACCTCCAATCCACTGCAGATCCGTATTGTAGAAGGAATGGATCAGGCGGTGAAGATCCTCAAGGAGAATCCGACAGTTGTTAATTTGTCTGTGGATGCCAACATGCTGCTTGTTGGATTTAAGGGAAATGAAGAAGAGGAAGCAGCACTGCTGGCTTCGTTGATACAGAATGACGTGCGGGTATCGTCCTTTGTTCGGGATACAGGTAATTTGGAAGAAGTGTTTATGCGTGTCACTGGAAACAAGGAGGTGTTGTCGGCATGAGTAAATGGAAAAAGAAGTTATATAATCCGGTATATATAAAAGAAACAAAGCTGCGTGTGCGCAACATTAAGTTTGCTCTGACAATCTTGTTTTACAATCTGATCTTGATCGGGATCGCAGTATTTGGATTTGAAGTATTGTTTAATTCCGGTATGAACGATTATGTAAATTATGGAACGGCGATCGGTTTATATGTTGCACTGGTCGTGCTCGAATCTGTTATGGTGGGATTTCTTGTACCATCTTTTACGGCTGGAAGCATTGCAGGAGAGCGTGAAAAGCAGACATTAGAAATTTTGCTTACGACAACTATGAAACCGTCAGAAATCGTTTGGGGAAAACTGATGGCATCCATCAGTATGGTGTTGTTATTGGTGGTTTCCAGTTTGCCGGTGATTTCCATTGTATTCACCATTGGTGGTCTTGCCTTAGTTGATCTGTTGCAGTTCGTTGTATTGGTATTCGTTGCGGCATTACTAATGGGAAGTATCGGCGTTTGGGCATCTACGGCAATTAAGAAAACAGTTCCGGCAACTGTATTTACCTTTGCGGGGATTGTTGTACTGTGTGGTGTGACTGCTATTTTGGATGGAGTTATATACATTATTGGAAATATTATTGAAATGAATGTTAATCATGTGTCCGGTCTGGCTGCCAGCAGCGCAACGCTGCATCTTGGACCGGCGTTATTGATCCTGTTGATCAATCCGGTTGTAACTTTAATCGAAATGTTGATGTGTCAGTTTAGAGGACATGGACTCATTGTTACACTGGAACGGACATTTGGGGGCGGTATCCCGGATATTGTTGTAGATCATTGGTTTGTGATCAGCTTGATCTGTCAGTTGGTTTTGACGTTTTTCATTATGAAGCTTGCAGCAAAGTTATTGGATCCATTGCGTGTGAAGAAGAGCAGGAAGAAAGGAAAAAAGCATGAATCAGCAGTCGGGGATGGAAGCGGACAAAGAGATTGATCGTTTTCTGCAAAAAGTAAAAAAACGTGATATGCGTCAGAAATCGATTTTACTGTTGGGAATGTATGCACTGGTTGGAAGTATTCTTGGCTTTTTGGTACAGTGCGTGGCGATCTGGTATCCGTTTTATAATTGTGTGCCCACAAGTGCCGCAGTGTTTTTGGGATCGATCGCAGTCGGGGGCGTACATTTGTTTTTATGCCGCACAACGACAAGACGTGCAGCAAGATTAGCGGACAATATGGGAATGCAGGAGCGTGTATCGACGAGCATCGAAGGCAGAGGAAGTACCGATGAACTTCGTATTCTGCAGAGAATAGATACGAGAGATCAGCTTCGGAATATCTCTTTGGAGAAGACAATGCCGTATTATATTCCATGGAAGAGATATGTTAGTCTGGGGGTCTTTTTGCTGATGGGATTCATCTGCTTGTTTATTCCGTCAGAGGCAAAGGATGTCGCGAAGCAGAAACATGAATTTGTCAAGAAAGTTGAGAAAGAGCAGGAGAAGATCGCGAAAGCAAAGAAGGTTCTTGATAAGGAAATGGCAAAAGGCAAAATAAGTAAAGAATCCCGAAAAAAGCTGGAGGAGTCCATAAAAACAGCCCAAAAAGATATGAAGCAGGCAAAATCCGTCGATGAAGTGACTGCTGCCCAAAAGCGTTTGGAGACAAAACTTCTTCGAGATGTTCCGGAGAACATTAGCAAAGAGGCCGCAGACAGTTTACGGCCTTTTGTGGATGGCAAAAATTTACAGGCACTTTCGGAATATCAGAAGCAGCTTGCAGATCTGGCCGGTAAGCAGAAAGCCGTTGCGGCAGTGAGTGATGAATTAAAAGAATTGGGAGAGCAGTTAAGCGAGTCTAAGATGAAAGAGCTTATGCAGCAGCTCAATGAAAAGGCACAAAGTGGAGCGTTGACACAGCAAGACATTTCGGAAGTACTGCGAAATCTTGATAATGCCAGTGCTTCCTATACGCGGAGTGCCCTGTTACAGGATCAGACAGATTCCAATGCAGCGACACAGAATCAAAATACACAGGCACAGGGGAATACTTCGAATCAGAATGCTTCACAGAATGCCGATGGACAACAGGGAAACAGTTCCAAAAAACTGTCCGGTAATAGTGCTAAAGGTACTCAAAATGGTGGTCAAAGTGGATCAGGCAGTCAGGCAGGTTCCGGTAAAAATGCCGGCAGTGGGAATGGTGGCAGCCAAGGTAAAAACGGTACCAAAGTTGGAAGTGGATGGAACACCGGTGGTAAAAACGGACTGGAACGAAAAGGTGCGTCGGACAGCGCAGAACAAGTCTGGGTTCCGGAGGATAATGGGAAAGATGGCAATTTGACGGGCAGCAAGAATGGAGAATCCGGCAATCGCACAAAGTCTAACAACATGCCTGCGAAACGCGGAACCAAACAGGAAATCGGGGCAGTATCCGGACAATATAAACAAAAAGCATATTCCAAATTGAAGAAGCAGAAAATACCACAATCCAAGGAGGATATGGTTAAAAAGTATTTCAGCGATCTAGAGTAAGGAGGGGCATTGATGCAGGTAGAGGATATCAAAGAATATAGTACCAAGATCAAACGTACAGAGGAAGAAATTGCCAAGGGGATCATCGGTCAGAGAAACGTGATCCATCACATTTTGCTGGCAATATTGGCAGACGGCAATGTGTTATTAGAGGGTGTTCCGGGACTTGGTAAAACACAGTTGGTGAAGACGTTAGCAAAAGTTATGGATCTTAATTTCTCGCGTATACAGTTTACGCCGGATCTAATGCCGACCGATATTACCGGTACCAATCTGATCATAAAAGAAGGAGATCGAAATCGGTTTCAATTTGAAAAAGGACCTGTGTTTGCAAACTTGGTCTTAGCGGACGAGATCAACCGTGCAACACCGAAGACACAGTCCGCATTGTTAGAAGCGATGCAGGAAAAAACAGTAACAGTTGGAAATCATACGTATGAACTCCCAAAACCTTATATGGTTCTTGCAACGCAGAATCCGATTGAAAATGAAGGTACCTATCCGCTTCCGGAGGCGCAGTTGGATCGTTTTTTATTTAAGTTATTGATCGAGTTCCCGTCTCTTGAGGAACTAAAGCAGATCATGCATCTGACGGTAGAGGGACAGCAGGAACAGATCCAGCCGATGCTTACTGCAGGAGATCTGATGGAAATGCGTCAGGTGGCTCGTGATATACCGGTGTCGGCAGCAGTGGAGGAATATGCGCTGGCATTGGTGATCGGAACACATCCGGACAGTGAGTATGCGGTGAAAGAAGTTAAGCAATATGTATTAGAGGGAGCCAGTCCGCGTGCGGCACAGGCGATTCTGCTGACGGCTAAGGCAAGGGCGTTGTTAGATGGCCGTTACAATGTTTCTTTCGATGATATTGATGATGTGGCAAAGGCGGCACTGAGGCACCGGTTGGCATTAAACTTTGATGCGCTGTCGGAAAATATAGTGGCAGACACGATCATTGCAGCATTGCAGGAGGCACTCAATGGAAGAAAAACTGTTTGATGGTGATTTTTTTCGAAGCTTGAAACGGATCAGCCTTTGGAGTGAAAATCGCTTAAATGGAGGCAGAGGCGGCAGCAGAAAATCTACTGCCAAAGGCAGCAGTGTGGAATTTTCTGATTTTCGAGAGTATATGCCGGGAGACGATATACGTCGTATTGACTGGAACGCCTATGGAAGAAGTGAAAAATTATTTATTAAGCTTTTCATGCAGGAACAGGAAGGAATGTACACTGTCGTTTTAGACACAAGCCGATCCATGAAGGCAGACATGACAGAGAAATATAAACTTGCGGCGAGATTAGCAGGAATGTTTGGGCATCTGGCATTACAGTCACAAGACCGGGTCCGTCTGGTATCGGTTCAGGACGGTATGGCACAGATTGAAAAATCTCTGACCGGGATGCAGAGCAGAAACTTATTTTTGGATCAAGTGGCAAGACAGCGATTTGATGGGGTGACAGATCTGTGGCAGTCGGTACGCCATATTCCATTTCCGCGAAAAGGGACTGTTATTTTGCTGTCCGATTTTATGGACAGAGATACCAATGGCGGACATATGGAGACAATACATCAGACACTTCGTTATTTGAAATTTTGTAAACAGGACATATTGATCCTGCAGATTTTAGATAAAGAAGAACGGAAACCACAGTTGGATGGAACGGTCAAACTGATCGATTGTGAGACAGAGCAGGATCTGACAGTAACCATGACCTCGTGGCTGCGCAAGCAGTATGACAACAGACTTACTGCGTTTCAAAAAGGACTGGAGAGTGCGGCCAAAAAGTATCAGGCGCATTTTATGCAGGTGTATACGGACACGTCCTTAGAAAAGATAATTTATGACGGCATGAGAGCCGGCGTTTTTGAACAGGTATAAGATAACCCGGATATAGAGGAGGGGATACGATGGGATTTGAACATTTATGGCCATTATTATTTCTTGCATTTGTGCCGGGTATTGTTTTGCTCTATTTACTGAAGCAGAAGGTACAGACCAAGAAAGTGCCGGCATTAAATTTGTGGCAGGAAGCTTTTGAATCTGTACAGGCATCGACTCCATGGGAGAAATTTCGTAATCATTTGTTAATGTATCTACAGATTGCTGTTTTGCTTTTGCTTGTTTTTGCCATGCTTATGCCGTACATCAAACGGAAGGGCGGCGAGACGGATCACGTTGTTTTGTGTATCGACACCAGTGGAAGCATGAATGGCCGATATAAACAGGACAGTACCAAATTAGAAGAAGCGAAAAAGCAGGCACTCACCTACGTGGATCAGTTAGATCCGGGAACGAAAGTCACCGTAGTTACAGGGGCACAGACAGCGCAGCTTTTAGTGACAGATTCGACAGATACCGGCAGCATCAAGAAAACAATACGAGGTATTGGCGAAACAGACATTGCCGGGAGCTTAGAGGCCTCTTTACAGATTGTAACACCGCTTGTGAAACAGTGGAATAACTATAAAGTGATCGGGTTTACCGATAGTGATGCTGATGTAGGAAAGTTAAATGCAGATATTATTGCGTTGACCGATCAGGAAGGGACGACGAATGCCGGCTTAAGCTGGTTGTCCCATCAGATGGATGCAGAACATAAAATAACAACACAGGCCGGTATTACAAATTACGGCGAGAAAGATTTTGAGACAGATGTAGAACTGTATTTGGGCGACACGTTATTTGATGCGCAGACCGTATCGCTAAAGGCGGGGCAGAGTAAGACGATCACCTTCCAGACGACAACGAACAGTCATTTTCGGAAACTGACAGCAAGCAAGGGGTATTTGAAAGCTTATATTGTAGCAGAGGACGGCAATTCACACGATAATACGGTCTATGAAATGATTGAAAGACAGAAGAAAAAGACGGTATTATTGGTATCCAAACAAAACAGTTTTATGGAACGGGCATTGTCTCTGGAAGATTCTATAACTGTAGAACAAACAACTCGGACAAAAAACATAAATCCGGACAAGGCATATGATTTCATCGTATACGATGGAGTTATGCCGACGAAATGGTATCATAATGAGAATGTGATATTACTCGCACCATCGGATAAGGTGGTGATCGGAAAGCAGACTTTAGTTCGTAAAGTACAGACATTCAAAAATGGATCAATTACATTTCCGCAAAGTAATATTACACAGGATCTGGAGGCGTTTACGGTCAGTGCAGCCAAAGGATTTCGCTACGTACTTCCGTCGTGGGCATATTCTTTTGCCGGGGAAGGAAATCAGTGTGTTGGATATCTTGGAAAGCTTCAAGATCGCGTTGTTGCGGTGCTTGGTTTCGATCTGCACAATTCGGACCTTCCTCTGCAAATGGAATTTCCGGTGTTAGTACAGGGGATTTTGGCGCAGGCAGAGCAGACGATGTCTTTTGATGCAGCATCGTACGAGCCGGGAGATACGGTCACCCTGCAGCTTGGCAGTGGTAAGCAGGCATCTATCCGCTGGCAAGATCCGGCAGGACAGACAGTTGATGATCAAAATGCACAGGGGCAGGCAGTATATACCGATACGAGGATGGCCGGTCTATACCATATGACGGTAACGGACACAAAGAGATCCACCAAATATTTTGCGGTGACATTTCCTGAGAAGGAATCTAAGTGCACGAATCGGGTACACATCACACAAAATGGCAGAAAACAGACTGTGACAACGGAAAATGTCAGCAAACTGTATGGCAAGAGGATGCTTGTAAGACCACTGATCCTTATTGTGTTGTTATTGCTGTGTGTGGAATGGATCGTATATAGACGTCGAACAAATTCAACGAATCGATTTAATAAAGTATCCACAATCGCATGCCGTATTCTATTATTTGCCGGATTGACCGCCGCATTTATCGGGATATCTATGTCCCATATTTCGGACAGTACAACGACCGTTTTTGTGGTGGATGTGTCGCAGAGTTTTGCTGGAAAACGCAGTGAAATGGTGCAGCAGATAAGAGATGAACTTAAGAAGCTGCCGTCAAAAGATCGTGCCGGAGTAGTTGCTTTTGGAGGAGATGCGAATGTAGAACAGTTCGTGTCGGATACGGTGAAGTTTACAGAACTTAATTCGGTCCGGGTAGAAACGGAAACCAATATTGAAAAAGGACTTCAGACAGCAATGTCCCTTTTCTCGGACAGCGACGGAAAGCGCATTGTTTTACTAACAGACGGCAGACAAAATAGTGGCGATGTGCGTAAAATGAGCAGCAGCTTACAGGCAGGAAATGTGGAATTACAGGTGTTACAACAGGATTGTACTCCGGACAAGGAAGTTTGGTTATCGGACATGACCGTACCGGAACAGATTACACCGGGAGAGCGTTTTACCGTAGAGATCGAAGTAACCGGTAATGTTGCGACTAATGCTGTTCTGCAATTATATAATGACACGAAGCTTCGCAGACAGGAGCATGTCACTATACAAAAAGGAACCAATCATTTTACCTTTCAGGATCAGCGAAAACAGACGGGATTTACCAATTACCGGGCGGTGATCGTTCCGGAGAAAGATACGATACAGGCTAATAATGAGTATGTTGCTTATACGAAAGCGACCGAGCAAAAAAAGGTGCTGCTCATCGAAGGAAAAAGCGGAGAAAGTAAGCAATTTCAAAAGGTTTTGCAGGCAGCTGGCATCAATTATGACGTAGTGACGCCATCTTTCGCCCCGGATACGCTTAAAAAGATGCGGGAATATAGCTCTATTTTACTGGAAAATGTATATGCAGACGATCTAAAGAGCGGATTTATGGATCATATCACCACCTATGTCAAGGATTATGCCGGAGGGTTGATCGCGATCGGTGGAGATCAAAGTTTTGCGCTTGGTGCATATCGGGATACTGCCTTAGAAAAGGTGCTTCCGGTCAATATGGAGATCAAGGGCGACAAGGACTCGCCAAAACTTGCGATGACGTTAGTGATCGACCATTCCGGAAGTATGACGGATGCGTCCGACGGAGGCAAAAGTAAGTTAGAGTATGCGAAAGAAGCGGCCGCAGCTGCGGTCAATAACCTTCGCAGTACAGATATCGTTGGTATAGAATCATTTGACGATGGCTATCATTGGCAGGTTAAACCGATCCGGCTTACAGACCGTGATGATGTCCTAAGCAAGATATATGGCATTAAAGATGGCGGCGGCACCAGTATTTATCCTGCATTGAAAGAGGCTTATGAGCAAATGACCAAGGTGAGCACAAATGATGCGCAGATCAAACATATCGTTTTGCTGACTGATGGACAGGATACGTACCATGGGTATGACGATCTGCTTAAGGACATGAATGATAATAAGATAACCTTATCGACAGTAGCGGTAGGGTCGGATGCCGACGTAAATATTCTGCGCACCTTAGCAGACAAAGGAAAGGGGCGCTTTTATCAAACGAATGCGGGCACCGGACTGAGCAGGATCTTTGCTCAGGAAGTATTTTTGTCGCAGGGAGAATATTTGGTCAACAAGACTTTTACACCGGTCATAACGGCGAACAGTGACATATTAGAGCAGCTCAGAGAAGGTGGTTTCCCGGAGATGCTTGGATATGTAGGAACGACATTGAAGTCGAATGCGACAGCAGTATTGATGGATGATAAAAAGGAAAGTCCGATCTTAGCAACGTGGCAGTATGGCTTGGGGACAACAGCGGCATTTACTACAGATGTAGTAAACGAGTGGACAGCTAATTATGCACAGTGGGAGGATTATCCGGCGTTTTGGCGCGGATTGATCAACCAGACGATAGGGGAACAGAATCATCAGGGCATTACCGTAACGGCACGGCAGGAGGGGAGTGCCGGTTTGATCGAGTATACCAATGCAAAAGTTAGTGGTGACGATCAAGTTACCGCAGTTTATGATGATGCGGATGGAAAAACGAATACTGTGACGTTACATTCTGTTTCCGGCAGCCGTTATGAGGGTGAGATTCCGCTTTCTGATGTAGGTGTCTACCAGATCAATGTCCGCCGCAGTAATGGAAAGAAAATACTAGATAACACCAATACGCAGTTGACGATGCAATATTCTGCCGAATATCGTTATGACACGACAGATACGGCATTGAATGAATTGATCGCGTCGGTATCAGGACGTTCGATCAATTCATTAGAGGGCTGTTTTGATACGACACCACAGCGGAATGCCGCAAAGCGTGATCTGACGTTATATCTGCTGATGGCAATGACAATTCTTTGGTTCTTGGATATATGGAATCGGCGTATGCCGGATCTGCTGCCGACAGCATTGCGTAGATTAGGAAATCTTCGTTCGAAAGCAGTGGATACCATATTGTCTGCGGTTGACACGCCACAGGAGGAGTCTGCTGTCAAAACAAAGCAAAAGAAGATAACGAGACCAAAGAAACAAAAGAAACCAAAACAGCAGAAACAACAGGCGTCACAGGCTATGCTTGATATTAGCAGCTTGAAGAAGGGGCTGCAGGATATGTATGATGACACACAAAAATAAGTTGCAATATTTTGTCAATACGAATACAATAAAAAGCATGAAAATCCAAATGTTATGGAGGGCAAAATGATACCGATTAGTGAGAGAAAACGGATTGTCGTCAAGGTGGGAACCTCGACATTAACACATCGTACCGGAAGATTAAACATACGGCGCGTGGAGCAGCTCGTCAAGACGCTTGCCGATCTGCAAAATGCAGGGCACGAGGTGATCTTGGTTTCCAGCGGTGCGATTGGTCTTGGTATGGGTAAGCTTGGCTT
>OGWY01001916.1_pt1 | contig 15640 bp, 30 predicted proteins | sample 1576121 | NCBI WGS metagenome assembly OGWY01 (sample SAMEA3541543, study PRJEB24748) | human gut metagenome | biome: human gut; feature: human-associated habitat; material: faeces | place: China | collected 2012 | reverse complement strand
GAAAGGAAATCCATGATTACTACGGCAATGATGAAAGAGTTGGATGGAACCATAGAAAGCACGCTATCTCCGGTGGAGTACAGGACGTTGACTTTGTACATCCAGCACTTGAAGGCTATATCCCGGTTGAAAATACAACGTTTCCGTCAATCAATCGTTTAAGAGAAGGCGTTTATACATTCAAAATTCATAACTGGAAATATAGAAGACCTACATCTGGAGGGTTTAAAGCAGAAATTGCATTTGGCGGCAATATTTACAAATTTACCAGAAAAGAACCTTTACAGAATAAGGAATGGATCACTCTTGCAAAGCTTGAATTGAAAGATGGAGAATTTAGAATCCTTGAGATGGCAAAACATGATGAAGAGCCTATCGAGAAATGGGGAATCAGAACAAATCAGTTTATTCCGGTATCTGTTATCAGCTACAGTCCAAATTATTTTGATGAGCAGCAGGGCATTGGGCACAAACATCTCATGTTCTTTTTGAAAGATTGTGTCAACACAGAAGAACCAAATGGTTTCTATAATGAATTTTTGAAGAGTGACCTTGAGAAGCATAAGAGAGTTTTTGAGGCTCTTGGGTCAAAATGCCATGTAGAGGATACCGAAGATCAGCTTTCTGGCATTGGCTTTTCTATGACAAAACGAGGCGAACTTATCGTAAAAGTAAAAGGTTCAACAGAGAGAGTAATGAAAATTAAATTTTAAATATAAGGAGGGCTTTATTATGAACAATAAAAATTTATTCGAGGTAGCAACAAGAGAAAACTATTTATTTCCATTCAGAGGCATGATTAATGTGATTGATTTATGGAGCCTGTCACTGACGAGTCTTGACTCAGTGTTCAAATCACTCAATGCAGAAGCTAAAAAGTCAGATGAGGAGAGCCTCTTGAACACAAAATCAAAGGAAGATGAGGAAATCTTAAACAAAATTGAGATTGTGAAGTATGTAGTAAGTGTTAAATTAGCAGAAAAAGAAGCAAGAGAAAATGCAAGGAAAAATAAAGAAATGAGACAGAGACTTCTTGAAATTAAAGCAAGAAGGCAGGATGCAGCCCTTGAGAACATGTCAGATGAAGATCTGGATAAAGCACTTGCTGAATTAAGTAAATAAGGAAGGGAAGATATGAACCCGATTTTGATTTTTGGAGTATTTTTATGTGCAATCATTCTGTGGTTTTTATTAACATTTTTATTCCAGCCAATAGGTGAGCTTATTGCTCATCTCTGGAATGATGCGATGAAAGCTATGGATGAAGAAAATAACAATGAAGAGGAGAAAAAACATGAGTAAAACAGGAAAATTAGGTGGAGCAATTTTAGGAGTAGCATTAATCGGAGGAGCTGTTGTAGGTATTAATTGTATGGAAAAGGTTCCTGCTGGATATGTTGGAGTTGTATACAACTTCTCCAGCGGAATTTCGGATCAGGTGCTTAGTCAGGGATGGCAGTTTGTTTCTCCTACAAAAAAGGTAACTACATATTCTATTGGAATTGAGCAGTCCTATCTGACATCTGAAGATAAAGGAGATTCTCCAGAAGATGAAAGCTTTTCAACACCTACCTCTGATGGAAAATCATTAACAGTGGATCTTGAATTTTCCTACAAATTCGACCCAGATAAAATCACTCACACATTTACCATGTTCAAAGGACAGTCTGGTAAGACAGTAAAGGATTCATTCATTAAACCGAAGATGAGAGCATGGACACAAGAAGTTACTGCAAAATACCCGGTGACGGACGTGTTCGGAGACAAAAGACAAGAACTTAATGAAGCACTGGATGTCTACCTTAAAAAGAAATTTGAACCATACGGAATCATCATTGATACAGTAAACTTCACAAATATTTCCACAGACTCAGAAACGGCAGCAGCAATTCAGAAGAAAGTTACGGCACAGCAGGAACTTGAGCTGGCAAATATTGAAGCAAAAACGGCAAAAGTTCAGGCTGATAAAGACAAAGAAGTTGCCCTGATTGCAGCAGAGAAAGAAAAGGAAAAAGCTTCTATTGAAGCCGAACAGAAGAGAATTCAGGCTGAAGGAGAAGCTAAGGCAACAAAAATTAAGGCAGAAGCCGAAGCAGAGGCGAACAAAAAGATTGCTGGATCTCTCACTAAGGAACTGATCGAAAAAGAAAAGATTGAAAAATGGAAAGGCGATGTTCCGAAAGTACAGGGGAGCAGTACACCAATCGTATCTGTAGAGGAATAATTCATACTCACCTGCAGGTTTTATGCTTGCAGGTGGTATCTTAAGATATTTAGAAAGGACAACTATGAATAAATTATCGTATCATGATGCGTCTATTGCCACCATAGTGGATAAAATTAATGAACTTGTTACCTACGTTAATAAAAACGGAGATTCCGTGAAAAGACCGATGGTACTATATGCTGTTGAAAATATAAAAACAGGTGCGATTATATTCAATGCCAGAGGAAGCGGATATCATGATAAAGACGCAGCAATCCGCAAATGCAAAGAATTAGGAGAAGGGCATCGACTAGTTGAGTACAAATTGGACAATAGAGATATAAATAAAGATGAATAAATTTTTGAAAATGATTATTCTAACATGCTGCATCACTACTTTCTTAGCGGCATACACCAACATGGATTCAGAAAGTAAAGAGATAGGCAACCAAGAATATATGGTGTTATTCAGGATTCACGCTAAAAGAAATTCAATCCCATTAGATGTGATGATTGAAAAAGCAACTCCAAAGAAACCAAAACATATAAAAGTCATAACAGATTTTAATGGAAGATATTACACAAGGAGTGGAAATTGTCCTAGTTGTGGAGAAGAGGGTTTAAATAAATCTTCAAATTACTGTCATAAATGCGAGCAAAGATTAGACTGGGAGGTAAATGAACATGAGAAATGACAACGAAAGATGTGAATGGAAGTCTCCAAGACAGATATTTGATAACGTAGAATTTAAAATTCAGTGTAAAGGAAATCCGTTAGAACGAGGGGGAGTTCCGAATAACTTTTCGATTGGAGACTTCAAATACTGCCCGTTTTGTGGAAGAAAAATAGAGTGGGCACATAAATAAGGAGAAAAATATGAGACAAAGCAAAAATATTGAATTAACAATAACTCCAAACTATGTAAAAGGATTGGATTTCAAAGACGCTATTCCAGAAGATAAAGGAGAAATATAAATGAAAGTAATATCTGTAAATAATAATCACATTAAGAAACCAGAAGCAGAGAAGGAATATGGTTGTATTTGTAATAATTGTGGTACAGTATTTATCTTTAAAAGAAGTGAAGCTAGTATTCCAAGATGTCCTAATCCAAGCCCTAGTCAATGTACAGTTAGATGTCCAAACTCTAGTTGTCAAAATATTATGACATTGGCTCTGTGTAAGGAATTTAAAACTCTTAAAGATAAAAACCAGTTCAAATATAAATACGATGAATAAAGGTGGTGAGTAAATGAGGCGGTTAAAAGAAAAGATTAAACAGTGGTTAATAAAAGAAGTATTAAAGGAAGAGATTCAGAAATTAAATGAAGTATTAAAGGAAGAGATTCAGAAATTAAATCAGGCACAGGATTGTTACAACAGAGCAAGCTGCTTATGTGAGGAGTCTCTTGAAAACAATAGAGAGATGCAGAAAATGTTTAATGGAATTACAGATGTAGCAGTAGATGTTAATATTGGAAAAGATGAACATTCGTGGGCTGTTGTGTGTATTGCTGGTAAACCTGAATATGTAAAATTCATTCCATTAAGTAGAAACGATGCCAGAAGTGTTAGTGATTTTCTTAAACGGTTTCAATATTCAAAGCATATTGTTGATAGTCCAATAGGATTTAGACATATGTTAAATGATTATTTTTTATAAGAAAGGATAAGTTGATATGGGAGCAAAAGCAATCCCGAAGATGGAATACGAACAAGTTTAACTATATTTGTAAGATAGGAGTGTATATCTGGATGAGCAATAAAAATTTAAAGTGTCATTTTTTATGTTATTGATTGTTGGATTTGGTGTTTTATCAATTATTCCTGGTTTACTTTTAACTCGTATTAAGAGAAAGTATCAAGAAAATAACCAAAGTTGATTGTATTATAATTTTTATAGAAAGTGAGAAAATTGTTATGTTTATTATGGTTGGAGGAATTGTATTTGGAATATGCTTTCTTATTTATATGGCATGGATATATATGAAATCCTGTGTATTTATGACAAGAGGGTTTATTAATGATGAGAAAGAAATAAATAATGTTCCAATGAAGCAATTTTTCCATTTTAATTTTCGGGAGAAATAAATGACAAATGAAAAATTTCGAACTCAACAAATATATGTATCTTCTTCATATATAAAATGCGAGAATGGAGATGACAATATGAAATATATATGGGCAACAACACTTGATCCTGATGAATCTGGTAGCTGCATCTTAGATACAGTAGAAGAATGCATTGAAGACGCTAAAGGATGCGGAATTGAGCCTGGGGAATTTATTTATGTGGGAGAGTACAAGCCAGTTGAAATAGGTGGAATGTATCTTGATGACATATTGGAAAATGTAGAAGATGATATGTCCGACAGAGTTGGAGATTCTGCTAATAACTGGAATATTAGTTCTACGTTTGGAACATATTCTTATAGAAAACCAATTTATGAAAAATATGAAAGAAAATTGAAGCAATTAGTGAATGATTATATAAAAGAAATTAATGAAATTCCACATTTTTATACTATGGTAAATCCAGAAAAAAAAATCGTGGAGTAGGAAAATACATGCGTTGTGTAGTTATATGAATAATCATGATGGTTATAAAACTGTAGGTGCATTGTTTATTATTTAAATTAGTAACTTTTTGAGGCTCATGCAAATGCAATGTTTTAAAAATAATGAGTCTGGCTGTGATAATTATAGACCTTTGCTCTGGTATAAAGATTCAGACAAGCTTGATTATGAAAATGATTATAACATTGAGCATAGTAAATGTTATACGGAGATTCATATGAATACACAAGAAAATATCGTGAATTTTGTAAAGAAAAACTAAGTTAAAGGAGAATGTATATGATTTTAGCATTATTTATAGGATTTTTTATGGTTGGCTTAATATTGTTTGTAATAGGATTTAAATATTGGAATCCAGAGAAGAACAAAGTATCAAAATTTATTTTTGAACATGATTCTTTCTTTCAAAATTTTGGTGCGGTTATGACGTTCATAAATGGAATGGCTATCTTTATTCTATCAATTAGCTTACTATGCTCGTATGCAAATGCAAAAGCGGAGAAAGAAGAGCTGAAAGAAGAATATAAAGCAATTACATATAAAATAAATAGTGATAGTTTTGGCTTATCTAATAAAGAAGTTGTGGATGAAGTCCAAGAATGGAACATGGCTCTCATACATTATCAAACAATGAGAAAAAATACTTTGGTTGGAGTATTATATCCAGATGTATATGGTGAACTGGATACGATAGAATATGAAAATCCTGAGACGCTAAAAGAGTAATTAAATTTCAGATAATATTGATAGGTCAAGTTTCAGGTAAATGGTGGTGGACGACCACTGTCAGGAAGCAAATTGCTGTAAAAAATATCTTGAAGAAGACCATCAAAACTATAGTGGTACATTCAAAAAATGATTACGACTTATACTACTGCGAAAATAAAACATATGCAAAATATAGAAAGGAAAATGATATGTCAATAAAAGATGATTTAGAAAAACGAATGAAAACTTTTTACGAACAAGTACCAAAAACGAAGCTTATGAGAAGGTGCCCAGTTGCTGTACGGATTGACGGAAAGTCATTCCGTACATTTACAAAGAATTTACAGAAACCATTTGACGAAGTGTTAATTAAAACGATGCAGGACACTATGAAGTATCTTTGTGAGAATATTCAAGGATGCGTCCTCGGATATACGCAATCAGATGAGATCACTTTGATTCTTGTAGACTACAAGAAACTAACTTCTTCGGCTTGGTTTAACTACGAGGTGCAGAAAATTTGCAGTATTGCAGCGAGCATGGCTACAATGGCTTTTAATAAATATTTCATTGAAAACTATTTGGATTACTTGGCTAATTATGGGGATAGATATCATCCAAATTTTGAAGATAAAAAAGATGTAGAAAAATGGAGAAGAATATGCGGTGCGTATAGCAAAGCAGCAGAAAAAGTTGCTATGTTCGACGCTCGTTGTTTCAATATTCCGAAAGAGGAAGTAGCAAATCTTTTATATTGGAGGCAATGGTGTGCTTCTCGTAATTCAGTTCAAATGGTTGGACAAGCCAACTTTTCTCATAAAAAATTACAGAATAAAACATGCAGTGACATTCAGGATGTGCTAATGACTCAGAAAGGTATTAACTGGAATGAACTTCCTACACATCAAAAAAGAGGAAGTTGCTGTATTAAAACTTTGGAATCAGTAAGTGATAGCGAAGAAAACAAGAATGAAACCAGAAGACCTCATTGGATAATTGATACAGAAATTCCAATCTTTAGAGGGGAAGGTAGAGAGTACATTGATAAATTAGTTTATGTAGGAGAAGAATAAAGTGGCGAAAAAGAAAGGTTTTGGAGTAAGTCCTATCACAAATAGAATCTATTATGGAACTCAAGACATAGAAAAACATATGTGGACTGGACAAAAGACAGATGTTACTGATGACGCAATAGTAGCCGTCTATGAATGGTTCATGGGTAATATGGCGAATAACAATGAAGAATATTCGATCACATACCCATCAACGGAATTTGAATTAGTAATGAGAAGAAAGGAAATCAAAAAATGAATGATATGAAAACAACTAAAGGAAATACAAACTGGAAAGTATTCACTATTACAGCAGCCGGAGTACTGGCAGTTGTCTTAATGATATTTGTTTGGATTCAATCCATTCAAGGAAAAGCGATTGCATACGAGGAACAAGTAAATACAGCTCAATCAGATATTAAAGTTCAGGAAAAGAGGAGAATTGACTTGGTGTATAATCTTGCTGACTGTGTAAAGCAGTATGATAAACATGAGTCAGAAACACTAAAAGCTATCGTTGATGGCAGAGGATCAACTGGAGATATCGAAAATGTTTCAACAGCTATTACAGCAGTCACAGAATCATATCCGGAACTCAAGTCTGATAAAAATTATAAAACTCTTATGAATGAATTGTCTATAACAGAAAATCTTATAGCTGAATATCGCAGCAATTATAACAAGCAAGTAAAAGTTTATAAACGATATGTAAGAAATCCAATAAAAAAGATGTTTTTAAATTTAACTGGATACGAACAGCAGGAGTATCAATATCTTTCCTATGATGTATCTTCTGATGCACCACAAAATCTATTTGGAGAAGAGGAATAGTATATGTTAGATGGAGGTTTTAAGTTTGAAAGTTTTGAAATAACAAAGCGGGAAATTTTGGCAAGTGTCTCCATCGTAGCCGTTATGATTCTTATTGGTGTTCTGATTTCTTTTAAGATTTCGGAACACCAAGCAGATCAAAACGAGATATACAATAAGGCTGTCAAAATAGAAAGTCAGGAATTATTTCGATATGGAATGGACACTAATATAGGGAATGCTTTTGTATATGGAGAATTAAAAGTTATTGATCCAGTTACATATCCTGAAATTGGCGGAAAATATATGCGTGTTGAAAAAATCAAAGAAAAATATACGAAACATACCAGAACAGTAACTTATACAACAGGAAGCGGCAAAAATAAGAAAACTCATACAAAACAAGAAACTTACTGGACTTGGGATGAAGTCGATAGAGAAAGTATTCAGTGTAAGAAAATTTCATTTTGCGGAGTAAAATTCAAATCCAATAAAATTATATTTCCAAGTAGCAAGTATATTGAAACAATCAAAGAATCAAGGCGTATAAGATATAAATATTACGGCGTAAGTGAACAACACATAGGGACAATTTTTGCAGATTTGCGGAATAAGACAATTCCGGATAAGACACATTTTTACGAAGACATGAATATTGAGAAGACAGTCGATTATTTAGAATCTGGCGATATCTTGCTAATATTTTTCTGGTTTGTTTGGATAATTCTTATAGTTATAATAGTATTTATATTTTATTACGCAGATAATGAGTGGTTAAAATGAAAGGAAGATTATCATATGGGATGTCATACATACTTTAGCCGACCGATAACCGAAGAAGAATTTCAGAAAATGAAAGAATACGCACCAACGGAAATTTACGAACTTACCGGAGATCCCAACAAAAGCATCTACGATAAGCGATTATATGATGCTCTGATGAGTTCTTATACAGAGAACATTCCGTGTTTTGGGAATTATCAATGGTGGCATTTATGTTATGGAACTGGTAATTCTGATTTGAATGGTATAGATATCAGAGAAATAAATTGGAGCCTCTTTGTTGATGTGGAAGAATATTATGACTTATTTAGGGTCGAAGGATATTCAGAAAAAATAATCAGAAACCGAAAAGAATTGAGAAAATATCTTAGAAAGAGGTACTTCCAATTAACAAATGAACAATTAGAAAAGATATCTGAGTTCTTTAAAAGATACCCAGGTGGGGTGATTACCTTTGGATAAAGGCGGTGTGTAGGTGGGAAAAGCTAAAAGAAAACCAAAGCCTCAACCACCAAAATGGGTTTGGCTAGATTTGGATGGTTGTTGGTTATGTAAGAATAGAAGAAATTGTGGCAACTGCAAAGTATTAAAGAAGATTGTAGCAAATGAAAAGAGAAAGGAAAGAAAACATGACTTTAAACAAGATTGCTAAAAAGATTTTAAATATCGATTCAAATAATGTAGCAGATACCGAATATTTGAAGGAACTTGTGGAAAATTATCCAGAAGAGAAAGAACTGCTGATTGAGCCTTTGATGGATTATTTTATGTATGAAAAATTAGATTTATGTGGATGTGGCTCACCAGAGGTTTCATATGAAATTATAAGAAGATATCTTCATATTCGTAAAGATGCACATGATGGCAATCTTCCTTACGATGAAATCTGTGACAGATATATGTCAGACTTACATATTGATCGTTCTGATGAATTACAGTACGGGACGTTGCAATTCCTAATGTATAGCTTAGATTCGTGTGGGTTCACAGAACATGGTAGTAGTATTGGCGGATGCTGGCTCACAGAAAGCGGAGAGATGCTTATGATAGTTCTGGATGCCTGGCATGAATATAATAAGAAATAACTGTTTTCTTTGAGCTATTCTGCTCAAAATATTCCGAAATAACATAAAATTGACATCCGTATAAAAACAAAGGCGCACTCCGTCGTTGATTTCTACATCTATATAATCAAGGGGCATATCAAACTACGGCTGGATTCTCCTTTCCGCATAACTAAAAAGAGAGTTATTTATTGAGGATGTCATTTATGACAGATTCAATCCAAACTCTAAACTTTTTAGAAATACTCGCAATGACTAGGGAGCCAATGCTAATAGCAAACATTATAATTGTTACCCAATCAGCAATAGTTGATATATCCATGTTCGTCCTCCTTGCTTAAAAGAGAGCACGCCTTTCTTGAAATAATTGTAGTATATATTATTTGAAAAATCAAGAGATTTTAGAAAAAACGAAAGGAGAATTCAGTTTGTTTGACTATAACACTGAACGCACAAAATGTATAAAACGAATAACTATTATATGCGAGCGTGAAATAGAAGATAAGATTGGAAATATATCAACTGACACGATAGTCATAGAGTTAGACAATGTAAGAGATTATATCGTTAAACACGAAAGAAAAGAAATATGTATTAAATATGGTATCACTGATTATTCCGGATTTAGTACGGGTAAGAAGCAATATAATACAATCCTTGAAGAAATGGGAGAGAAAGAGAGACAACCAGTTATATGGACATAATTATAACTCATGAAGAATTCGGAAATATGCTAAAAGAATATAAGGAAGATCCAGCAAAATTTATAGAAGAGTGCATGGAAATAAAGCTTCTGCGATACCAGAGAGAATTTATAAATAAAATTATGGACGAAACGGAGGAACAAAGTTGTATAAACAAATTATTATAGCAAGAAAAGATTTAAATATGTCTCCAGGAAAATTAGCAGCACAAGTTAGCCATGCGTCAATGGCATTTTTGTCTGGGGACATTAAAAAACACAGTCTTCCTATCACAAAAGCTATGCTAAATGGATTATGGAAACAAGTAGAGCCGGGAGATGAGGAAATTATCGAAGTTTATAATGTAGCAATGTCTATAGATAAAGATTTATATGAACAATGGCTAGACGGCATTTTCACAAAATGCATCCTTGAAGCCAAGAATAAGAATAAGCTGTTGAAGGCAAAGAAGATGGCAGAGGATATGAGAATGAAAGAGAACGAAGACTTTTTCCTTATCAGAGACTGCTGTTTGACTGAACTGGAACCAGAAGATGAAGATGGAAGAACGCTGACATGTATTGGATTCAGACCTATGGATTCAGAAATTATAGATAAAATAGGAAAGAAATATCAACTTTACAAATAGGAGTAATATGCAAGTAAGAGTAGTAACAAAAAATGATGAAGGTAAGACATATTATAAAGTTTTGAGTTATAAAGATTTTGATGACTACAATGTTGTCATGGATATGCTTCATAAAATGAAACAAAATAGCATACCAATTGAAGTCAACAATAATAACATGGCAGATACGGATGGAGATAGGTACTACATAGAAGATATTTCGTTTGTTGTGCCAGGTGCAAACAGTGAACTTAATTCATATATTTCGGTATATGTTGAAGAGTAAGGGAGATTTTATATGAAAATTAAAAATATTAAAAATGTAGAAAAATTTTTTGAGGTAGTAGATAGCTGTGAAGGAAAGGTTGAGTTGGTCGGAGAAGATATTCGGCTGAATTTAAAGAGCAAACTGGCTCAATACTTCAGCATTGCGAAGATTTTTTCCGACGGAGAAATACCAGAACTGGAAGTAGTCGCATATAATCAGGAAGATATCAGCAAGCTGATAGCTTATATGATTGACAGATAATTTATTAATTTTACGGATAAGCACATCCGATTAAAGTAAGGAATATACTAAATATAAAAAAGGGATATAGGATATGAATTTAAAAACAGAAATTATTTCAGAGGATTTAAAAAAAGAGTTCCAGGAAGTGTACAAAAGAGGAATATACAAAGAACTCCATAAGAGAAACTTCTTATCAGATAAACAATTAAACGAATTACTTAAATCAAAATAAAAAGTAAGTTGTTCAGCACACCGTTTAGTGGTATAATAAATATCATTATTGCGGTGTGCTATTTTTTTTGGAGGTAGCACATGAAGAAATTAAAAGTAGCAGCATATGCGAGGGTATCAACAGACAAAGATGATCAAGCCAACTCATTAGAAAATCAGAAACAATATTTTCAATCTTATATATTGAACCACGAAGACTGGGATTTCGTAGACGTATACTTTGATGAAGGTATCAGTGGAACTCAAACTAAAAAACGTCTAGGATTTAATAAAATGATAGACGACGCAGAGAATGGTGACATAGATTTAATCATCACAAAAGAAGTATCTAGGTTTGCAAGAAATACAGTTGACACACTGTCTTATACTAGAAGATTAAAAGATTCTGGTATTGGTGTAATATTCACTCTTGACAATATTGATACAAGACAATCTGATGGGGAATTCCGTCTTACTATTATGGCTAGCATCGCTCAGGAAGAATCTCGAAAGACTTCCGAAAGAGTCAAATGGGGACAAAAAAGACAGATGGAAAAGGGTGTCGTATTTGGGCGAGACTTGCTTGGATACACTGTTAAGAACGGAGTCCTTTACATCAATGAAGAAGAGGTTCCTGTTGTAAGAGCTATTTTCCATAAGTATACGAATGAGGGAAAAGGAAGCCATACAATTGCTCGCGAGTTACTAGAAGAGGGAATGAAACCTAAACGCATTTCTTTGTGGTCTAATACGATTATATTAAAAGTGTTAAGAAATGAAAAATACGTGGGGGATTTACTTCAAAAGAAAACATATACGCCGAATTATCTTACCCATTCAAAGAAATATAATCATGGACAGGAAGAAATGATATATTTAAAAGACCATCATGAAGCGATCATAGATAGAGATCTGTGGAATCGCACCCAAGAAGAATTACGTCGCCGTTCTCCATCGGCTCAGCAAAAAGCAAAACATAGCAATCGCTATTGGTGCAGTGGAAAAATTTATTGTGCGGAATGCGGAAGTCTGTTTGTAGGAAGAACAAAGAGATGGAAGGATGGAAAGCAATATAAGTCATGGAAATGCAATGCATCAGTAAATTACATGCGAGCAAAACAAGATGAATATGGAAATCCAATAAAATGTCACAACAATTCCATCAATCAAAAAACGCTAAACTTTTGCATGAATTATTGTATTTCACTTATGCAAACAGAACAGGATTCTTTAAAAAAGGAGATTATCACAGAAATTTCAAAAGTCAAAGAACAATCTTCTTATGAAAGTAAAACAAAACACATTGAAGAAAAAATTAAACAAGTAGAAACCAAGAAAAGAAGATTGATTGACCTTGCACTGGATAATGTGATATCAGGGCAGGACTTAAAGACTCAAACAGCTTGGTATAACGAAGAAATCGAAAGTCTCCAATTACAATTAAATGAATCTTTGTCTGAAGACAAAAAGCATCAAGCACAGATTAGAGATATGGAGTCGTATGTGAATGAATTGGATAAAATTATGAGTATCAATTCAGCAGATAGCGAGCTTGTCTATAAAGAAATAGTAAAGCACATAGATGTTCATAACGATAAAATTCTTGATGTATGGTTGAAGCCATTACCGTTTGGTATTCAACTTAAAGTAAAAACAACCGGACGAAGAGACAATTATATGACGGAAATACTTGAATATTCGTATATTAAACCGGAAATTAAAGGTACCATATAGTTACCGATATAGGCACGGAAGAACTGGCACATCTGGAAATAGTATCAACAATCGTTCATCAGCTTACGCGTGGTCTTTCAGTAGAAGAAATTGAAAAATCCGGTCTGGCACCGTATTATGTGGATCATACCGTAGGAATCTGGCCGCAGGCTGCCGGTGGTATTCCATTTAATGCATGTGAATTTCAGTCAAAAGGGGATGCGATCACCGATTTGTATGAGGATATGGCTGCTGAGCAAAAAGCACGCAGCACTTACGATAACATTCTGAGAATGGTAAAAGATCCGGATGTCGCAGATCCGATCCGTTTTTTAAGGGCGAGAGAAATCGTGCATTTTCAGCGATTCGGTGAAGCACTTCGCATTTTACAGGATGAACTGGATTCTAAGAATTTTTATGCATACAATCCGAGTTTTGATAAACCAGTCAGCTGTCCTGTTTCTTCTGGTGGATGCATAGAAAGCAATTAATATGAAAAACAGAAAAGGGCTGTCGTGAAAGCGGCAGCCCTGCAACATCGGACTCTTACATTACAGATGAATTACTTGCTAATGTGATAGAATTACCGGAACTATTTCAGTAATTCATGAATATTGATTGAGAAGTCTGGATAAATCCCTACAGGAATATCCTCTTCAAAAGAGTAAAGGTTGTTATTTTCCTCTTCATTTTCGAAGCAGAAAACATTTACAATCTCTTTTGATGGGTTCACGATCCAGTATTCGCGAACACCGGCATTACGATATTTAAAAAGCTTGATGCCATAGTCACGTTTTTGTGTAGCAGGAGACACAATTTCAATAATAAAATCCGGTGCACCTTCAATACCTCTTTCGGATATTTTCTTCGAGTCACACAGAACAGAGATATCAGGTTCGACATAAGTTTTATCATCAGCGTTGAGTCGTACGGCAAGAGGTGCCGGAAGTACCTGAGAATCATTATGATTGTTTCGAATGTATTCGTGAATCGTTCCGGATAATTCCATAACAAGATGTTGATGTATATAATTTGGTGATACCATATTATAAATTTGACCATTGATTAGCTCCGCACGTTTGCCTTCCGGAAGTGCATCGATGTCTTGTGTAGTATAAGAATGCTCTTTTGACAATTCGGTTTGAGCGATACGAGTCGGATATTTCGGATTATCAATTTGATAATTTTTTAGAGATTCTAAATCTGGAGATGCTTTTTCGTATAGTGCATTAAAACCTCCTGTGCGAGATAATTCCATAATAATATGAGAGACGGACGCAATATAATTTTTGAAATAAGCAATTTCTAAATTACTGTATCCTTTTATATCTTGCCATTTGTATTCTGGAAGCCAGCAAGTAGCATGATGGAACCCGCCGGTGTCATTTGGTGTTTCAATATATACTTTTACTGTTCCGTCGATCTTCATTTCAGAATGTGTAATTTCTGTATCATCATTTAATGTCATAAACGGATACATCATAATAAACAACTCCTTTCAAAATAGGTAACTTATGCACTTAAAAGATTTCGTTTTCTGTTTCTATGAAGCGACTTCGTTTTCAAATAATGAAATCGTGGAATTTTTTTGCTTGAAAATAAAAATATATGGTTTGAATTTAGTATAATATAAGTATGAAGATGAATCAATATAAAATAATCAACACAAATAAAAAGTATTGATTTATATGCATGATATGTATAGCAATTGAAAATTGCCGGTTAGTATTTTTAGAAGAAATAAATCATCCGGATAAGCTTTTACAAAAAAGCTGCATACAATAAAGAAAAAGGAATTGTATGTGTAATATGAACAAAATTAATCGTATGATTTCAAAATATAACTATACACCCGGGAACAGTTCCAGAATCAAATATATCGTCATTCACTACGTTGGTGCACTGGGCGGAGCAAAAGAGAACTGCATCTATTACGGAGGCAGGGACCGCGGATCATCGGCACATTATTTTGTCGGGTTTGACGGTGAAATTTGGCAGTGTGTGGAAGATCAGAACATTGCCTGGCATTGCGGGGCGAGTAGCTATAAACATCCGGAATGCAGAAATGCCAACAGTATCGGGATTGAAATGTGCGTGCGAAAAAGGGGAACACAAACACTTGGAGCAACGGACAGGGACTGGTATTTCGAAAATAAGACGGTGCAGTCAACTATTGAGCTGGTCCGGTATCTAATGGAAAAATATCACATTCCGGCAGATCATGTGATACGCCATTATGATGTGACAGGGAAAATCTGTCCGAATCCGTATGTATATAATGAAGGAAAAAGCACCTGGGACACTTTCAAAAAGGCAATTTCGGCAAAAAATGCGGATCATGAAACGAAAAAGCAGGTGCCGGAAGTCTGGTATCGTGTCCGCAAAACCTGGAAAAATGCCGGCAGTCAGGTTGCGCACACCAGTCCGCATTCCCGTGTATACTTTTTCGTTCTGTATTGCAAAAGCTGCGGCAGACTGCAAGCCTTTTGGAACACTACACTTATGTGTTGTCCCGGCTGATGGGGCGGCGGTGCAGCAGGGAGCGCAGGTCCCGGCCGTTGAAGGGGATCAGGGGATAGAGATACCCCTTTCCCACCAGCGGGCGGGTGGAGGCGATCAGGGCCACTACGCCGATGATGCCGCCGATAAAGCCCCACCAGTCGAAAAAGTAAATCAGGATCAGCAGGGCCATGC
>OGWY01001889.1_pt1 | contig 15794 bp, 16 predicted proteins | sample 1576121 | NCBI WGS metagenome assembly OGWY01 (sample SAMEA3541543, study PRJEB24748) | human gut metagenome | biome: human gut; feature: human-associated habitat; material: faeces | place: China | collected 2012 | reverse complement strand
ATCATTGAAAAGCTGGTGTCCGGCGGGTTCGTGGAGCGCAAGGGCAAGAACCTGATCCCTACAAAGGCAGGCGTTAACCTGGTCACGGTGCTGCCGGAGCTGCTGACCTCTCCCAAGCTCACAGCGGATTGGGAGCAGCGGTTGAACGAGGTGGCAAAGGGCCAGGCGTCGCCGGAGGACTTCATGGACGGGATCGAGGCAATGGCGGCGGAGCTGGTGCGGAAATACTCCCACATTTCCGAGGATGGGCAAAAGCTGTTCCAGCCGGAGAAAGAGACGGTGGGCCTCTGCCCCCGCTGCGGCAAGCCGGTCTATGAAGGCAAGAAGAATTTCGCCTGTTCGGACCGGGCCTGCCAGTTTGTCATGTGGAAGAATGACCGTTTCTGGACCAGCCGCCGCAAGGAAATGACCCGGAAGATGGCGGCCGACCTTCTGAAAAAAGGCCACACTTCCGTCAAGGGGATGTGGTCGGAGAAGAAAGGTTCCACCTATGACGCCGTGGTGATCCTGGACGATACCGGCGGCAAGTATGTCAATTTCAAGTTGGAGTTTCCCAAACGAAAGGATGGTGTGCATGGCAAAAAGTAAAACCGAGGTCAACTTCATGGAGCATTTGAAGCCGCTGCTCCCCGCAGGCGGTGACGCAAGCGAGCTGGAGGTAGCGGCCCAGGCGCTTGCCGGACTTTCCCCGGAGGACCGTGACCTCCTGGCCGCTGTCCAGGAGTCTCCCTTCCGACTGACCACCCTGGAGCAGTTCCGGGAGTTTCCCGCCAATACCGAATATTTTGTCCTGGAGCCCAACATCCGCAAGGTGGAGGATGTGGGCTGGCGCTATCTGGCGCAGCATTTGGATGTCCTTCTGCCCCCGGAGCTGCTGGACGCCATTGATCCCGTTCCTTTCGGCAACCACGCCATGCGGGAGGAACAGGGGTGCTTCACCAGTAAAGGGTATCTCACCCTTTCCGGCGACGAGTGGGAGCATGAGCGTCCCAGGGAGAGGCAGACGGAGAAAAAGCCCTCCATCAAGGAGCGGCTGGAGCAGAGCCGGAAGGAATGTGCCAACCAGAGCAAGGCGCAGCCCCATCGGGAAAAGCCTGCGCCGGAGCGATAAGGAGGTGTCGCTATGCCCCATTATGACTATAACAAAGATTATCCCTTTGCCGCCTTCATCACCAACCTGGGCAAGTACAACGAGGGCGCCCTTGTGGGTGAATGGGTGAAGTTCCCCACCACGGTGGAGGAACTGAAAAAGGTCTTTGAGCGCATCGGGATCGGTGCGAAAGACGACTTTGGGCAGACCTATGAGGAATGGTTCATCACGGACTACGACTGCTATGTGGACGGCCTCTATGATCTGCTGGGCGAGTATGCCAACCTGGACGAACTGAACTATCTGGCCTCCAAACTGGACGATATGAGCCAGGATGAATATGAGCGGTTCCAGGCGGCCATGGAGATCGGCAATCACACGGGCAGCATCCAGGAGCTTATCAACCTGACGGAAAACCTGGACTGCTACGATGTTTACCCCGACATCCACGACCACGATGATCTGGGCCGGTATTACATCGAGGAACTGGACGCCATGCAGGTGCCGGAGCATCTGCGCAACTACATCGACTATGAGGCCTACGGGCGGGACATCGCCCTGGAGGAAAGCGGCCAGTTCACCGACCTGGGCTATGTGCGAGACACCGGGGACAGCTTTCATGAGTATTACGATGGCGAGCGCGGCAGCATCCCGGAGGAATACCGGGTGATGACCTTCCAGGACGACATCCCCGAAGAAGAAATTTTGGAATGGGCCATGGACCTTGCCTACGATATGGACGAGTTTTTCCGGCAGCACGACCCGCAGTATGCCGCCGAGCACCCGGAGGAACACGCGGCAAAGGAAGAAATCTACGAGAACCTGATGGCCGGGCGCATCTCCGCTCTGGACGAGAAGCTGGCCGCCCTGGGACAGACCCAGAACGACTATCTCCCTTCGGAGATCGAGAAGTTCAAGGACGCCACCGGCTATGAGGAATGTCTGGATGTGGACCCTCAGGCAATCCGGAAGGCCATTGAAAACCCGGATCAGTCCCATGTGGACGAGATGCTGGCCTTTGCGGAACAGTCAAACCGGGAGTATGAAGCGGAACTGTACGGCCAGCCAGCGGTACCCACCCCGGATGACCTGGAGACCGGTGAGACGGTGCGGACCCCCAGGGGCACCTTCCATGTGACAGATATGAGCCGGGAACAGATGGAGGCGGCCGGATACGGTTTTCATCATGAGTCGGATGATGGGAAGTATCTCATCATGGCCAACGGCAGCCGCGCCTTTGCCATCCCCAGCGGAGCCGCCCCCGAACATACCCCGCCGGAGAAGCTGACTGTTCTGGTGGTGGAGCCCATGAAGGAGCCCTATGCGAAGGAGATCGCCCCCGGCCTTCATGCGCTGCAAGCGGAGGTGGGCGGCGATATTGCCGCCTCCTATCCCTTTGACGATCCGGTGGGGCTGGTGCTGAACGACGAGGGCAAGCTCATCGGTCTGGACCTGAACCGTTCCCTCCGGGACGAGCATGGCGAGATTTACGACATTGTGGTGGGCACCTTCTTGGTGGTGGGCCTGGGGCCGGAGAGTTTCGCGTCCCTGCCCCCTGACATGATCCAGAAGTACACCGAGCAATTCAAGCGGCCGGAGCTGTTCGCCAGCATCAACGGGCAGATCGTATCCGTTCCCGTGGAGCCGGAAAACCCGCTGCGCACAGCGGAAATGACTCTGGAGGATGACTACGGCATGATCGACGGTATCATCAACAACGGCCGCCGTGGTGAGGAATTGCAGAAAGCCCAGACCGAGGCGCGCAGGACCACGCCGGAGAAAAAGCCTTCCATCCGGGAGCGACTGGAGGACGCAAAACGGGAGTGCGCGGAACGGAAAAGCCCGGACAAGCCTGCCCCGCAGAAGAAGCCCCCGGAGCTGGGCGACTTATGAGCCGGAGCAAGAAATGGCGTCTGGATTGGTCGTTCTTCCTGGGCGAGAACGGCAGACGCCAGTATAACAAGCTATGCAAGGGCTGTGTCCATCCCTGCAAGCAGAGTTTCCGGACAGTAGTAGTGTCCTGCCCGTACTATCTTTCCCGCCGTTCCAAAAAACGCAGGAATTAGGGTTCAAAATAGGCGAAGAAACCGCCTGTGGCGGCTTTTCTGTGTAGGGGCAGTATGATTTTCTATGTGGGGCGGCAAGAGGTTTCTGCATAGGAAAAACGCCGGATTTTCACCTTTTGACAAATAAAACGAGAGCGCCGCCATTGGATCAAAGCGATCCAGTGGCGGCGTCCTTTTTATATTGATTGTAGCGGAATACTATAAATATTAGTATTCAAAACTTTGTTAGTCCTGTGATCATTGTAATGTTCCGACGTAGGATAAACGATGCGTAGCGTTTTATGAGACATAGCATATAGGCAAACACCCAGAGCAACAGGCTTTGTGCTTAAAGGCGCTACACACAATGAGGACTTCCCATCGAATACACTATCTAGAAAATTGAAAGTTTCAAAAGGATTATTCGCAGGAACATATAGTAACTTACTTCTGTGCGTAGAAAGCAAGTCATAATTATTTATTACGCATATATCCTTATACTTTGGAAAAAAGGACGGAAGATTGTTTACCAATAAAAGCTCTTCATACTGTATATCTTCTGTTACTTTAGATGCAAGGACTCCCTCGAATCCCAAGAAGATAATCATACGAGAATGTGCTAAACCATCAGAAATGCCACCAAAGCCTAACAAATCGGTGGTTTTAAGATTCCCATAGTAGGAGCAGTAAGATGTAAAAGGTTCTTCAGGAAAATCATACTCAAAAGGGGTTGAATATGCAATATCAAGTTTTTCCTTCGGATTTGCCGTCTTAAGATACTTTAGCAACACAAACATTTCTGGAGTGTGAATGCAGGAAATATCTACAATTAGCTTTTCACTACTTAGTTTATCTGAAATATCTATTAGCTGCTCCAAAAAATATGTTTGTAATTCATTTACTATAACCGGTATTATTTGTGCAGAAGGAAACATTTTTTCTAGGTCTGCGCTTGGCTTATCATTCTGATATTTCAGCAATACAATAGTGTGAATATCCGCCCCCTTTTTATTTAGTATCTTAGCCATTTCTAATGTTCGATCATCTGACCCATCTGCTAAAATAAAGGTATCATAAATCTGTGCGTCTATGTCTTCAGCTGATGAAATCGTATAATAAGTGCTCATTTACCTTCCCCCCAGTCAAAAAAAGATAATTGATCTGCCGGAGGAATATTTTTAATATCCTTTGTGGGGCTAATTCTTTTCCTTTTTGTAGATGTACTAAGTTTGCTCTTTTGGAATTGCCCCTTAAGCATTTCCCCAATTTCTTCCGCTGAAAAATGTACATTTACTCCTCCTCTAGTACGGTAAGAAATGTTAAAAATTGGGGTAAATATTTTATTTATTGTATATATATCTCCCTCTTTTGAAATACCAGCTGATAGACGTTGAGTGTCTTTTTTCTTTTTTATTAGTGACCAACTTATAGCAATTTCTAGAGCTTTTCTATCCTCTGGAGATAAATCATCCGGATTATAAATAAATTGATTAGTTTCCGGATATCTTACCAGCTTATCTCTATGGAATTCAGAAAACACATTGCCCAAACATAATAGAAACTCTCTAATCGAATTGCCGTTTTGAATTATTGAACAAACAGAATTAAATTCACTTCGGGAATAGCTTCTTATCGCTCGGGATTGTGATTCTGGTGAAATTTTCATTGTGGATAGAAATCGCTTTTTTTCATAGAATAAAGCGTCGCTAATTATTGCTTTACACAAATTTATGAATGTGCGTGCATTGCCCTCTGAAAGATGACAAAGAGTATTAAAACCATAATATAGCTTATCTTTTTTGTAAGCTGTACATATCAAGATTGTGATAGCATATCTATATTTATTGCTATAGTCATTTTTATATTTTTCAAGCAATTGGTGCTCACCTTTATTGAAAAAAGCCTGCATCGCATTCACGGTAAATTTTGCAACATCAAGCGGATTTTCATCTTGTTCGCACCTGGAAACCCACAAAGCATTTAATGTTTCTGCAATTCTGTTTTGCGGGTAAGAAATAATAGAAATAATTTGATCAAGTAATCCGTCATCTGCTTTTATTCTTGGATTAGAATTTAAAACATATCGCAAATGTAGGTTTTGGACGTTTGCATTTTTTTGACATTCAGCATCCAAATCTTCTTTATCCCCCAAAATATCTATTATGCTGGTGGGAAACAAAGAAGAATCCATTGCTTCCAAGCGCTTTTTCGCTATACCAAGCAAGTACGATCGCAAGCTTCGCATGTCCTGTTCCTGGTCTAATACAATCAAGTGGTAATCATGTTGCTCACGTAAATACTCAACATCGTTAATGGTTTCTTTTGTTACAATGTTTTCACTTCTCCGTCCAATACGCATGGAAATGTCGGGACGGCAAAATTTAATCATAGTATTAAACTGTTTTTGCAATTCTTGCGGGAGATTTTCAAATTCGTCAATTAATAGCAAATAATTTAATTTTGATAATTCTGGAGCTGTTTGAGCAATCGCATGTATCAATTTACTGCTAATATCGTAAATACTCCAAACATGCTTTGGTTCAAACTTCGCTTGCGTAAAAAGCGATTCATTTTTAAACGTATTTATGTAGCGAATTTCAGCGTCAATATATTCCGAAAACGAGTGCATATCTGTAAAATTACAGTCCGCCCTTAATTCACACAAATTGGAAGTTTTAAGTATTTCATCTGGAAAATTATCGCTATAATCTTTACCTAATTTGAAAATTAGTTCAATCAAACTTTTAACAAAAAAAAGTTCCAGATAATGTTCGAAACAAGAGGTCCATTTTGATTCTACCGCGATACTAAATACGCTTTTAAACTCTTTCAGAAAAGAATCATCACACCGAAAATAAAACCCTACTCCTTCATCTTTAAGTAATTGTTGTCTAATAGTTATACGATTTTGGAGCGCACGCTCACATTGTACAGGGAATGAAAAGTATTTTAAAATTGTAGTTTTACCTGATCCACGCGAACCTTGCAAAATTATAGGCATCTTTTGAGTAAAAAAACGTTTTTCATCAAAATCCTTCAATGCTCCGGTGGAAAAAGGTGTAAACCAATACTGCATGATTAATTCGGGGTCTAGAACATTAGCGTTATAATCATCGAAAGGATTTTTAAATAAAGAATCCGTATTCTCGTTTAGCTTGTTTGGCATTTTGATATTTCTCCTTTCGGCAAAAGATAGGATTCCATCCATTAGAAGAAGACCAGAAAATCGGCAGGCTATTATTTGGAATATTATAAGAGAATCCAAAGCAGTACTGTCCATCCATATGGCCCAAAGCCTTTTTAGGCTCAATTATCTTTCCATAACCTTCAACCATTATTTTTGCAGTTTCTTTTAGTGCAGGGTATTTGAAGAAGCATAATGATTCTTCAGAAAAAGCTCGATTCCGCTCATCTAGCATAGCACAAGGAATGACCTTGATATTGAGCTCTTGGAGTTTAGAAAGTGCTTTATTACTCGATAGAAGCGCCAAGTAGTAAATTTTTTTCTCTGCAAAATCCTCCCGATTTTTGTAAAAGAATCGTTGTGCAGTTCCTCCGCTCATCATAACATCATCTATGCAAACAATAATGTCAGATTCCGTTGCAGCGATAGATGTCGGGAATATGAAGCAGTCTGTGCTAAGTCGGGCCTCCTGACGAAAATGGTATAGAATGAGGCCTCCGCTTTCACTTGGACGCCCAATGGAAGTGAATTTCAATGTATTTATACGAGCCTCAACTTCTTCAGAAGATTTCAATCCGTAATCTGTCATTAGAGTATGAATAAATTTTTTGAACAAGACAGAACACAAATGGTTTATTTCCGCATCGTTGTAATATGTAAAGTTACATAGCATCCATAAGGCTAGACGCCTTTCATCTTCTGTATCAAAAAAGGTTCCAGTAAAGTTGCCCAACCACAAATTAATATCTTCAATATCCAAATCTACTTTCCAAGATTTTTCAAAAACTTTCTTCAACACAGACATCATTGTTTCAAACGATGGGAAATCTCCAGGGAAATCGATGTGTTCCATATTATTTTCTCCCAAATCTATATTTTGATCCTTCGTAATAGTCCCGATCTAGCTCGATTGAAATCCACTCTCTCCCCAACTTTTCTGCGGTTGCTCCTGTTGTATTGCTTCCCGCAAAACAATCAAGGACAATGTCTCCCGGTCGAGTCAGAAAATTAATAAAAAATTCTGGTATAGCGGGTGCCATTCTTGCTGGATGAATCGGCAATTTATGCTCTTTACATTTGGTAATATAAATATCATTTGAGGTTGTGTTTGCTGCAATAATAACGTTAGATGGGATCGCCCCCCCATTATCAATTGAAAATGCAGTTTGGCTAATAGTGTGTTCTGATGGACGTGTTCCTGAATTGTATTTTCCGCTGGACAATAGTTTTTTCATCTGTCGACTATATGGCTCAGCAACATTTCTATTGTTAGCATAGGGATGTGGCGTTTTGGACATCCACCAGATTTGCGTGAACGAGTCCTTTACGCGGACTCGCTGTTTATTCACCCACTCAATTGGCCCTGGTAATCGAGCAGGATTATAATATATAAATTCTTGACATAAATACAAACCACATTGATTTTTAAACGCAAGTAATGTTTCTAAAGGGAGCGTCGAATAAGTTGGTTCACCGGGATTCCACGCATTTCCAATTTCAATAACAATTGAGCCATCTTGTGAAAGTAGTGGTGCTAATTGATTCCCGATGTTGCAAAGCCAATCCAAATATTCTTTCCCTACTTTATTTCCGTATTTTTTTGCACGTTTTAATGGAAAGGGAGGGGATGTAAGTATTAGTTGGATTTTGCCTTCAAAATTAGGCGCAAGGTACTTTTGAATCGCTTTTTCGCAATCTTCATTTATACAAATACCGCGTTCTGTTCGGTACTTTCTCCACTTTTGTGTAGGGGTAATCATTGCCCGTCCTCCGAAATATGTGTTTTAATGTATTTCCCAGTTTTAACCCTTGCATCATTGGGTTTCTGTGCGCCAGCCGGAATTGCCCAAGACTTTCCAAAGTGTGTTACTCCTTCGATTCGGTTTTGGGCACAGAGAACCTGAATGCGCCTCTTTGAAATTCCCCATTTAGTTGAGGCATCAGCAATTGACATATATTCCACAGATGATTCCTCCGCACAAAATTTGTTGTGTTTCCACTTTAGACATGAAACGACAACTTTTTCTAATTATATACCGCAAAGCGAATAATGTCAATGCATAAACGAGCAGCAGAATGTAGTGAAGGCGATTACAGACTATGGTTTAGAACTATTGAGTTTCTAAACCAATTCGGGTTCAGATTTTTCTTTTTGTTTTTGCACATTTTTGATTTTTTAGAATAATTTTAGCAACATATCATCAGTGGCGTCTGTGTACTGCCCCTGCTTAATTTTCTTGTTTCGCAGCTGATTTACAGCGTTTCTTGCAAGACAGACTTCCTCACTGGTGAAAGCAGCCTTTTTACTGGCTGAGAGAGAATCAACTTTGAGTATCAAATATCCAGTTTCACGCCAATCTGCGTTCATGGCTCTCTGCCGATAATAGTAATCGCCCAGCGCTTTCAGCAAAATAATTTTATTGGCGCGCGTCAGCTTGATTTTTCTCATAATCCTATCGCCTTTCCCAACTTTTCCTGCGCCTTGCGTTTGTTCTTGTCAAAGGCGTGGGCATAAATATCCAGCGTTGTACTTGCCTGTGCATGACCCAATAGACTAGCCACCGTGCGCACATCCACGCCCTGCGCAATCAGCAGGCTGGCATTGGTGTGGCGCAAGCTATGCACATTCAAATCCAGCGGCAAGTTGTTTGCTTTCAAAATCAGCTTGAAGCGATAGGTAAATGCTCATGTGCCATAAAGTAACACCACAATATGAAAGACGGCTATCCCCATTATTCCGTAATCAGTAAAGGTGATTTGACATTTTTCTTGAAGTGGTGTATACTTTTCATGTAAGTATGAAAAACATGAATTAAGGAGATGCTGTACAATGTCCATGCCAAAAGGAAAGCACATATTTGGAACTGTTAAGGTTGGGGAGCGCGGACAAATTGTCATTCCCAAAGAAGCGCGAGAAATATTTGACATAAATCCCGGAGACACGCTACTCGTTTTAGGCGATGAGGAACAAGGAATAGCTGTAGTCAAAGCTGATGTAATGAAAGAGGTTGCTGTAAAGATTTTGAAAGGTTTAGGCCACTTCAAGGGAGGAAATGATGATGAAACTAAATGAAACTACGCTTCCCTTTTTAGAAGTGGATTGTATTCAACAGTTTGGGCAAGAAAAAGGAAAGCTGATTTTTGAGCAAGCAGAAAAAATTTATCAAGAACTTCTGAATAACGCCGACTATCGCAATAACGCCGCAATTCAAAATCATTTGCAATTAAAGCTATTTCCAACGTTGGCTTATTACAAGGCACTTCGAGGAGAGGGTATAAACCAAAATGAAGCGTTAGAATATGTTAGAAACGAAACCCATAAAGCCGCAAACGTTCAAAAAGAAGAAATGAAAAAGTTAGGAAGTATGCCTTTTGCATATACCATCTATCGGTTAGGTGTAAAAAAGCATATGCGAAAAAATTTTCCCGATGACGGTTGGACAACGGAATGGGTTAAATGTAATGGCAAAGAGATACACTTCAATTTGCATAATTGCATTTATTGGGAACTAACAAAAATGTATGATTGTCCAGAGTTATGTTGTGTGTATTGTGAAAATGATGATATTTCTTTTTCAGGTTTATTACCCAAAATTCGTTTTGAACGAACTGGCACATTAGGAAATGGTTCGCCATATTGCGATTTTCATTTTCTAAAAGTGAGGTAAAACCAATGATTAAGAATTATTTATCTCATTTTTTGCCGGTGCTTTTGGCATTAGATTTAATTATTCCATTCTTGTTAGCTCCATTTTACAAAGACTATAATCATTTGACACAAGTAATGAGCGTTTTAGGAAATTCAAAAGCACCATTACATTCAATTTATAACATTTGGCTGGTTGCGTTTGGAGTTGCAATTTTAATCAGCACCTTACAGCTTTATCCTACTGTCGCACAAGTATCAAGTTCTATATCCATAATGCTTTTTTCCGTCATTGTGATTTACGCCGTAGGCGGTTGTATTCTTTCCGGGATTTTTTCAGTTGGAGAAACCAAAAGCCTTGAAACTCTTTCCGCAAAGATACATGGTTATGGTTCAGTAATAGGTTTTCTACTTTTAACACTTGCACCATTGTTTGTCGGATTATATTTTTTCAAAGTGTCTAATGGGTTATTAGGAATTTTATCTTTAATTTGCTTTATCTTTGCAATAGTCTTTTTTGCGCTATTTGTAATGGCTGATAAGCCGAATTATAGAGGAACAATCATTGCGTTTGAAGGACTATGGCAGAGATTATCCCTTTTGAGTATGTATCTTCCCATTGCGGCACTTTGTATCTTTCAGAAATAGCAAAGCCAGCCGAGCCAGTCAACGGTCAAGATGAACGGCGCATACGCACCGCTGTTGACAGCCTCGCCCGCCTTTGCAGATAGGCAATTTCCAGATTTCTCTTGTATCCGGCCAGCGTAGTGGCCTTGAAATACGGTTCCACGACTCGGCGTAGCGGTCAAAGTGTGTCTGGTCGCTTTCTTCTACGCCATACTTGAACTTTTTCTCGATGCGTTCAGCTTCAGCCATAACATACTGCTGAATTCCACGCTTGGGAACTTCCGGCGGTACTGTTATCGTTTGTGCTTTCATACGTTTCTGCCCGTTGACCTTATAGCCGTTGCAGACAGTGATTTTGTACTTGCGTTCGGACTTTTGTTTGATATAAGCCATTGTACCTCCTTGCGATTGTAAAATGCATATCGTCATTTCAAATTTTCATCGTCATTTTTCTTTTTCGGTTTTGCAAAACAGCGTCATTCTTTACGATCATCGCGATTAACGCATATACGTCAATATTTCAGTTGAATTGGATGTTCACTATGGGGTTATGCCCCATATTTTCTGCTCCAAGGCTTGCCGAATGACGATGATGACGATGATGACGGTGTTTTTGAGATATCCCAGCCGGATAATTGCGTTATGTCGATATCATCGTCAGCACCGTCATCATCGTCATGACAGAACTCAAACAGGCGTTTTTGCTCAGTTCTGGTATACTTGTATTTGATACCGCGTGGAGTAAAAAGCTCATTCGCATACTCTGCCATTTTTCTGGTGAATTGATTGGGTTTGACTTCGGAAATACCAACAGCTGAGAGCAGTTCCGTTGCAGTCCCCTGCCACTTTCCGGCTTGCTCAACGTACTCCGCAACTCTCCAAAGATATTCCGGCACGGCCTTCAGCCGCTGCTCCTCGGCGGTTTCTTCCTCGTCCAACAGCCAGATGCAGTTTTCCTCATGCAGATACAGCGTTCGCCTGTCCAAATCACGCCCGGTCAGGATAATGTCAGCATTCTTGCTCGTTCGCTTGCGCTGCATGACCCATGTGGTGTCCGCTGCGCCCATCAGACCATTGGAACCGGAAATCTGGTCGAAGGGGTCAGATGCTGCCTGCTTACGCAGATGGTGAATTAGCAGAATACAGATGCCGTACTTATCTGCAAGGGATTTCAGCGCACTAACGTCCTTGTAGTCACTGGCGTACATACTGCCACTTTGGTCGCAGGAACGGACTTTCTGCAAGGTATCAATGACTACCAGCCCGGTATCCGAATGGTTGTAAAGAAAGCTGGTAATCTGTTCCTCCAAGCCTTGCCCAATGCCCGGACATTCGGTTTGAAGGATCAGCCGCTCCGGGGTATCCTCGCTGCCCGTAAGCCGGAACAGGCGGTCTTGCAGGCGGTTGAAGGTATCCTCCAACGACAAATACAGCACGGTGCGCGGTTCAATTTCCCGACCCCACACAGGCTTACCCTGTGCGACCTGCAGGCAAAGCCACAATGTCAGCCAGCTTTTGCCCGCCTTGCTGGGACCGGCAAACAAAGCCAACCCAGCGGGAAGTAATCCGGGGATAATCCACTTGGTAGGCGGAATCGGCGTGGACAGTAAGTCTTCGGCGGAAATCACTTTCGGTAATTTTGTAGTGTACATAGCACCACCCTTTCTTTATAACATTTTGTTTCAATTATCTCATATTAACGATATTTTGTGTGTATCAGATTGTACTCTACAGTAGTAAGTTGTACGCACCGAACCGCAACACAGCCCCAAAAGCGCCCCAAACGGCGGTTTTCTTTCGCAGCTGGTATCCGTGTGCGATTTGTTGCAGCCGCCCCACACAGGGCGCGTTTGGGCGCGGTATGCGAGTGAATCAGATTTGATTCACTTTCTCGGTTTTGATCCAAGAGAGTGAATCCGTTCTGATTCACTCTGGAGGTCCGCGGGCATAATGAACACTTCTTTTTGCCATTTGCTCATCTCCTTTTTTGTTGCTTCGTATAACCGTTTTGAACACACCTTCCGGGGAGAAAAAAGAGCCCGGAGGACCTTACCGATTTGGTAAGGCCCTCCGGGCTCTTTCTATATTTTCTCTGTTTTATCCGGGTGTAAGGGTACACTTTCCCCGCAAATCTTGATGTGAATTCAATAAAAAACAAATAATGCGCGTAATAGCGTCAATCACGCGGTTATGTAAATAATAAAAGAAACCGCGTACATCAAAATAAATGCTGAAGAAAAATGTCTTATTTGCCGCTTGCCCCCAGACAGTGGGAACATAACAGGCAGGCTGCTGGCATACAGCCGTTCACTGACCTTGTTAGGATCTTACTTCTTACAATCCTAACGCAGTCACCCCATCTGACGCGCGGGGCAGCAGGAGTATCATTATGCCCTCTCCCCAGTCATGGGTTATGGTCTGCCGTGACCATGCTATGCGCCCCACCGGGAGAGTAAAGTACCTGTTATGCTGTGTATTCAGTTGTAAAGGTGCTGTGCAGAGATTCTCTGCAAGTTCAGGATAACACAGAGCTCACCAGCCTGTCAATGGAAGGTGCACAGATTTGAGAAAATCGTAACATTTGCGTGGCCGCAGGGGTTTGGGGTTCACCCCAAAAATGCGTTTGTGGATATCCAAATGCTATGCTCACAAAACACGTTCCTCCAAGAAACGATAGCAACCCATCCCGATGCGCGTACAAAGTCGTATATTTCCCAGAAAGAATCTACCGTTGATTCAGCTTGCCCACAAAAGCGAAATTCTCCTTGAATCCTGCCAATAGCCCAAGAGTGAATCACCTATGATTCATCCGAAAATCTTGACTCGAAAAGGTGCTGTTGCGCCGTTTGAGATGGAAAGCAAAACGACGCCGTTGACAACATCTTCGAATCGTGCTACAATTTGACTGAAATGGTAAATGTGGTCATAAATTCAAGGAGCGTGCGCAGTGGCTTTTACAGACGAGCAGAATGAACAAATCCGCAATGACCTGATCCGGGAGGCCCGACGCTGCGGCATTACCATCGGGATGCGGAAAACCTCTGTGGAGCAGCTGACGGAGGCCGTTGGGATTTCCAAGGGATCATTTTACAAATTCTTTGAATCCAAGGAACTGCTGTTTTTCGCTGTACTGGAGGACATCCATACCGAGTGCTTCGCGGCAGCGCAGAAGTCCTTGCAAGAGAACGCAACTCTGCTTCCTGCCGAACGCGCGGCAGCGGCGATCCTGGCGGCCTGCCGTTGGCTCTCCAAGACAAAAGCCTTTGTGTTCATCGAAAATGACGCAGATTTTCTTCTGCACCGCCTGCCGGAGGAAGTGAAGACCGCCCACTACCACGATGACGAGACGCACATCCGTACCCTGCTGGAATTGGGCGGCTTGCAGCCCAAGGGCGGTATGGCGCTGGCTGCCGCCACAGTGCGGGGCCTGATTTTAACCGTCTCCCACCAGGATCAGATTGGGGTGCTCTATCCGCAGGTACTGGAAACGCTGGTGCGAGGCGCCTGCCGGGAGCTATTTGCATAAGCGGAAAAGCCGCAGTGATGCGGCTTTTCAAAAGGGCTATAGTTAGCCCTTTCTAACTTATTCGCACCATCTATAGGAGACAGAGAAATTCAACATCTCGTTGTGAGGGCGAAATCATGAGAAAGAGTCAAAATTTCTGGGACAAAAACGCAGGGCGGTACGACCGTTTCATGCGCAAGGATGCAGCGGCTTACGAGCGGCTGTACAGGCTGCTGCGCCCTGTGGTGCGGCAAAAAACCGTGCTGGAGCTGGCGACCGGCACAGGGCTGATTGCCAAACATATCGTCCGCTCTGCTGACCATATTGAAGCTACCGACGCTTCCCAAGAGATGATTGAGCAGGCGAAACAGGGCGTAAAATCTGCGAAACTCTATTTTTCGGTGCAGGATATGTTCCATCTGCCCTATGCTGACCAGTCTTTCGATGTGGTGATCGTGGTCAATGCGCTGCACATTGTACCGGAACCGGAGAAAGCCCTCTCTGAAATTCGTCGCGTGCTGAAGGACGACGGCGTGTTGGTCGCGCCCACCTTTACCCATGCGGATAACGCTTTCTTCGGAAAGGTCAAAGCATTTTTCATGAAGTTGGTAGGCTTTCGTCAATACAGCAAATGGTCAAGCGAAAGCTATTTGGATCTCCTGCGGGAACAGGGTTGGACAGTACGAAAAAGCGAAGTGCTGAAAGCCAGCTTTCCGCTAACTTATACTGAATGCATGAAATCAAATATACAAACAACCACGGGAGATCATTCAAAATGAAATATAACAGTTTTTACTTCTGGATGTTCAGGAATCCGATGAAAAAGGTTCTGGTGGAAAAATACGATAAGAACTACGCCGCCGAGATTATGAAAAAGAGCAAGTCGGTCTATCGGGAATTGGTAGAAAAGGCAGATGACATTGGTGACGATAACCCCATGGCGTACAATGAACTGTTTGCGCTTGCCTTTGTTGCTCCGTATGTTGCCAGCGATAAGAAGATACCGCCGGAAACCGTGCAGGAGATGATGCGACGTTCCTTGTACCATGTCAAGTGGTATTTTGCAATGACCGACCTGAACACGGACAAAGGCAAAGCAGAGAACAAAAAGAGCGTTGTGAAGTATGCCAAGTGGTACACGCCGGAAAAAGAGAAACAGTACCCGACCTCATTCAAGGTGGATTTCATCGGGCAGCCGTACGAGGGTGCCTGTTACTACCGCATTACCCGCTGTCCAATCTGTTCCTATACGCGAAATCTCGGTGTTTCCGAACTGATGCCGTTGTTCTGTGAACTTGATGAAGTGATGATCACGCTTCAGCACGGTGTCCTGCACAGGAAACAGACGCTGGCGAATGGCGGAGAGTATTGTGACTACTTTATTACAGGCGACAAAGAACGAACTTGAATTTTATTTCTGCTTCATCGGTGATGCCTGGATCGGGAAGCAGGGAGCTTTTTCACGATTCCCTTGCCTATGGCTGTACCAATCCGTGCGGTTTCGATTAAACCGGACACCAGCCGAGGAGGTTCTGGCGGCAAAGCTGGCAAACTGTGAGGAATTTGCCGAGAAGCTTCCGGACAAGTGGAACACCACCATTTGCGAGAACGGCTGTGCTCTTTCCGGCGGTGAGCGTCAGCGTATTTCCATCGCCCGCGCTTTCCTGAAGGATGCGCCCATCATTCTGCTGGATGAA
>OGWY01001888.1_pt1 | contig 15795 bp, 7 predicted proteins | sample 1576121 | NCBI WGS metagenome assembly OGWY01 (sample SAMEA3541543, study PRJEB24748) | human gut metagenome | biome: human gut; feature: human-associated habitat; material: faeces | place: China | collected 2012 | reverse complement strand
CTAAATCTTTATAAAAAAATAACGTCTCTAATCCTCTTATTCAAGAGGCATTAGAAACGTTATTATATAGACAAATCGAAAATAATGAACTTATTCTGCTAATGGATCGAAAGTACCATTAGCACCACCATTGTTATAATCTGCCCAGCCAATAGTTTGCGGTAATGTCTGATTAGCCTTTTGAGCTCCTTCCGCAAAACCTAGGAAGTAATATCTAGGAAGAAAATTCATATACTTAGGTGTATGATCAGTAGTATATGCATCACCTTTCTTCATTTTACGCGTCAGATAAGTATTATAAAACTCTACTAACTTATTCTGTTGACTGGAAATATCCTCCTGTCTCAAATCTAATGCATCCGGACGTGTTACATCTTTTAGAGGATCTGGATTTACTCCATTTATTTCCCACGAAGTACCACCAAGCCCTTTACTCTCATGAGTACTACTAACACGGAATTCAAGATTATCACGGCGTTGCCCATTGAGTTGTTTAAAACCTAAATAAGTGCAAGTGTTTCCATTCCAACCAGACGGAACCCATGTGTCAGGAGCACCTTCTGCTCTTTCTGCACCACCATCAAACAACATCCAACGGCGTAAGTCATCAAAACGTTTTCCTTCATAAGCCAATTCAATCTGACGTTCGTACAAGATGGCAGCAAAACATGCAGCTTGGTCACCTGACAAGTTGGTCTGTAAACCGAAATTATTTGCAGATGTATATCCTACACGAGCACGTATCTTCTTCAATTGTTCAACAGCTACTCCCATTTCACCAGCACCACATGCAGCTTCTGCATAATTCAACAACACTTCAGCATAACGAATCTCCAAATATGGGCTACCACTAAATTTAAAACCATTTGCTTGACTAAATTTATATCTGGCATTCGAATTCACATCTAAATCATCCGAACGTTTACGTATATAGAAACCTTTAGCATTTGTCAACAAGTTATCCGCACCATAAGTATTAGAGCTACTAGCCTCTTCATTATCTCTATCACTCTCATTAGCATACCAAACATAGTTCCACAAATTATACTTATCCCCTGTATAAGGATTATTATTGCTTGCGTTCTTAGGATCACCACTGAAAGCCCAACGTACTCCAGGGAAAGCAAACGTCCGATAAAAACGAGGATCACGATTGGCAAATGGAACATTTTTATCATAAGCAACAGAAGATTGCTCTAGTGTAGTATAAGTATTGCACGTAGAAGGTCTTTTTCCATCAGCCATAGGAAACATATCAACCATCATAGCAGAAGGAGTTTTGCCACCACCTCCCATGGCATTTGATGGCCGAATACCATGTTCCCATGAGTTGTTTTTACTAAAATCAGGTACTCCGCCAGTGGCTATATCATTATATAGCGTTACGAATACAGCTTCTGTATTGCCATCAACCATTGAAAAAACATTCGCCCAACCTGAAGCATTAGCTCCGGCATTACTTTCATTAGCTAAACCATATCCACAAGCATTTATTCTGGGTAAATCAGCAGTGATTTCATTATAAGCCTTCCTCCAACGTTCTACATCATTTTTACGGTTAAACAACGGACTTGCATATAACAAAAGAGTCCGTCCTTTCAATGCCAGTGCTGTACCGGAAGTAACACGACCGTAATTATCACCAGACATCCATTGTCCGGCTCCCGTAAAAGGTGCTAACAATGTTTCAGCTCTCTCCAAATCGTCACAAATAAATTTGAAACAATCCTTTGCGGAAGAACGGGGAACAACAGAACTTTCAACAGGTTCCTGTACTTCCGTAATGATGGGCACACCACCATACCATTTCACCAAATTATAATAGCACCATGCACGAAAGAAGTAAACCTGCCCTAACAACTCATTCTTTTCTTCCTGCGAAAGCGTGCTTCCTTCAATGCCTGCAATGACATCATTAATATTACGAATACGTCCATAAGCGGAAGTTATAGGATCACCTTTCGTTCCTTCAAAGTAATCAGGTACAGGATTATTTCCGGTTTGATAAGTCAACGGCTTGAGTGGATCGACAAAAGCACTGAATCCACTATATTCTTCAGTCGACTTAGATTGGTCGTCTGCTAAACCGGTACTGTTATACATTGAACTGGGAGTAGCCTTAGGATCTGGCAGACATACTCTATAAACATCTGCTACACGTCCCAGTGCACCACTCCAATAATTATAAGCATCGGCAGTAGTGCTGTCAAAGTTCTGCTTGTCTTGCATGAACTGGTCGCTACAAGAAGTAAACGCAGTCATCGCCCAAAAAGCTACGCTGATACGGAATATATTTTTTCTTTTCATTTTACTGTTCTTTTAGAATGTTAAATTAACACCAATCGTGAATTTACGCAGGGTAGGATAATTCCCATAAGTAGTCATCGGATCAATAAAATTATCCGGATAAGGATTATAGAAACTTAATAGATTCTGTCCTGTAATGTTAAAACGGCAACTTTCGATACCTATCATTTTTGTATATTTTGACGGTATACGGTAAGCTAATGTAACGCGATTCAGTTTGACACGTGTTCCGCTTACTCTCCAGAAAGAAGAAGTTACTGCATTCACGCTGCCCCATCTCAAGTTCGGATATTTTCCATTGCGATTGGCTTTCACCACTACATTACCTGCTGCATCTACTACGTCGTTATACACAAACATATTGTCTGTAGTCCAGAACGAAGGCATATTTGCATATTCCAAATCATTATACTTATTAGCCGATGTTCCTTGGTTTCCTAAAGAAATTGCATCATCAGGCAAGAAACTATAACCACCCCAGCTCGCATTAAACTGAGCTGTCAAAGAAAGCCCCTTCCATTCTGCGTTCAGGTTCATTGTCATGCTGTAAGGATTGCTTCGATTAGATAACCGTACTTGGTCATCTTCAGAGCTAACCACACCATCCGGTCCGGCGTATGTACCATCATCTTGTCTGGCTCCACGCACGTCTTTATAAATCAACATACCCGGTTTTACATCTTCTTTAACGTTACCCATATAGGAAGTAATATTGTACTTGGCAAAATACTCGTCAATATCCTGATAGCTGCGGAACATACCGATACACTGCATACCCCAGATGCCTTGATCCAAACGATCACCCTTCTTATAGCTCTTATAAGTAGGCTTCTGATCCCAGTCTCTTACCAAAATCTCATTATCACTATACCCGGTGTTCAACTGAATTTTATACTTAAAATCCTTACCTATCTTGTCTCTCCATGTAGCAGACAGTTCGACACCATAAGTATTCAATTCTCCATAATTCACTTTCGCAGAATTAGCTCCCACTGTAGATGGAACAGAGGCATTATAACTAAGCAACATCTCACGGTTCCATTCATAGTAAGCGTCAATATTGAATGATAAACGATTATCAAGAACATTGAAATCAAGCCCCAAATTACCTTTATAAGATTTATCCCAATGAGCATCCCGATTGATTGCTGCATTGTTTTTATTCATTGTGAGGTGACTACCGGCATTGGCCTCTGTACTAGTGCCAAATACTGGCCCTTTATCCTTATCTGTTCCGTAAGTCTGCAACCATTGCCATGCTGTTGTATTATCACGACCGGTCAAACCAAAAGATGCACGCAACTTTAAGTAATCAATCCATGTAACGTTCTTAGTAAACCATTCTTCTTGTGAAACCACCCAACCAGCAGATACTGACGGGAAAAATCCCCAATAATTTTCAGGAGCAAACTTGGTGGAAGAATCCGAACGAAGCAGGAACTCCAGTAAATATTTGTTATCATAAGAATAATTCAAACGACCGATATAAGATAAATTACCCGACTCAAAACGAGTGAATTCTGTACTAGGAGTACTATTCCAGTCTACCGAATTAGATTGTCCTGTCGTAAATTCGTATGGGTTAGTAACCATACCGTACAAATATTCTGTTTCTGATTCAGACTTTTCAATGGAGAATAAACCTCCTACAGAATGTAGTCCGAAATCCCTATTATATGCTGCAGTAAAGTTCATCTGATAGTTATCCGAACGAGTCATGGAACGAGACAAATATCCAGTAATATCACTTGTACTGGAGTTAACCACCGGTTTTCCACTATTTGCCAAATAAAAACTAGTATTTTCAAATGCACTGTTATCCGCTCCTTCAATTGGAGTATACAAATGTTCTCCACTACCAGAACGAGTCTCCAAATAATAAAGATTATAAGAAGTACCATAATCATTTGTCTTATTCGTATTGACACTCTTCGAATAAGTAAACTTCAATTTCAGTCCTTTCAACCATTTATTCCATCCGAAATCGTATTCCAACCCGGCATTAATATTCATGTTTGATGTCATGTTTCGTTTATAGTCGCCATTATTCTGAAGTACATTGAAATTGTAATTCTGAATATTACTTACCGATGAATTAGTAGGACCGTAAGCAGCTACCGCATATTCACCCACATATTCGGGAATATAATAAGGATGTGTCAACAGCGTATTGTAATCTTTCTCTGCAGACGAACCTCCGACCTGATTCAGAGGAGTATTTTTCTTTCCATAATCACCGGAGACCTGTACATTCGCTTTTATCCACTTGCTGATTTTCACATCTACACCAGCACGGTAATTCCAACGATTGTAATCCAGCTTACCTAAGTTACCATCCTGATCAAAATAAGAAATTCCGGCAAAATAACTGGCTTTTTCAGTAGCACCGCTCAGGTTTACACTATGCTGCTGCGTCAATGCGGATTCCCAATATTTATCCAGTAAATCATAGTGCAAACTTTTCATGGCATTCAACTCATCCTGCTGAAAAATAGCTCTTAACGGATCAATACTTGTCTCCGTCGGGTCAGCCATACGTACTGCATTCCATAACTTGCCATACTCATACGCATTCAACATCTTAGGACGAGATACTTCATCTGTAATACCAAATGTTCCATTATATGAAATTTTAGGCGCACCTAACTTTCCCTTTTTTGTGGTTACCAAAATAACACCATTTGCTGCACGAGCACCGTAAACTGCTGCAGAAGCATCCTTCAAGATAGAAATACTTTCCACAACTGATGGATCTAAGTTGTTAAACGCTTCCGCACCCAAATTAGTATAAGTACTTCCCACTTTTACTTCCGTAGGATAAATGTAACCATCAATAACATACAATGGCTGCAGGTTGGTACCTCCCATTTCTTCCAACTCACCATTCTGACGAATAGTAATCGTAGCGTTTTGTCCCGGACGAGTATCACCTCCGTTTACAGAGATACCATTTGCCAAACCGCTCAATGTACTGGCCAAACTTCCACTTGAAATATCCTGAATATCATCAACGGGAACAGTGGCGATAGCACCAGTCAAATGCGCTTTCTTCTGCGTACCATAACCTACAACTACAACTTCATCCAATTGCTGCGTATCTTCCTTCAAGATGATCTTTGTCAATTTGAATGGAGCAGAAAAACGTTGTGGTACATATCCTATATAAGAGATTTCCACTTCCTTACCATCAGGAACATTCAATGTGAAATTTCCATCTAAATCCGTTATTGTTCCCACTGTTGTTCCTACAACCTTTATGGCAGCTCCAATAATAGGTTGCTCGGTCTCATCCAGCACAACTCCTTTGAATGTTTTAGTATTCTGTGCTATTGTCGGCAAAGCCATCACAAAAGCTAGAAGCAGGCTGATACTGATTCTATATATATTCTTATGTTTCATCTTTATCGTATTCTAGATTTATTATCTTTTTAATTTAACCAACGCGGGTCGCCACTACCATGAGCAAATACTTCGGGAGCACTCGGAGTAAAATCACCGTTTGCAGCATCAGCGAATCCCGGATCCACGCCATAAGCAGAATTGCTCTTATCACCATCCGCACGATTTGAAGTCTCATCCAGTGGCAATGCGCCATTGTACCAATAACAGTTATTTTCAAAAGTTGCAGCTACCTTTGTACCCTGCATTCTTATACGACGATTGAAATTTCCCGAAAATGAGTCAATAAACAAATTGTTCTTTGAAATTACCTCATTATGTGTCTGTGACCAACCATTGCCATTAAAACTCTGTCCGGAATAGGAGAGATTATAGAATGTATTGCTTATAAATGTCATCGATCCTCTTGACCAACCATCATAACTGGTTGTTTGTCCACCTCCATAACGTAAAAAACGAGAACCGTTTTGGTTATGACTATAAATCGTAGAGTTACTTATTTCGAAGTCTTTCACAATCGAACTGCTAGAGTTAAAGTTTATCAGGTCAGCAGCTTGATAGCAATCTATTACACAATTTCTGATTGCAAAATTTTGAATACCATACTTCTTTCCGTTAATGTGAACTAAGTATTTTCTAACAGCCTTGATATTGCAAGATTGAATAACCATAGGATTAGTTACTTTTCCATGATCGGTTCTCTTTGTATCCAATATCTCTTCCGGAACATCACCAAACTTTAAAAAAGCCCCATCTGTCACTACATCACAATCAAAGTTGATAAACTTCAAGGCTAATCCTCCACCACAAGTAATAATAGAAGCCGGAGCAGTGAATTTCACATTCGCATTCCCGCGTGTTTTATTTCCGCGCAACTGTACATTATTTACGCCAAAGTTCAAATCTCCTGAAATATAATACGTCCCTCCTGCTTCCAGTTCGAAAGCAACTTCTGTATCTTTTCCCGTAGTCACCGGATGTTCAGCAAAATATGTAGTCAAGTCTGTACCATTAGGAACAAGCGTTGCGGCAACAAGTGTAGACCAACTGATTTCAGTGGCGGAAACGGAAGCTGTATTATTCAACTTTTCATTCCCCAATGCTGCAATCTCAACCTTATAGTTCGTATCTTCTACCCAAGGACATACCACAGCTGTCCCGTCTACAATGCTGTCCTTCACTACAGCTACAGGATGGTCGGGGTCATCTACAATATACATAGAAAATTTGTAACCACCTGCACCCATAACAACCGACCAAGTAACTTTTACATTATTTTCAGTTGTAGCCAGTTTTTCAAAAGCCACATCCGATGCTTTCGGCGAATCCAATTGCGTATTCGTCACGCCACCGGAGAAAGTTTCTTCATCAAAACCATCTCCCGCACAAGAGCCCATAAATAAGATCATCGATAAACAAGCTATGCTCCCGACGACTTTCGTTTTAATCTTCATCATCTTACTCTTCATAGATTAAATTTTAATTTAAACAAAAATAATATATTATATCTTCAAAATCTAAAAGTTCTTTTAAGGAAAGACGTACAATCAAAAAATATGTACTCACTTAAAAGAATAAAAAAATAGATTTTGCTTTTTTTTCTCTCTATCATATTAACTATATCATAATCTCCTCCTATCTTTACTGAAACACCTTTTTCAAATACTTAATATTCGTACCATAATTCTTTTTCACGTTCCGTACGTCATCCTTGTCACGCGAACGTTCTATCACCAGCCATCCACTCCATCCCATCTTATCCAGTGTCTTTTTCACCTTATTCATATCTAATCGTTCATTATAAGGTAAAGTCACTCCATCAGTATCCGTACAGTGAATCTGGCAAATCCTCTTTTTCCCCAGAATCTTCAGCTCCTTGCACAAATCCCTTCCATTCTCCAATGCATTTTGAAATTTAAAATAGATCTTGATTCCCGAAGAATTAATTTCTTTCAGCAGTTTCACATCTCCTTTAGCATCCAGTTGAGTTTCAATGCCGATAACTACTCCTTCAGAAGCAGCCATATCTCCCACCTCCTTCAAACGTTTTACAACTTCTGTTCGAAGTGCTGAATTCTTTTCCCATCCAGTTTCGATTCCCCCCAAAGGAAGAAAAGCTACTTTAGTATTCATTACTCTCATTGCATGAAGGCAGTCTTGAACCAACTCTTTATAATTAGCACGTTCCAGAAAAGACTGTCCGTAGAAACCGGACATAGCAATAGAAGAAACCTCTAATTGATATTTTTGAGCAGTTTCACGAAATAGCTGCTGAAAATGAGGTTCCCGCAATTTATTATCAAACATTTCTCTCTTGCCAAGGCCACCCATATCTAGTTCGACGCCGTCACCATTCAATTCGTGTACCAATTGAAATGAACCGATTTTCTGACGCTTCAGAATCATCCAGTCACATACGGCTATTTTATAACGTTGTTCCTTTTGCTGCGATCCGGCAATCGCTAATAGAGGGAAACACTCTGCAAGTATTAATATCCAAAGGATATGTTTGAATAAATTTCTTCTTGTTTTCATCTTATTGCCTACAATTTACATAGTAGACGTATGAAAGAGATTTTTGTAATCACCTATAAAACAGAGAATAACTATAAATGTGGCAGAGTATAGTCTAATGAAAATAAGATAATGACGGTATCCGGGAGAAATAGTGACGCTATTTTAGCCGGATACCGTCACTATCCCGAGCATATAGTGTCGCTATTTTCCGAGAAGTAACAATAAAAGTAAATGTAAAAAAATGGGCTGCCGGACCATAAGAAGTCCGACAGCCCTGTCAACCCAAAAACGATACCTATGAAACACTGTGTGTTATTTCAATTCAAATTTTAAATATTTGCCGTGAACAAGTTCATCATGTGTAATATGATATTTATTAAACTTTTGACCATTCAACAGTACCTTATCAATATATAAAGTTCCTGGTTGAGTGCGATTAGTTTCAATTATTAGCTCTTTCTCTTTATACCATTTCGGATCTAACCGAATCGTTACCTTATTAAAAACCGGAGTCGTCAATGTATATTCGGGTAGTCCGGGACAATCAGGATAAAAACCAATCATATTGAAAATAGCCCAGGAAGACATCGTTCCCGTATCATCGTTTCCTGGAATACCATCAGGTTTGGAAGTAAAGTACTTGTCTATTAAACGTTGCGTCTCTTTCTGTGTGCGCCATTCTTCACCTTTAAAATATGAGAATAAATGGGCATAAGCAATATCCGGTTCATTTGCCGGGTCATAAAGCCCTTCGTCAAAAACCATTTGTAGCTTATCAATAAAAGGTTTCTTCCCACCCATTAGTTTTGCCAAGCCATATACATCATGTGGCACATAGAATGTATAATTCCAGGAATTACCTTCATGGAAACCGGGATTCGGTTCAAAGTTTTCTCCTTGTCTCGGATTAAACGGACTGTAAAAAGTTCCATCCGGAAGAATCGGACGGAAAGTACCAAATTCTTTGCTATAATAATGTTTGTATCCCAGAGAACGCTTGTAGAATATCTCTGCATCTTTCTTTTTACCCAAAGCCTCTGCAAAGCGAGATAACGCAAAATCAGCAATATAATATTCCAATGCATGAGATACGGAATTGTCATACTGTTCGCGAAGAGGCACATATCCCTTGGACATATAATCATCATTATCAGGACGCATCAAGTTTTCCGCTCCGGGTAATGTAGCAGATTTATACATTGCTTCATAAGCCAAATCAACATCAAAATCACGCAAACCTTTCATCCAGGTATCTACAATTACCGGAATACTCGGATCACCTTCCATTGTCAATGTTTCCCTGCCATATAATTCCCATTTAGGCAACCATCCATGTTCGCGATACATATCGAGCATTGTACGTACCATTTCCATCTGACGTTCCGGATAAACCAAAGTCAACAATTGATGAACATTGCGGTAAGTATCCCAAAGAGAAAAGACAGTATAGCGATCTCCTTTTGTTGTCAAAATCTTATCACTTTCCATTGCCGGATATTCTCCGTTTACATCCTGCAAAATATTAGGATGAATCAGCAAATGGTAAAGTGCTGTGTAAAATACAGTTTTTTGAGCATCCGTACCACCTTCTACAGTTATACGTGATAAGTCATCATTCCATTTGGAGCGTGCTTCAGCATGAATCTGCTCGAAATTCTTTCTAGCCTGTTCACGATCCAGATTCAACCGGGCATTTTCTATACTTACAAAAGAAACTCCCATTTGTACTTCTACCTGCTCACCTTCTTCTGTGTCGAAGGAGAAATAAGTACCGATGTCATCTCCTGCTATTTCTTTTCCGTAGCGAGTATAAAGTTTATACTTTCCCTGGTCCGGATCCCATTCAGCCTCAACACCCGTCATCGCACGTTGTTTCTTCCAATACCCTGTTGCAGAAGGGTTCTTTTTAACCCGTAATACAAAGTAAATAGGAAACACAGCTTGAGGGTTATAACAGAATGTACCAAGCAATTTGACTCCTTCCACCTCACAATCGCTTACACGACGAAGCATGGCACCGCTCTCATTCGTTAATCCTTCACCTAAATTCAACAATATATGACTTTTTCCTTTTGGAAAAGTAAAACGGGCAATACCGGTACGAGGAGTAGCCGAGACTTCTGTTTTTACGTTGTATTTAGTCAGATAATTAGAATAATAACCCGGTGAAGCCTGTTCATCCTTATACTTACTACCATATTCCTTATAATCCACATTCAGTTCTCCGGTAGTAGGCATCAGCAATAAAGAACCTAATTCCGGACAACCGACTCCACTCAAATTTACATGAGCATATCCGGTAAAGAAACAGTTTGTATATTCATAAGGCGTAGACCACCACCGTGCGTCTTTATCATAGGTATTTTCAGAAGATCCCATCACATTGAAAGGAACCACAGACATCATACCATTTGGACAAATCGCTCCGGGATTGGTAGTCCCGAAATTAGTAGTTCCGATAAAAGGATCTACATAATCTATCAAAAGACCTTTATCCGTATTTTTTAGGGGAGGGCTTCCCCCTTCCCCCGCAGATGCGGAAAGAAGGGAAAAAGCAAGTGTGTAAGTTAATATAATACGTTTCATATCTTTATTAAATGATACTCGTTCGTTTCGTAAAATCGATAATCTCTTTTATATATCCGAAGGCCATACCTACCACAGTATCTGCCGCACCATAATAAACAGCAACACGTTCACCATCTTGCAAAGCAGCACAGGGGAATACTACATTAGGAACGTCACCCTGAAGTTCGTAAGGAGCAGCCGGACCTATCAGATATTCACGTGTACGGTAAAGAACTTTTTCCGGATGATCTTTATCCAATATGGCAGCTCCCATAGCGTAACGGAAACCATTACAAGTAGTGATTACACCATGATAGAACAGCAACCAGCCTTCATCTGTAAGGAAAGGAACTGAACCTGCACCAATCTTTGTACACTGCCAAGCGCTTTCCGGGAAAGGAGTCACTTTCATTACACAACGGTGTTCACCCCAATATTTCATATCCGGGCTATAGCTGATGTATATATCGCCAAACGGAGTATGTCCATTATCACTGGGACGACTCAACATCGCATACTTGCCATCGATCTTCTGCGGGAAAAGTACACCATTACGATTGAAAGGCAAGAAAGCATTTTCGCACTGGAAAAACTCCTTAAAGTCAAAAGTATAGGCAATACCAATCGTAGGGCCATGATAGCCATTACACCAAGTCACCCAATAACGGTCTTCAATCCATGTAACACGAGGGTCGTATTTATATTCCGACTCAATCATTTCCGTGTTACCTGCTTTAAACTGAATAGGTTCATGATTGATATCCCAATGAATTCCGTCCTTACTAAAACCTGCAAAGATATTCATCTGTACAGCTTTGTTATCACAACGGAATACGCCTGCAAAACCATCCTCAAAAGGAACAACAGCACTATTGAAAATACTATTAGATGAAGGAATATGATAACGTCCGATAACTGGATTTTGTGAGTAACGCCACATAACGTCCGTACATCCGACAGGACGATCTTCCCAAGGAATTTGAATTTTATTCATAATCGTTGATTTTATATTATTTATTTTTTGAGTCATCATACGTGAAAGGTATGAAATAAGTAATCAGAAAAGCTGGAATAGTTGCAATTAACACATAGATAAAGAAATTACGATATCCTAATAAGTCACTAAGATAACCACTAACCATTCCCGGAAGCATCACTCCCAGATTCATGATTCCTGAAGCAAATGCGTAATGTGACATTTGATGTTTGCCTGGAGCAATCTGTTGCATCATAAACAACGTCAATCCGACAAACCCGAAGCCATAGCCAAAATACTCCATCGTAATGCACGTTCCTATCAGATACACATCGGTAGGCTGCACCACCGCAAGGAAAGTATAAGCCACAAACGGAAGATTGAAGATGCAGCAGAGAGTGAACAAAGTCTTCTTCAATCCGAACTTAGATACATAAATACCTGCCAACAGTGAACCTAACACGAAAGCGGCAGAACCAAAAATTCCGTTCAATGTACCAATCTCCTTCAAAGACAGTCCCAACCCGCCCGCTTCTCTCGACGCACGCAGAAACAGCGGAGCAATCTTCATTATGAATCCTTCCGCCAAACGGTAGAGGATGATGAAACAGATATAATAAAGAATATGCTTTTTAGTAAAGAAATTAGCAATTACCGCTACTAACTCCCGCCCTACTTCTGAGGTCGTCTTTTTTGTTGTAGACGGTATCTGATTAGACGGCAACATCCTTATATGATAGAGACCTATTAATACCATTATTGCCGCAATCACAGCAAAAATAATCATCCATGCATAAGAATACGCTCCTTTATTTGCTTCTAAAGAAGCCCCTTCTATTGCCCCAAAGTATTTTGCCAGTGCTCCCGCCATAGCAACTAATCCTCCGTTAGCTACCAACTTAGCAACATTATAAAATGCACCTTGCACTCCAATATATTTTGCCTGTTCTTCTTTATTCAGTTCAGCCATATATACACCGTCACAAGCTATGTCATGGGTAGCCCCACTAAAAGCAATAACAGCCATTGTAGAAATGCTAATAGCAAAAAAGTAATCGAAAAATAAAGAAAAAGCCACTATCCCAAATAATACCCCACTCAACAACTCTGTCACTAATACGAAAAACTTTTTCGTCCGATACATCTCAAGAAAAGGACTCCACAGGAATTTCAGTGTCCAAGGCATCATAATAAGAGAAGTCCAGAATGCTATTTGCGTATCTGAAATTCCTAAATCCTTGAACATAAATACAGAAACCAGATTAATAGCAATAAAGGGAAGCCCCATTGCAAAGTAAGCGGTAGGCACCCAGTAAACCGGGTTGATAGTTTTCTGTTGAGAAACTGTTTTATTCTGCTGCATAAATCATAGTATATAGATGAAAAAAAATCTAATCCATTTATATATAATACAACTAAAAGAGGAAAACTACTAACGCCTCTCCTCTATTTTTTATTTTATTATCACTCTGTCTACTAATGATGATATAGTCAACAGCACAAATATACTAAGGAAAAATCTTTTTATCATGTTTTTATTTCGTTTCTTCTACTACTTTCATTATTTTTGTCTTATATAACACCCAATCATTAAATAATGAGTGAACTCTTAGTCTATAAAGCCTCCGCCGGTTCAGGTAAAACATTTACCCTGGCCGTGGAATATATCAAACTATTAATTCTAAACCCGCGAGCCTATCGTCAGATTCTTGCCGTAACCTTCACTAATAAGGCGACAGCAGAAATGAAAGAACGTATTCTTAGTCAGCTGTACGGTATTCAGACAGGAGACAAAGGATCCGAAGCCTATCTCAACCGTATCAAAGAAGAAACGGGAAAAACAGAGCAGGAAATACGGGAAGCAGCAAGCATTGCCCTTGGTTATATGTTACACGACTACAGTCGGTTTCGGGTAGAAACAATAGATTCTTTTTTCCAGTCTGTTATGCGCAATCTGGCTCGCGAACTGGAATTAAGCCCTAACCTGAATATCGAACTGAACAATACGGAAGTGCTTAGTGAAGCGGTAGACAGTATGATTGAGAAATTAGGCCCTACCTCTCCTGTCCTCGCATGGCTACTGGATTATATCAATGAGCGGATTGCAGACGACAAACGTTGGAACGTATCGGACGAAGTCAAGAATTTCGGCCGTAATATATTCGATGAAGGATATATAGAAAAAGGAGAAGGACTCCGTCATCGGCTACGCAATCCGGATACCATTAAAGAATACCGTAAACAGTTGAAAGCACTGGAGACTGAGATTTTGGAACAAATGAAGGGATTCTATGATCAGTTTGAAGGAGAATTAGACGGACATGCGTTAACTGCTGACGATCTGAAAAACGGTTCACGAGGAATCGGAAGTTATTTCCGTAAGCTCAACAACGGTATTTTAGGTAACGATGTTCGCAATGTTACAGTAGAAAAGTGTCTGGAAGATGCCAAAAACTGGGCTACAAAAACGTCTCCACGCTATGCAGACATTATTGCTTTAGCCAATTCCAGCCTTATGCAGATTTTGGAAGATGCAGAAAAGTTACGATCAAAAAATAACCTGTTACTGAATAGTTGCCGACTGTCTTTGCAGCATCTCAACAAAGTACAACTTCTCGCCAATATCGACGAAGAAGTACGCGAGTTAAACCGGGAAAATAATCGGTTCCTACTCTCAGACACCAATGCCCTGCTCCACCAATTAGTAAAAGACGGTGATTCCTCTTTCGTATTCGAAAAGATAGGAACGAACATCCGCAATGTTATGATTGACGAGTTTCAGGATACCAGCCGGATGCAATGGGGTAATTTCAAACTGTTATTGCTCGAAGGATTATCCCAGGGAGCCGACAGCTTGATTGTAGGAGATGTCAAACAGTCAATCTACCGTTGGCGTAATGGCGACTGGGGAATCCTCAACGGGTTAAATGACCATATCGACCACTTCCCGATTCGCGTCAAAACACTGGCAACCAACCGGAGAAGTGAAACGAACATCATCCGGTTTAACAATCATATATTTACGGCCGCTACTGATTATTTGAATGGAGTTTATAAAAAACAGCTCAACAAAGATTGTCAAGATCTGCAAAAGGCATATGCAGACGTCGTACAAGAATCTCCCTTAAACACCCAAAAAGGTTATGTCAAAGCCTCTTTCCTCGAACCGGACGAAGAACATGACTATACCGAACAGACACTTATCAGCCTGGGAGAAGAAGTCGAACATCTGCTCGCTTCCGGTATCCACCTGAACGACATAACTATTTTAGTACGAAAGAATAAAAGTATTCCCCGCATCGCAGATTACTTTGATAAGGAGCTGCATTACAAAATAGTGTCAGACGAAGCCTTCCGTCTTGACGCTTCCCTTGCTATCTGCATGATGCTGGATGCTCTTCGTTACCTCTCGGATGAAAACAACAAGATAGCACGGGCCCAACTTGTCATATCCTATCAGAATGAGGTTTTACAGAAAGGACTGGATTGGAATACTCTCTTGCTTCTTCCCGCCGAAAGCTATCTTCCTACGGCATTTCTTGATAAAATAAAAGAGTTTCGGTTAATGCCTCTCTACGAGTTATTGGAAGAATTATTCAGCTTGTTCGAGATGAATCGCATCAAAGAACAAGATGCTTATTTATTTGCCTTTTTTGATGCAGTAACAGATTATTTGCAAAATAATTCTTCTGAACTCGACGGATTCATTCGCTATTGGGACGAAACTTTGTGTAGCAAAACAATTCCCAGCGGAGAAATCGAAGGGATCCGGATTTTTTCCATACATAAATCAAAGGGATTGGAATTTCATACCGTGCTTCTTCCTTTCTGTGACTGGAAATTAGAGAATGAAACGAATAATCAACTGGTATGGTGTGCTCCTCAAGAAGCGCCATTCAATGCTTTAGATATTCTTCCTATTAATTATTCCACGCAAATGGCAGAATCTATCTACGGAAACGATTATCTGCATGAACGCCTCCAACTTTGGGTGGATAACCTGAACCTGCTCTATGTAACGTTTTCCC
>OGWY01001887.1_pt1 | contig 15800 bp, 10 predicted proteins | sample 1576121 | NCBI WGS metagenome assembly OGWY01 (sample SAMEA3541543, study PRJEB24748) | human gut metagenome | biome: human gut; feature: human-associated habitat; material: faeces | place: China | collected 2012 | reverse complement strand
GGGCTGGCTGAGATGTCGCGTCTTGGCGCGGCGCTGGGTGCCGATCCTGCCACCTTTATGGGCATGGCGGGGCTGGGCGATCTGGTGCTTACCTGTACCGACAACCAGTCGCGTAACCGCCGTTTTGGCATGATGCTCGGTCAGGGCATGGATGTACAAAGCGCGCAGGAGAAAATTGGTCAAGTGGTGGAAGGCTACCGCAATACGAAAGAAGTCCGCGAACTGGCGCATCGCTTCGGCGTTGAAATGCCAATAACCGAGGAAATTTATCAAGTATTATATTGCGGAAAAAACGCGCGCGAGGCAGCATTGACTTTACTAGGTCGTGCACGCAAGGACGAGCGCAGCAGCCACTAAACCCAGGGAACCTTTGTTACCACTATGACCCGGCCCGCGCAGAACGGGTCGGTCATTATCTCATCGTGTGGAGTAAGCAATGTCGTGTGAAGAACTGGAAATTGTCTGGAACAATATTAAAGCCGAAGCCAGAACGCTGGCGGACTGTGAGCCAATGCTGGCCAGTTTTTACCACGCGACGCTACTCAAGCACGAAAACCTTGGCAGTGCACTGAGCTACATGCTGGCGAACAAGCTGTCATCGCCCATTATGCCGGCTATTGCTATCCGTGAAGTGGTGGAAGAAGCCTACGCCGCCGACCCGGAAATGATCGCCTCTGCGGCCTGTGATATTCAGGCGGTGCGTACCCGTGACCCGGCGGTGGATAAATACTCAACCCCGTTGCTATACCTGAAGGGTTTTCATGCTTTGCAGGCGTATCGCATCGGTCACTGGTTGTGGAATCAGGGGCGTCGCGCACTGGCTATTTTTCTGCAAAACCAGGTTTCTGTGACGTTCCAGGTTGATATTCACCCGGCAGCAAAAATTGGTCGCGGTATCATGCTCGACCACGCGACAGGCATCGTCGTTGGTGAAACGGCGGTGATTGAAAACGACGTATCGATTCTGCAATCTGTGACGCTTGGCGGTACGGGTAAATCTGGTGGCGACCGTCACCCGAAAATTCGTGAAGGTGTGATGATTGGCGCGGGCGCGAAAATTCTCGGCAATATTGAAGTTGGGCGCGGCGCGAAGATTGGCGCAGGTTCCGTGGTGCTGCAACCGGTGCCGCCGCACACTACTGCCGCTGGCGTTCCGGCACGCATTGTCGGCAAGCCGGATAGCGATAAACCGTCAATGGATATGGATCAGCATTTCAACGGCATTAACCATACGTTTGAGTATGGTGATGGGATCTGATGTCCTGTGATCGTGCCGGATGCGATGTAATCATCTATCCGGCCTACAGTAACTAATCTCTCAATACCGCTCCCGGATACCCCAACTGCCGCCAGGCTTCATACACCACTACCGACACCGCATTGGACAGATTCATGCTGCGGCTGTCCGGCACCATCGGAATGCGAATTTTTTGTTCAGCGGGCAGGGCATCAAGAATGCTCGCTGGCAGGCCGCGTGTTTCCGGGCCGAACATCAGATAATCGCCATCCTGATAGCTTACGGCGCTGTGAGCAGGCGTACCTTTCGTGGTGAGGGCAAACAGACGCTGGGGATTTTCTGCTTCGAGAAACGCGCGATAGTCATGATGACGCGTAACGGCGGTAAACTCGTGATAGTCCAGCCCCGCGCGGCGCAGGCGCTTATCGTCCCAGGCAAATCCCATCGGTTCGATGATATGCAGACGAAAGCCGGTATTAGCGCAAAGACGGATGATGTTGCCAGTATTTGGCGGAATTTCTGGTTCGTAAAGTACGATGTTTAGCATACTGCCCCCTTAGTGCGGGGGCAGGATAGCAGATATTCGTCTAACCCTTAAGCTGCATTCCCTTTCGCCATCGGAGCCAATGCCGCCGGCAACTCTTTACCCAGCCCCTGCACCAGCGAATCTTGCGTAATTTCGCTAATCGATTTCGCGCCAGTCAGCGTCATTGCCACTTTCATCTCTTTTTCGATCAGATTTAGCAGGTTAGCTACACCCGCCTGGCCCGCTGTTGCCAGCGCATACAGGAAAGCACGACCCAGCAGTACGGTGTCGGCACCGAGCGCAATCATACGCACGACATCAAGCCCGTTACGTATTCCGCTATCTGCCAGAATGGCGATATCACCTTTCACGGCATCTGCAATAGCAGGCAGTGCACGGGCAGAAGAGAGCACACCGTCCAGCTGGCGGCCACCGTGGTTAGAAACCACAATTCCATCAGCACCAAAACGTACTGCATCGCGCGCATCTTCTGGGTCGAGGATCCCTTTGATCACCATCGGGCCATCCCAGAAATCGCGGATCCACTCAAGGTCTTTCCATGAGATGGACGGATCGAAGTTATTCCCCAGCCAGCCGATGTAATCTTCCAGTCCGGTCGGTTTGCCGAGGTAAGCCGAGATATTACCTAAATCATGCGGACGACCGTTCAGGCCCACATCCCACGCCCATTGCGGATGCGTCACCGCCTGCAAATAGCGGCGCATTGCCGCGTTCGGGCCGCTCATCCCAGAATGCGCATCACGATAACGCGCTCCCGGTGTCGGCATATCCACGGTGAAAACCAGCGTCGAACAACCCGCGGCTTTTGCTCGCTCCAGTGCGTTACGCATAAAGCCGCGATCGCGCAGCACATAAAGCTGGAACCACATCGGACGTTTGATAGCTGGAGCGACTTCTTCAATCGGGCAAACGGAAACCGTCGAGAGAGTAAACGGAATGCCATGCGCATCCGCGGCTTTGGCAGCCTGAACTTCGCCGCGTCGCGCATACATGCCACACAAACCTACCGGACCTAGCGCCACCGGCATCGACAATTTCTCATTAAACAGCGTCGTTTCCAGGCTTAAGTCAGACATGTTTTTCAGAATACGCTGGCGCAGCGCCACTTCTGACAAATCTTCCACGTTGCGGCGCAGCGTGTATTCAGAATATGCACCACCATCCATATAGTGGAACAGGAACGGCGGCAGAATGCGTTGCGCTGCGGCGCGATAATCGCTGGCTGCGGAAATAATCATGCGTTTTTCTCCCTCGAATGCTCATTATGGTCACCAGGCAGGCGGGTAATTCGTGCATGGCGAGCCTGATCTTCATCGAATCGTTTCATGGTGGTGTGAACAAAGCTAAGGTGCGCCATCATTGCTTTACGCGCCCCGTCAGCATCACCGGCAAAAATGGCGTCAATGACAGCCTGATGTTGTTCGGTCAGTTGTGAAAAAACCGGTGGCACCAGATACATCCGCTGACGGCTATGCTTCACTGAGGATTGCAGGACATCGAAGAAACCGCGCATGGTTTGCAGCAGCACGATGTTATGTGAGGCTTCGGCAATCGCCAGATGAAAACGAACGTCCGCTTGTGAGGCGAGATCCGGGTCTTCACTTAGCGTTGCTTCAAAGCAAAGCTGAATCTTTTCTTTTTCGCCAGGTGTGGCGCGCATTGCTGCATGCCATGCGGTGCTGGCTTCAATGGCGTAGCGGGCTTCCAGAATATCGAAACTGTAATCCGGATCATCGGCCATCAGCGTTTTCAGCGGCTGGACGATGTTTTGCTCCGACCATGTGTCATGACGCCAGCGAATAAACGTCCCGCCGCCACGTCGACTGAGCAGCACACCTTCGCTTACCAGTTTCGCCAGCGCCTCGCGCAGTGAATTTCTCGACACGCCGAGTTGCATCGCCAGTTGACGTTCAGCGGGCAACTTCATGCCCGCTTCCAGGTTTTTTTCATCAATCAGCGCCCGCACACGATCGGCAACCTCGTCTGACAGGCGTCTGGGTAAAACAATCATTAAGGAATCATCCACGTTAAGACATAGGCCTGAAGCGTGGTGATCACGCCCACCATACAGGTGAAGATCAGGCTGTGTTTGACAGTAAAGCGGAACAAATCAGACTCTTTGCCCACCAGGCCTACCGCCGCACAGGCGATAGCGATAGATTGCGGAGAGATCATTTTGCCGGTGACACCACCGGTGGTGTTGGCAGCAACCAGCAACAGGTCAGAAACGCCAATTTGTTGTGCGGCGGTAGCCTGCAAAGCGGCAAACAAAGCATTAGATGACGTATCCGACCCGGTCAGGAATACCCCAAGCCAGCCGAGGAACGGCGAGAAGAAGGTGAATGCATGACCGGTGTGCGCCAGTGCCAGCGCCAGTGTTGATGACAAACCGGAATAGTTCGAGATAAAGGCGAACGCCAGCACCATGCCGATGGAGTAGATAGGCAGAGCCAGTTCTTTCAGCGTGCTGCCGAAGGTGCTGATAGCGTCAGATGGTTTCATCTTCAGCCAGACAACCGAGAGCAGCGCAGCAAACAGAATGGCGGTACCGGTGGCAGAGAACCAGTCGAACTTAAACACGGCGGCATACGCTGTCGCTTCGCTGACCACTGGCGGCATACGGGCAACCAGTTTATCGAGGTACGGCACCGGAATGTTGATCACCCACTCATACAGCGCACCGCCTGAAGTGAACAGGGCTTTAAACGGCGGGATACTCCACAGTGTTACGGTGGCGGTCAGGAACAGGAACGGTGTCCAGGCGCGCAGCACCTGACCTGCCGTGTAACCTGTGTGAGCCAGCGTCATATCAACCTGTGACGCCCCTAAGTCACCGAAGCGGAATACGCGCACGGGTTGCCAGCGTTTGAGGAACAGTGTCAGACAGAGCAGCGATACCAGCGAAGAGATAATGTCTGGCAGTTCCGGCCCAATAAAGTTAGAGCTGAGGTATTGAGCGATGGCAAACGACCCGCCCGCAACCACGACCGCAGGCCAGGTTTCTTTGATACCGCGCCAGCCGTCCATAATCGCCATGATCCAGAACAGCACGATAATGGTCATAAACGGCAGCTGACGCCCCACCATCTGACCAATCTCAAAGCTGTCGATGCCTGTTACCTGCCCGGCGACCAGAATCGGAATACCCATCGCACCAAATGCCACTGGCGCGGTGTTAACAATCAGGCACAGCCCGGCGGCGTACAGCGGTTTAAAGCCCAGGCCGACCAGCAATGCGGCGGTAATTGCTACCGGTGCGCCAAAGCCTGCGGCTCCTTCAAGGAAAGCGCCGAAACAGAAACCGACGATCAGCATTTGCAGGCGCTGGTCAGGGGTTATCGAAAGAATAGACGAGCGGATGATGTCAAACTGCCCGGTTTTCACCGAGATCTTATAGACGAACACCGCTGCAATAATGATCCACGCGATGGGCCACAACCCGTAGAAGAAGCCATAAACCACCGAGGCCAGCGCGTTAGCGACCGGCATTTTATAGAACAGCAAAGCCACGGCAAGGGCGATTGCCACCGTCCATGAGGCGGCGACGTATCCTTTCAGTTTGAGCTTAATCAGCGCAAAGAAGAAAAACAGGATGGGAAGCGATGCTATCAGGCTGGAAAGCCAGATATTCCCGGCGGGATCGTAGTTTTGTTGCCAGAGATTCATTGCAGGTCTCCTGCAGTCCACACACGCCGTGTAATGAGTCTGTTGCCCATCTCTTTGTCACACGTTGTGTAAAAGTGGCACTGCCAATTGTGTTGTGTAGGGGTAATGACAATGAATGGTTAACTAAATGTTACGTGTTGGCAACATTGATGTGAGTTTTAATTGGGGAATTGTGAACCAGAGGTCAGATAAGCGAAGAATTGGTAGGGCCAATTCTTGTGGGGGGAGATGTCTGGTAAAGAAAAGGGCAATCCTCATCAGAGAATTGCCCTTAGATTGTTGACCCGGAGTGCCTTATCTTGCCGGATGCGGCGTGAACGCCTTATCCGACCTACAGGAATGTGCTGAATCACCCCGTAGGCCTGATAAGCGTAGCGCATCAGGCAATGTGGCGTTTACCCATTCGTTAATGGATCATTACCACTGAATACCGGCACCGAGTGCGGCGGAGTATTCACCCTGGCTATTGGTACTACCTTGTAATTTGTAGACCCAACGACCATTGGCGCTCACCATCGACACACCTAAAGCAACAGCCGATTCACCGTTGTAAGTACCGCCACCAATAGAGGCCATGCTGGCACCCGGCGTGTAAGCCTGCGGCAGACCGGTCATCGCCATTGCAGAAGCGATACCACCGCTCAACTTGCTTTCGGTTTTGGACAGTTTGTTATCCATCTCAACCATGCGCTGATCGGTGTATTGCTTCGTTTCCTGCACGCTTTGCTTCAGTTGCGCATAGTTCACTGCGTCGTTGTTGTTGACGCCAGCGGAGACGTTGCTGATGCGAGTCGTACCGCCGTTACCACCACCGAGAGTGATGTTGCTGTAGTCGATAGAGCCATCAGCTTTGGTGTCGTAGCGAACGCCGCCTGCTTCAGAAGACTTCAGTTGCGAAACGTTAACCGCATCGGTGGCATTAACACCGGCAGCAACGTTGGTGATACGGCGCTGGTTGGTAGAAGAACCCACAGAGATCGTATTTTCTTCGTCTGCTACGGAACCCGTGCCCAGCGCGACGCTGTTGTCAGCGGCAGCAATGGAACCAGAACCAATCGCAACACTGTCTTTACCCTGCGCGTTGGCATCTGCGCCATCGGTGTTGGTCTTGAAGTACTTAGTGCTACCGGTGGTTACAATGTCGCCAATACCGTTTTCGATATTAGTAACGCGAGTATCCAGATTAGTGACCTGATTGTTCAGGTTAGTAATGCTCTGGGTATTCTGGGAAACCTGCGCGTCCGTTACTTTCAATTGACCCACGTTGACCGCATCGGTATCCGCCGACCCCGCTGCGACGTTGGTGATCTGACGTTGACCGTCTTCACTGCCGACAGAGAACTCACCCACGGAGTTCTGCGGCGCGTCCATGTTGTAGGCAGTGTAGTTGGTCTGCGCACCACGGGTAGTCTGAGAACCATTACCCATTGCAATGCTGTCGGCATGATTTGCGCGTGCGTTAGAACCGATAGCAATACCGTTGATTGCATCAGTTAACACCAGAGTGTTCAGGCCAATACCGATCCCTGCATCACCATTAACAATGGTTTTCGCACCCATTGCCAGCGAGTCTTCACCGACTGCCAGTGAGTCTTCAGCCGTTGAGTTAGCGTGGAAGTATTTAGTCGGCGTGGTAGCGACTGCACCAATGGCATTTTGCAGCTGGCGAACCGTAACGGCGTCATGGGCTTCGGAACCATCGGCGACGTTGATGATTTGACGGTATTTACCGTCATCACCAATTGACAATGCACCGAGCAACTCACCGTCAGTGGTGTCATAACCGATAACTACGCCATTTTCCGTTACACTAGTGTTACGAGAACCTTTAACAATCACGCGACTGGAAACGGAGCTGCTACCCAAGGCAATGCCGGTATCAACGGAGCTGCTGCTACCTTGACCAATGGCCACGCTGCTATCACCTTCGGCAACAGAGTTATAACCCACAGCCGTAGCACCAATACCTGAGGCGCTGGCATCGTTGAACGCTAAGCCGTTGTCGTTGGTACGTACATAGTTAATACCCGCACCGTTTTCCTCGATGTAGGTTTCGCTGGTGTTACCGGCAAGCTGGTTAATCATTTGGCTATTTTGCGTAACCAGAATATTGGTTGCGTTTAACTGGGAACCGTTAACAGCATCGGTACTGGTTGTGGAGAGATCACCTGCCGCAACGTTGGTAATTTTGCTGGCATTGCCATCATGGCTGGCGTTGTAGGCACCTGCGTCTTCATCCCACAGCAGCGCGTTATCATCGAGCGCATCCAGGGCTTCACCTACGCTGTGGTAATCTTCATTAGCGATAGAGTAAGTCGGTGCAGTCATGGTGCCGTCAGCGTTAACTTCTGCGTCACCACCCAGGGCATCAGCAATGTACTTGCTCGTGTCATAGAGTTGCGAGCCATTTACAGCATCGCTGCTGGTAGAGGAAATTGTACCGTCTGCAACGTTAGTAATAATGCTATTGGTACCACCGTGTTTGGCGCTGAATTTGTTCGCTGTAGAATCCCACAGCAGGGCATCACTGATTGAGGTGCTGAATGATGAGTTAATCGCGTTAAGGGCATCACCTACGTTGTTGTACGTTTTCGAACCGATAGTATAGGTCGGGGCTATGAGAACACCCGCATTGTTGATATCAGCACCACCGCCAAGGTATGACGTAAATGAATCAGCTAAACTATAAAGTTGTGAGCCATTAATAGCATCATAACTGTTGGCTAATATGTCACCATTTGCAACGTTGGTAATCTTGCTGGCGGTTTTGAGTGTTCCGTGTGCAGCACTGAATGCGCCAGTATTTGAATTAGCGGTTGCATCCCACAACAGGGCGTCATTGTCCAGAGCGGTAAGAGCTGCGCCAACATTGGTGTAATTCTTACCACCAATATTATATTGAGGACCGGTAAATACGCCGTCATTACTCATTGCCGCGCCGCCGCCCAAATAGGACGTAATGGTGCTTGCAGTGCTTTGAAGTTGTGTACCATTAATGGCATCGGTGCTGGTGGAAGATACTGTGCCTGCCAGTACGTTGGTGATTTTGCTGTCAGTATTGCTGGTGCCATGTTTGGCGCTAAACGCAGTGCCATCCCATAGCAGGGCATCTTGTTTCAGATCATACAACTGCGAACCGTTAACGGCGTCGGAACTGGTGGCTGAAATCGTGCCATCAGCGACGTCGGTAATGATGTTTTTCGCCGAGGTGCTTTTAACTGAGCCATTTGCATTAAAGACAGTATGGCTGGCACTGTATTTATTACTTTTGCTGTCCCAGTGCAACGTGTTATTGTCGATGCTCTGGAGAGCCTCTCCCACGTTATTGTATTGGCCACTTTGTAGATAATATGTGGGAGCTTTAAGCGTCCCGTCAGAGTTTATAACATTATCAGGATCATCATGATATCCTCCAAGCCTGTCGGATACAGACTTACTGATGGCATAAAGTTGTGATCCATTGATGGCATCGGAGCTGACATTATTGATGTCACCATTACCCATATTGACAATTTTGCGCTTTAAACTAGAGCTACCTACAGACACGGTATTGTCAGCACCTGCGGAAGAATTTGCACCAATGGCGACTGCGTTATCACCATTTGCGGTGGTGTTAAAACCGAAAGCAAGGCTGTTTTTGCCCCCCGCATTACTGTTGTTGCCCAGTGCAATGGCGTTCTCACCCGCTGACCTGCTGTTACTTCCCAGCGCAATTGAATCAAGTTTGCTTGCCTCGCTGCCTTGACCTATAGCGATGGAGTTGGTTTCACCAGCGCTGGCGTTGTCTCCCAGCGCCAGGCTGGACTTCCCGATCGCATCCGCGTTAAAGCCAATCGCCGTCGCATTTTCAGCAGCTTCGCTCTCTGCACCCATAGCAATCGCGTTTGCTGCGCTGGCGAGAGATAGTCTGCCTAAGGCAAGGCTGTCTGTGCCGTTAGCAGCACTGTCGCGGCCTACGGCAATGGCGTTAGCCGCAGATGCAACGCTACTTGCTCCCAGCGCCATTGAATATTCTTTTGAGGCATTAGCATGATCACCGAGGGCGATGCTCATAATTTCGTAAGCTTGAGCCGTATTTCCTAACGCAATAGTTTTTTCACCATCGGCAAGGGCGGTGTCCCCAATAGCAAGAGATGTAAAACCATTCGTCTTTGCGTAACGACCAAGAGCCATCGAACGACCGCCAGTTGCTACTGAAGATGCACCCAGCGCGACACTTCTGTCACCTATTGCTTGTGCACTAACCCCAAAGGCCATTGATGCACCACCAATCGCATGAGTTCGTGAGCCTATAGCTGAGCTGTACTCACCTTCAGCTATCGCGTCATAACCTAGCGCAGTGCTCGCACCAGAGCCATTGACAAAGGTATTTGCTTTTGAATTTTTACCGATAGCAACCCAGCCGTCACCTGCTGAGCCATTGCCATAATCCACTGGCTGCCCCTCGTAGTTATCAGCCAGTGCCCCAAATGACGATAACAGCCCACCTGCAACCAAGGCAGAAATTAACAGCTTACTGCGCCCGCTCTTTTTGCCACGGCTCTTCGCCGTTTCGCTGGCGACGTTGTAACTGCCTGTCGCCGGATTCCAGATAACTTTAAATATTTTGTTCATTATTGATGCTCTCTATTCCTTGATATAAGCGCAGAAGCTGCATTTATTTTTTGTTTTTCCGCTGCCGGGTTTCAGCAGGTTGAACAGTGTCGAACTGAAGATTAGCCATATTGATGGACAACTTCAGATACTTCAGGTTATTAGGCGAGACGCCTTTTAATGTCAGATTAATGTCTTGCCATTGACCAGGCATTAATTGCAGAGTGGAATTCAGGGTGGTGTTGAATAGTAATTGTTGCCATTTCGCCAGAGCTTTGGCATCGGTGGGTTTCTCATTCCCCCATGTCGCATGAAAGCCAATATTTGATACGGGAACGCTTAATAAGTTAACCAGCGAAATACGAATGACACTGCCATTTTCAACCGCATCAATAGCCAGCACCCGGCCTGCCAAACCGACCGAGCCGTTATTTAAAATGAAGTATTGGGTTTGTAGCGGGTTAAATTCGGTGAAGACAAATTCGTCCTGTTTTTCTTTGACTGTCTTTACAATGCTGGCAAGTATTCTGGTGCTGTTTGTGATATTATTTTGTTGTTTTTCAAACAGTTCTGCTTTATTTTTATATTGTTCTTGTTGTTTCTCAAGCTCCTCTATTTTACTTTTTTGCAACTCTTGCTGTTTGGCAAGATCATCGATCAGACTCGCTTTTTCAATATAATCACAGCCTGTTAATGTACCTAGTGAAAATATTGTTAACACGTTTAAAAGTGTTTTCATGCTCATAGGATGAATTCCTTTTCATAACCCCAATATGTTGATAATTACGCCATATTCATTCTTCTGATGAATGTTTTTTATATATGTATTCGCAATAAAACTTATAAGAGATTTATTGAAATAATTGGTATTACGGACGTTTTATTAAATGACAACTGATTTCAGTTTGTAGCGAATGTTATGAGTCGCGCGAATTTTAATGAGCGGTATCAATCAATGTCAAATGTTTAGTGTCTTAGGCTGGGGAGCGCAGGGAGATTTTATATTCATATAAATGATGTGTTGTGATGAAATTTGCTGTGTTTATGGGGAAAGATAAATAATCATGCATCATAATTCGATTATTTATTTTTATGATTTATATATCACTTGTTGTTGCGCAACAAATTTTCAGATTTTAGCCTGCAAAAATACCTCAAACTCGAGGGGAAACTGAAACAGTTTACGGTAAGAAAGACATCGTATTTAATGAGTGGCACAGGCTCCTGCATGTGCCAGCAGGAGCGAGTAAATCGTGAGTGGCAGTAGTTACAGCGACGAGAAAGGAACTTAAAACGCAGTCTTTGAGAACCCTGTCATCTCTTGCAGGCCCATTTCACGGCCCAGCGCGGTCATTGGGTGCACAACCACCAGTCCGCGAACACTTTTTTTCAGTTTGCCCATATCAGCCTGCTCTTTTTTGGTGATTGCACGCTGGAACGGCATCTTCATCAGTTTCTGCGCTTCTTTGCTGAGTTTCTGGCTGTGAACTTCGCGCAGGCGAGCAATTTCTGCTTCCAGCGTGGCTTTCTCTTTTTCCAGTTCGGCATATTTGTCTGCGGCTTCAACCAGCGATAGATCGGCCTGCTGGTGACGGATGGCGTCCAGACGATCGCTGAGACGTTTGATTTCGTTTTTTTCGACTTCTTTCATGTGATGACTTCTGATAGAGATAAATTTATAGCCTCTAGTATGCGCGACCAGGTGCTTTGTTCACAACTGATGGCATTGTAATAGTTCCAGATTGTAACCATTAATGCGTTAAAAAATCACCCAATACATTGATTAGTTAAGAAATTTAAAGAAAAAAGATAGTCAACAGAAGCAGGTGATTATTGAGGATTGAGCACGTTTTCCTTAATGTCATTTATACCGGGATCTAAACTAAAATTGGCGGCCGCGCATTCCCGGCGCGGGGTAATACGGAGATATCATCATGGGCAAATTAGGTGAAAACGTTCCGCTTCTTATCGATAAAGCCGTAGATTTCATGGCATCGAGCCAGGCGTTCCGGGAGTATCTGAAAAAACTACCTCCCCGTAACGCGATTCCGTCCGGAATACCTGATGAAAGCGTGCCGTTATATCTACAACGTCTGGAGTATTATCGTCAGCTTTATCGTCCGAAACAGGTAGAGGAGAAGTAAGCGAAAGTACTTACTTTTGAAAGGCTTTTTTTAAGCTGATTTTGGAAATCAGCTCTGTCAGTGAAAGGACCATTGTTGATCGTACAGCCTGTTGGTAACGCTGAATTTGCATTGCATACAAACTGGAGTCTGCAGGTTCAAACTGTGGCGGCGGTGGTAACGCCGCCACGCAATGCAGTTCACCAAAGGGTCCAAGGATTTCGTCGTCGGTAAAAGCGTACTCGTTGCCGTCGTGATTTAGCTCTTCACGCAATGCCATCAGCAGTTCCGCATCTTCGTATTCCTGGCGGTTAATGACGCCCAACCCGTAAATGAGTTTTAAACGCACAGAAAGATCGCCCAGCGGACCATCGCCGTCGAGTAACGGTTCTACAGCATACTTCACCGCGTAATCGTCTTTGCGGAATACCTGAAGCACCAGAAGATTTACCGCCTCGGTCAAAAGCTCGACGGCGGTGATCAGAAAGCTTCGCACGGTTTTGCCAGCATTCAGACGCTCAAGCACACGGTTTTCAAAGGCCTGGGTTTGTTCCATTGTTGCCTGCATATCTGACAATCTGTTATTCGGGCGCAGGGTATCCTGCGCCTGGTCCACCATTATTGCATTGCTTTATAAGCGGTTACCGCCTCGGATACAACCTCGCTGTTGGCATCAAGACCGGAAATCTGTGCCAGCGCCGCCTGCGGACCTTTGTCAGCGATCAGTGCTGCCAGTTCCTGAGCCTGCGGATCATCTTCACTGCGGAAGTGCATTGCAGCGGCAATACCTTCAATCAGGTTTTTATGTGGCAGACCATATTCCAGGGTTCCGAGCAGTGGCTTGATCAGACGGTCGCCAGCACTCAGTTTACGCAGCGGCTGACGGCCTACGCGTTCTACATCATCTTTCAGGTACGGGTTCTCGAAACGACCAAGGATTTTCTGGATGTATGCCGCATGCTTGTCAGCGTCAAAGCCGTAGCGCTTGATCAATACTGCACCACTTTCTTCCATTGCCCCTTTTACCACCGCGCGGATTTTCTCGTCGAGAATCGCGTCACGAATGGTCTGATGACCGGCCAGTTTTCCGAGGTACGCGGTTATAGCATGACCTGTATTCAGGGTGAAGAGTTTACGTTCGACAAATGCCATCAGATTGTCGGTTAATTCCATGCCAGGGATGTTTGGCAGCGTGCCTTTGAACTGGGTTTTATCGACAATCCATTCGCTGAAGGTTTCTACCGTCACTTCCAGCGGATCGTTAGTTGCCGAAGCCGAAGGCGGTACGATGCGGTCAACGGCGGAATCAACAAAGCCAACGTGTTCTTCTACCCACGCTTTGGCGTCTTCGGGCAGGGCGTTCATCACATGGCCTTTCAGCTGCGTGGTGCCGCGGACCATGTTTTCACAGGCGATGATGTTCAGCGGAGATTCATTACCTTGTTCTTTACGTTTCACCAGCCCTTTGGCGATTGCCGGAGCAATACGTTCCAGCACAACCGGGCCAACGGCGGTAGTGACTAAATCAACCTGAGCAATCAGATCAACGACATCATCACCAATGCTGCTGACGGCATCGACGCCAGAAACGGTATCTACCTGCTCGGTTTCACCAACCACATGAACCTGATAGCTATGACGGGCATTCAGGGCATCAAGCACCACCTGATTTACATCGGCAAACGTCAGTTGGATACCTGCGTCTGCCAGCAGTTTACCGATAAAGCCACGACCGATATTACCTGCGCCAAAATGTAATGCTTTCATAGTATTAACCTTCATCAATGTTTTTACCCGAGAGGGCTGGGGTGAGGCTTTTCCCTCACCCAAACCCTCTCCGTGAGGAGAGGGGCTTTTTGCCGGATGCGGCGTAAACCGCCTTATCCGGCCTACGTGTTTGGCACTGACCTGTAGGTCTGATAAGACGCGTCAGCGTCGCATCAGGCATTGTGCACCGACTGCCGGATGCGGCGTAAACACCTTATCCGACCGACAAAACAAATTGTGCTTTATGTTGTAGGCCTGATAAGCGAAGCGCATCAAGCAATTAGCCCCACCTTCTTCATGCGGAGAGGGTGGGTATGGATTACTTACGACCTGCCAGCAGTTCCAGCACTTCATCCACACTGGTGGTGTGCGCCAGACGCTCGATAACTGACTCATCATCCAGTGCGTTGGTCAGGCTGGTGATCACCTGAATGTGCTCGTTGTTACGGGCAGCAATACCAATCACCAGACGGGCAATGTCATCTTCTTCTTCACCGAAGCGCACGCCTTCCGGGTACTGGCAGAACACCACGCCCGTTTTCAGCACGCGATCTTTCGCTTCAACCGTACCGTGTGGCACCGCGATAGACTCACCCAGATAAGTCGGGGTCAGTTTTTCACGATCCAACATCGCCTGAACGTATTCCGGCTCAACGTAACCGCCTTTCACCAGCTGCTCGCCAGCAAAACGAATCGCTTCTTCTTTGGTGGCCGCTTTGCGACCGAGGAAGATGTTCTCCGCGCCCAGTTTGAACAGGTTAGCACTGGAATCGTCAAAGCTGTCTTTCAGACTGTCTTTCACTTTCACTTCGTTTTCAGTATGGCGCTGGGCAGCAACCAGACGTTCGGTCAGGCTGGTGTACAGGCCGCTGTCGAGGAAGTTGGTCAGCGAAATATGCTGTGCCTGCGGAACCTGGCGCATAGCGCGTTCGGTCAGGTCACGGTGAGTGATGACCAGGTCCACATCTGGCGGCAGGTTGTTGATCGCGCTGTTAGTGACCGAAATCTGCGACAGACCTGCATCCTGAATTTTCTTACGCAGCACGCCTGCACCCATCGCACTGGAACCCATACCGGCATCACAGGCAACGATGATTTTACGGACGTGGCTCAGGTCGTTAGTCACATCGCCCGCAGACAGCGGAGATGCGCCTTTAGACTCAGCTTTCATTTCCTGAACGCGACGTGCAGCAGCTTCAATATCATCTTCTTCTTTCACTTTGCTGGTTTTCAGCAGAATGGCAGAGACAACGAAGGAAACTGCCATCGCCGCACACACACCCGCGATGTTAGCGAAGTAAGCACCTTTTGGCGTCATCGCCAGTACAGCAAGGATAGAACCCGGAGATGCCGGAGAAACCAGCCCACCGCCCAGGATAGTCAGCGTGAATACGCCAGTCATACCGCCGAGGATAACGGCCAGAATCAGACGCGGATTCATCAGCACATACGGGAAGTAGATTTCGTGGATACCACCCAGGAAGTGGATGATTGCCGCACCGCCCGCAGACTGTTTAGCGCTACCACGACCAAAGAACATGTACGCCAGCAGCACGCCCATACCTGGACCAGGGTTAGCTTCAATCAGGAAGAAGATTGATTTACCCAGTTCATGGGACTGCTGAATACCCAGCGGCGAGAAGATACCGTGGTTAATGGCGTTGTTGAGGAACAGGATTTTCGCCGGTTCAACAAAGATAGACGCCAGCGGCAGCATGTCATGGACAACCATGAAGTTAACGCCCGCCGCCAGCATTTTGGACAGGGCTTCAACAATCGGGCCAATGCCGAGGAATGCCAGAATAGCGAGGATCATCCCGATGATGCCTGCGGAGAAGTTATTCACCAGCATCTCAAAACCGGATTT
>OGWY01001865.1_pt1 | contig 15914 bp, 14 predicted proteins | sample 1576121 | NCBI WGS metagenome assembly OGWY01 (sample SAMEA3541543, study PRJEB24748) | human gut metagenome | biome: human gut; feature: human-associated habitat; material: faeces | place: China | collected 2012 | reverse complement strand
TTGTTCCTAGAGGGATAAGATTTATATCAGAATTAGGAACAAACTTTAGATTTTATAAACTACCCGTAAAGTGTATTATTAATAAACAATTACCTGGATGTGGTTTCACCGAATATTGCTTAAGAGGTCCTGAAAATGTTATTTTATGTAGTCCTAGAAAGATGTTATTAGAGAATAAGAAAGATCAACATGGTAGAGATGTTTATCTTGTAATAAATGAATTAGAAAAGGAATTAACCGTTGACAAAGATTTAAGCAAAGTAGATAAATCTCAAGTATTTATAGATACTCTTAAAGAAGTAGTACATGGAAAAGATACAGTTTATAATAGATTAATGAATGAAATAAAAGATTACCTAAATGAAAGAAAGTATCTAGGAGATAAACCTTGTAAAATTCTAGTTACCTACGATTCTTATAGAATAGTAAAGGATATCCTAGAGAGTCTTGGTATATTCCAATCATTCTACACTGTAATAGATGAATTTCAAACTATCCTACATGATTCTAAGTTCAAAAGTAATACAGAACTAGACTTTCTATACCATTTACATCAATCTCATAGCGCATTATTTGTATCTGCTACACCCATGTTAGAGGAATATTTAAATATGTTAGATGAATTTGATGGTTTACCTTATATTAATATGGATTGGGGTTCTGAAGATCCCAGTAGGATTCTTAAACCTGCTTTAAAAGTACTTAGTATGATGAGTGTGGGGACTAAGTTACCAGAAATTATTCAATCCTATAAAGAAGGTAACTTTGAGTCTGCAATTCGAATGGTTAATGGATATCCTACTAAAATAATTAGTGATGAAGCTGTATTTTATGTAAACTCTGTTAATCATATTACATCCATAATCAAAAAATGTAACCTTCAACCGGAAGAAGTAAATATTCTCTGTAGTAATACTCCTGAAAATCTTAAGAGAATACAAAAGAAATTAGGAAAGAAGTTTATTATAGGAAAAGTACCATTAGAAAAAGAAAAACCTAAGATGTTTACATTCTGTACTAGAACCGTTTACCTAGGGGCTGATTTTTATTCTACATGTGCTAGATCTTTCATTTTTTCGGATTCTAATATAGACTCCTTAGCGGTTGATATTAGTGAAGATTTACCTCAAATTCTGGGAAGGCAAAGATTATTTGAAAATCCATGGAAAAATGAAGCTACTTTTTATTATAGATCAATATGTGACTATAGAAAGGTTAGTCAAGAAGAGTTTGATAAAGAGCTAGAAAGAAAAAAGAAGGCTACTAGTGATTTACTACTTGCTTTTAATTCTACACCAGATAATGCTAAATTGACTTTAGCCAAAACTTATCAAGAAAATACTCAATCTTATAATTATAAAAATAATTATATAGCAGTAAATGAACATCAGGGTGGAACTTTAATACCAGTACTTAACAATTTAGTATTAGTTAACGAGATTAGAGCTTTCAGAATACAACAAATAGATTATAAGGATAGATTTACTGTATTTAGTACTATTCATAATACTTTATCTTCGGATGATATAATAAATCAGAAGGTATCTGAATTTTTGGGAGAGTATCAAAAATTAGGTACATTTAAATCTAAACTTAAACTACTTTGTGAATATGGTTTTAATGATCAAGTAATAGGAGTAGTATTAGATCAAATTGGGGAGCATGATAATATTAAGTCTTATTATATATCATTAGGCCCAGAAAGATTAAAAGCATTAGGATATAATAGATACGATATAGAGAAAGAACTTGGAATAGTAACATTTTCCTATGAACTGTTAGAATCTAGCATTTATTCAGAGTTTAAGGTAGGAGATAAGTTAACATTATCTAGTATAAAGGATAGGTTAGGTTATTTATATTCTAATATCAATTATGATGCTACACCTAAGGCGAAAGATCTAGAAAATTATTTTGAAGTTAAGCCCATAGTTATGTACGAGAGAAAAGAAAATGGATCTAGAAAACAGATTAAAGGTTATGAATTATTAAAAAGAAAATAAATAAAGTTACAGCGTTTAATTAAAGAATTATAAATATAGTATGTTAAGTAATAATTATCTTCCTAGGGAAGAAAAATATCCTAATATTTCACAAGAAGAATTTATACCTATCGAATATATTCATCCAAGTGGAGTAACTATTCCAGGCGATATTTATGTAATTAATAAAATCGGTGAAGTAAAAAATATAAAAACAGGAAAAATTTTAAAAATCACTGTTAATAAGAATTATTGTAGAGTATTTTTAAAATTTTCAGATAAAAGATATAATATATTTCTTCATAGATTGGTTGCATCTACGTTTTTAAAAAATCCAGATTTAAATATTTATTCGGTAGTTAACCATATAGATCATGATCCTAAGAATAATAATCTTTCTAATCTTGAATGGGTTACTTCAGCTGAAAATAATAATAAAGTTAGTGGTAAAAGTACTTCAATCGATATTAATAAGTTAATTCAATTTATTGCATTGAATGATAGTGGAGAAGAAGTGTTTAGATTTAATAGAAAAAATAATGGGAATTATGTTTTAGAATCAATACGAATTGCTATAAAACATAATAGAAAATATAAAGGATATTATTGGAAAGTAGAGAACAAAAAAGATCGTATTATTCATGGATTTTCCGGGAATTTAAATGATTATGAATGGTATGAACATTGGAAATATCCTGGATTATATGTATGTAAGGAAGGATTTTTAAAATATAGAGAAAGGTTATTATATAGTCTTGATAAAGACCAATATGTTAGAATTACATTTAATAAGGATTCGCTAAGAGTTCATAGAATTATTATGGAATTTATCTTAAAAAGAAATTTAACTGATGGTGAAGTAGTAGATCACATTAATACAATTCCATATGATAATCGATTTTCTAATCTTAGAGTAACTAATCAGAAAGGAAATATGAATAATCAAACGACCAGAGAAAAATTATTTAAGAATATAGTACTTTGTAATTTATATGGAGATTTTTTAGATTATATTTCTTCAGAAGAACTTAGCAAAAAAGTATTAAATAAGTCAAAAGAAAGTAATAAATTTAATAGAACAGGATTTTTATATTCTAATACAGTAAGTAAACGATTTATATGTATTGAGGTAGGGGATAGTTTCAATTTATATAAGAAGATGGAAACTATTGTATATGTTTTTAATAAAGATAAGACAGAAGTTTTAGGGGCTTTTACTTCAGTGGAGTCAGTAAAATCCAATGATAATTTAAAAGTTTTACAAAAAGACGCAATAAGAGATAACTATTTAAATAAGAATAAGTTAGATAAATATGGAAATTACTATATGCGTGGACCTAAAGCAGTTGAATTAGTTTTATCTTTAGGTCATGGAACAGCAAAAGATTTTCTTATAGAGTAATTTTATTAAGGAAGAGAGTTATTTCTCTTCCTTTTTTACCTTCAAAACGCGCTAAAACAAGGGTCAATCCCTAATAATTGAGAGAAAATTTCAGGTTCTCTCAAGGTTTATACTAATTAATTAAAAATAATAATGCTAATAAAGAATGGAAGACGATTATTTGTTAGATGAAGAAGAAGAAGACCTGGAAAATCAAGGATATCTAGGTCCAGACGAAACAGGAGATGATTCTGACGACGATGACTCTGAAGGTTCTGATGAGAGTATTATTGGAGATGACGAGGATGAGAAGAAAATTAAAGTAGATGAGTCTCAGTATGAAGGTAAGATGACTAAGGACGAACTTTGGTTATCTACAGCATACGATGACATAATAGCAGCAGGAAAATTGGATAAAGATAATGCAATTGAAGATGCTGTTACTACTATAGTTTGGGCTAATCCTAAACATACTTCAGTTAATACAGTCGGAAATATTATTAAAGATTTGTTTCATAAGCAAGGTCACTCTCGTATGGTTAATAGCCTCTATACACCTGATACTCCTTTACGCGGAGAAGATGTTGATATAGACTTTAAAGATGAGGATGATTCTGGATTTAATAAGAGATATGCTGAAGAAGCGAGAAACCAAATAGCAAGATTCATAGAATTTTTGGCTACTCGTGATATTAGCAAAGACTCTATTATATCAAAGCGAAGAAAACAAAGACAAATTCCAGCTTTTATTATTTTCTTATTCTCTTCTGGTATGTATGACTTAATTGTTGAATGTCCTACTATGCCCGAAGAATATGCAACTCAGATAAAAGAAGCAATGAGAAAAATCCTAAAAGCTAAGTATGATATCGTCGAAGAATTAGCAAAGAAGTACGAAGAAATGGGTAGACAGGCTGTGGCAGATCGAGTTAGAAAGTTACAGTTATCATGGTTTAATAAAGAACCAGCCGAAATTAGATCATCAGCCGAATACTCTGATCTCGAACTTACTTATGACGACGTATTGGTTTATCGTGAATATAGATCCAGATTTACTAATACATCAAGAGCTATTACTCAAGATATTATTTCAGATATGATTGAGGTAGTTATAGATAAAGAAGCAGGAGTTTATGAAAGATTAAAAGACAAGACCAGATCAGATGCAATATCAGATGTAAAACAAGTATATAAAGATTGGTCAAAAAATAATCCTGACGATTCTGAACTAGCTACTAAGATAATTTGGAAAGATGTCGAAGGAATGGTTAAACAGTAAAAATATTAAAATTTTATGTCAGTATCTCTTGAGTTACTAACCGATGAAGCTATCATCGATTATACTAAAAGTGATGGAAAAGATCAAGTCCTATTTAATCATAGAGACTTGGACCTGAAGTACAATGGAATACAACCTATCGCCGGTGGAGTCTATGATGTCGATATTTTTGGCTCACCCATGGAAGATAGATGTATTTGTGGAAAAATTCGACAACCCTCTGCTGAACCTTGTCCTCATTGCGGGGCAAGAGTATTTACAAGAGAAGAGGGATTGAGAAGATTTGCTAGAATTGAACTTCCTTTCTATTACTTGAATGATTTACGTTTTGATATCTTTAAAGAACTTTTCGAAGATATTTTTAAAGATAGTAAAATTGTGTTAGATTTCTTTGGAGACGATCTTCGAAGAAATGGTTATAGTGCAAGAGGAGCAAAGAAATTAGGTATTAAAGTTTTTGATACCTGCCAGTTCGAATATAATCCAACAACAAAAGAACTAAAAATATCAGAATTTATTACTGATGAAGCTCTATGTTCTTACGAAGGATTAATTAAAATTATTGAAGAACATTTTCCCGCTCGTCTTACAGAATTTAAAAAATTAATTAATCGGTATTACCTAGTACAACCTGCTATGATGAGACCTTTTACTCTCGGAATTAAAAACGGGAAAAAAGTAATGGGATCTCATAAACTTAGTATTTGGTACTCTATTATTATCAGACTTTGTTGCGTAGAAGATAAAAAATCTAATGACTTGAACTATGAGGAAGTTACATCTAAATTTAATACCCCTGGAGAAAGAGTTAGATATACAGCCCTTTTACGTGCTCTCCTAAATGCTGGGAAAAAAGAAGCTACAGCACTACTTAATACATCTAAAGAAAATCTAGCACGTGACTTGTATTCTGTCCGTACTAAAAATTCTGCTAGATGCCCAATTATACCTAGTACTACATTAGCTATCGATGAAATCTCTGTTCCAATACATATCGCTTATGAAATGTGTCGGGAAGGTTTCTTAGATTACTTAATGAAAGAGCTGAATTTTACCAAAAACGAAGCACTCAAAGCAACAAAAGAAGAATATAATAATCCGGAAACTCTGAAAATGTTTAAAGAGTATGCGGAAAAACAAATCGTACTAATGGTTTCCTAATTGGTACGTTAGGTGTGAATCCTAGAATATTACAGTACCTGAAAACTGTAGTATTAAATTTTGTGTATTGCTGGGAAGAATTTTATTTCTAATCAGCAGTTGAAAGTTATATTTACAAGAAAACAAAACCCTAAAAAAGAAGAGCTTATGAAGATAAAAAGAAAATTATATTCATCTTCGCTATCTTCTAACAGCCCCTGGAATCGTTCCGAACATATGAAAGCGCTTCACGCACAAGGACGATATACCGGAACTTCTAAAATTGGGCTGTGGAATTCTAGCGAAGAGAAAAGATTAAGAATGGCTCAGATTATGACTAAAAATGCCCTAGATAAAAATGCTAAAGGGTATGGATCTGAATATGCAATGAGAGTAAATAACCGAAACCTCCTTTTTAATAAATTTCAAGGAGAACAAGGATATATGTACTTCGTTAAATTTCCTAAGTCAGTTAAAATCGGATTCTCTAAGGACTGGGATAGGCGCATAAACTATCAATTTCCACACATGAATCATATCTTGGGTGGACAGGTTATAGCAATCATCTCTGGACCTACAACCGAATTAGCTGACCTAGAATTTGATACACTTATTAAATTTCAAGATTATACGAAACTTAATGAAACCGGAACAAAATATACTGAATTTCTAGATCTAAAAGTCAAAAAACAAGTATACGACTTCCTAAAACATAGAGTTTCTGAAAATAAAGACCTAGAATTTTTAATACAAAACTCATTGTAAATATAAACTATTCAACCCAACGACTATGGACAAAACCAGGCTAGTGTTGTGATAACCTAGTTTTAACCATGGAAAATATAGTCTTTGCAAGATAGAATTATATCTTGGGTAATCAATATAAGTTGGCTAAAGTATTGATTATCACAGAGTTAATCGCCAACCGAGTCTCCATGAATATTCGATTTTTGCCATGAAATTGAAAATCCATGATGACTATACCATATGTAATAGTGTGGCCTAATAAAAGAGATATTAGGAAAATATCAATAATTGCTAGAAAGAGATAATAAATCTAATTAGCAGGGGAAATATAAAATCCCTTCAACGACTATAAATGATATGGATTAAAACCAATGATATAGTCTACTTAGTAAATGAAATATTTTATATAAAAGTGACACTTTCCCATAAACAAACTTTGTGGGAATAAAATCTCACAAAATGCTGGAAATCTAAAAATAGAAATCAGCATCTTGGAATTAAACCAAGTTCAACGACTAAATATGAGACTAAGAGAATGTCTTAGATGATATAGTCTGTCTATATATTAATACTATATAGATTAACGACAAGTTTGTGAACCTTTAAATAAAAATAGAGGCACTTGAGTTTAATATTGAGTGAAAATACTTTAAATTGCTGGAAATATCTAGTGATGGATAAATCAGCAGTATTATGATTTTATATTAAAATTTAGAGATATGACAAAAAGAAACTAATTTTAATATAAGAACTATGACACAAGAAGAAATTAAGTATCATAATCAGTTGTGGTACTATAAAACTTACAATCAATTAATAGATAAATGTATACAAATGGAGTCTGAAGGTTACTCAGAGGACGTGTATACAGAAGTTCATCATATATTACCTAAATGTATGGGAGGAACGAATGATAGGTCTAATCTGGTAAGAATGCCAATTAGATATCATATAATGGCACATGTATTATTAGCGTATGCTTATTTAAGCAATACTAAATTAATATTTGCAGCAAATGCAATGTTAATGCATAAAACAAAAAATCCAGAGATTATTAGAGGATTTTCTACATCTTTAATTACTAGAATTAGAGAGAATGCTATTAAAGCTAGAGTAGGATATAAATATACTCAAGAATCAAAGGATAAAATCTCAATATCTCATTTAGGAAATAAAAATCCAATGTTTGGTAAAAAGGCTTCTATAGAGACCAGAAAGAAAATGTCTGAGTCTAGAAAAGGAGAGAAAAATCCAAATTACGGTAAGAAATTTTCTGAAGAGCATAAAAGAAAGTTATCAGAAGCTAGACAAAAAAGAATTGTAAGTGAAGATACCAAAAAGAAAATATCTAATACCTTAAATACTAAAGGGGCTTATAATTCTAAAAAAGTCTTAGCTCCTAACGGAAAGACCTACATTTCTATAACTAAGTGTGCGGAAGATTATGGAAAATGCGCACATACAATTATAAAATGGATAAATGAACATCCTGAGAAAGGATTTAAATATGTAAATTAAATTTAGTCATAGTTTCTAAAATTTTATAAAATTCATAATACTCAACGACTATAGTAAGTACTTTTAATATTGTGAAATTATTAAAAGATAATATAGTCTACTTCTAATTAAATAAATTAGATATTAAGGTAAATGCAGATTTTTTAGTAAAAGTCTGAAGTTTGAGATATAACTTAAGAATTGTTAGAATTGCTGGAAATTATATTTTATATAACTAGCAGTCTAGATCATTACTATAATCTAGATTCAACGACTATGTGAACAACTAATGGTAGAGCAATACCATTAGAAGATATAGTCTAATATTAAATCAATTAGGAATAATTATTAATATTGTTTGATGGTGATACCGTTTCTATTTGTAGAAGAGTAGCTTAGATTATTTTAATTCTAAGAAAATTCTATTAAAATGCTGGAATATAGATGAAATAAATCAGCATCATCGAACAAGAGTGAGATGTTCAACGACTAAATATAGAACCATAGTATTGTATGGATAATATAGTCTATCTTATAAAATATTTTATAAGATGTCAGTTGGTACCACCCGAAGCTAGCCAAGAAACATACGAGAGAATGAGTCCTCGATATGTTACGGTTTATAAAAAAAATAATGAACCTATTTATAAATTTAATCACGAGACGCTTAACGGCCTTGCGGTAGCGACGGAATATGTATTTGATGATCAGGAAGAGTTAAAGAGTCCGAGATATTTTTATACAGATTATGTCCAATTACTTAAAGATGCAGAAATAGATAAGAAAATAAAAGTAGGTACACCAATTGTATTTACTGGAAAAATAGGCAATGTGGAGTATCAATCAAAAGTTACTTCTTATGGTCGCCTTAGAATTTCGAAGATTATTGATGCAGATATAGATAAGATTGGAATATTCTCTAACGAGTTTGAACGTATCGGAGCAAAGAGCGCAACAAAATTAAGCCTGTACCTAAATCAATTCCCTGACGGAGTTGAGAAAAGAAAGGCTCTTACAAAATTTGCGCTTAGAGTCGTTACGTTAGCAGGTGTCGTAACTTTTGATTATAAAACGTTATATGCAGATTGTGACACTGAAACTTATAAGAGAATTTGTAATGTTGCGGATTCAAAAGATCTTACTGATAAACAGAAACTTCTTATAATGACAGAGGAATTTAAAAAATATGAGAAAGAAGTTTCTGAAAGTTTTAGTTCAGACTTAAAGAATGAACTAGCACGCGCAAATCGTGTAAAACTAGCCTCAATTGTAGCTATGAGTATGCCCCAATTTATTACGTCAGGGGTAGATGAACGTCCTGTTATAACTCGAGGAACTTTACTCTCGGGATATACAGAAAAAGATTATCAGCTTCATGCGATCTCTTGATTTGACCTGATCTTGGTCGCATTAAAACTCTAAAAAATGCTGGAATAATAAAAATTGAATCAGCATCTTCGGTTAAATTCCGAAGTTCAACGACTGTAACTAGAGGTAAAATGATACAGTCTACTATTAAATTCGTTAAATTTAATTATAAAAGTGAGAATAGGTCACTGCAAAGTATCAAAGTTAGTGGAGTTAGAAATAAAACCTGAACTTTATGGTAGCCCACTATAAATAACAAAGAAATGCTGGAAATAATAATAGACAGACGAAGTCAAAGTTTTTTAAAATCAGCAACTTATCAACGAGAAAAAGATGAATTATTAGTACTTTTTAAAACTTAATGTGTAGATTTGAAAAATTCTTAGAAACTCTAAGGCTTGTTGGAAGTATAGCAAGAACTATACTCTCTGGAATTGAAGAATATAGAAAAATTCAAGAAACAAAAGCTTATCGAGAGAATAAGAAAAATAATGTAAAATATCTACCAAGACCAAAAAGGTATAATAGTAGAAGAAAACAAAGATAAGATCAACGACTATGTATTGTTAGATTAAGGAAACTCTTTAATCATGATATAGTCTAATCTTACGTGAATAAGCGTAAGCAGGATAAGAGATTAGAAGACGTCTTTTAAAAATTATAATATCTAATCTCTTTGAATGGCCTAGTTCAGGATATTTAACACGACAAATTTCATTCCTTTTAAATAGTTTTATATATCATGAAGGAGAAGATCCAGAAAACACAGGATTACTCATTCCACGATATAAAGCATTAGGAAGAACAGCACCGAACGGAAAGGTATACCCAGATAAACCTCTTGCAAATGGCTCTGAAGATGACCTTGTTCCAGTACGTTCGATTGTTACAAAAAGAACTGGAGATTTAAGCACAATTACACCAGACTTGATTGGAAAAAAATTTAAGTTTACTGATGGAGCAGCAATTGGATTGTCATTTGCTACATCATTAACTGAAGGTATTTTAGTAAGTGCCGTTTAAAGAAGCAATTCTCTAGATTATTAGTAAGTAAATTTGGTGAAGGATCTTGGATTTATCCAAATAATTTAATACCAAGCCTTAAGGAGAAAACTTAAGGTATAACGAATAAAGACTTACTAACTTATAATTAAAATATAAGTTAAATTTATATTCTAAACTATAATAAAAAGATTATAGATAAATTGACTACCCAATCAGCATTAGGTCTTAAACATGGTGGCCATAGATTATATTTGTGGCGTATAATTTCAATAATTGCTGGAAATATTTATAATAAAATAAATCAGCAGGGGAAAATAAAATCCCTTCAACGACTATAAATGAAACTAGATAAAAATTTCTAGATGATATAGTCTAACTTATAAATTATATTATAAGATTAATTGGAACGTGTGCTTAATACAGAAGCAAATCTTAAAGCACCAAAACAATGTGAGTTTAGAGAAGAAGGTAGATGGATTTACCTAAAAGTCAGAGGAGGAGAATTAAAATATCCAAGACCTGATAATTGGGTAGGAGTAGGTAAAACGAAATTCGAAAAAGGTGACTTAATTGGGTCAGCTTATAACACTACCTCGCCGATAAATTATATGTCGAAAATATAAGAAAATTTTCTTATATGATAATTTCAAGAATATGCTAGAAAGATAAATTTATACCTAATTAGCAGGAGATAGTAAAAAATTATCTCTTCAACGACTATAAATGAAATGGAAATTTATCCAATGATATAGTCTGACATATTAATAAATTAATATGACTTATCGATATAAACTCAATGCCTTAAAATTAATTGAGGCTTAGGGAAAATAAACCTAAGAAAATACCCATTATAATGCTGGAAAACTGTGAAGTAATCAGCAGTGTGTAAAAATAAAATTAATTATGACAGAATTGTGGTATTATAAACAATATAATAAATTAATAGATAAATGTATACAAATGGAATCTGAAGGATATCCTAATGATATGTATACAGAAGTTCATCATATATTGCCTAAATGTATGGGAGGAACTAATAAGAAAAATAATCTAGTTAAGATGCCAATAAAATATCATATCTTTGCTCATATATTCTTAATGAAAGCTTTTCCAAATAATAATAAATTATCATATGCAGCTAAATGCATGACTACAGTAAGTAATGAACATACTGTAATTAGAAATGATGTAGTGAAAAGCTCGATATCTATAAGACTGTTATCTGAAATTAAAGAAGAAGGGTCTAAATATATGAGAGGAAGTTTAAGCCCTAATTATGGGATAGTTAGATCAGACGAAACAAAGCGAAAAATGTCTGAATCTAAGTTAGGGGAAAAGCATCCGTTGTTTGGTAAAAAACTATCAGAGGAAACAAGAATAAAAATGTCTAATTCTCACAAAGGAGAAAATAATCATTTTTATGGTAAACATCACTCGAGTGAAAGTAAGAGAAAGATATCAGAAAATAGAAAAGGAATCTATCCGAATTCAGAAACTAGAGAAAAATTATCAAAGTCTAGAATGGGAAGAAAAAATCCTAAAGCTAGAAAGATTCAAAGCCCTGAAGGTATAATTTACGATACTGTTAAAGAAGCAGCTGAATCAGTTAATAAACATCCAGCTAATTTTTGTAAGTGGCTAAAATCTAATCCAAATAATGGATGGACTTATCTAGATTAATTATAAAATTTTACACATTCAACGACTATATATGGGACTCTTATTTTATATAGGGATGATATAGTCTATCTTATCAATCTAAGTGATTGATTATCAGAAAATTAAGCTAATGCGTGCCAAGGGTGAATATAAAATTGCCGTTTAAAGAAGTAATTTTTTAAATTATTAGTAAGTAAATTCGGTGAAAGGACAATCCCAATACCGAACTGATAAAAGAAGATTTATTAGTGTAACGAATAAAGACTTACTAGGTTGAAGTATACCTAAATTTATATTCTAAACTATAATAAAAATAATTATAGATAAATTGAGTGATGGCACAAGATATTTTGAGAAGGATAATGTTATTGTATCTGATTGTTATGCTTTGAATGATGGGGTTATTCATTACAAAGAGACTAAGGAAGGTGATATTGAAGTTTGGATTGGTGATACTCAGTATGATTATAATCCAGATTGTATGTATTATTTTCCTGATGGTACAGAGGTTAAGAAGTTTCAAAGAATTTCCAGCGGAGTTTGCAATATGAATCATGTTATTGCAGAGTTGGGTTCTAATATTAATGATATTTACTTAATCTTTAGAAAACAGTTCTATACTTTAACAGATGGAGGATTTGTATCAACTGGTTTATCAGATCTTCATGCTACACAGGAAGAACTTATTGAACTTCTATTCACAGGTTTAACTGATGTAGGTGTAGATCCAGAAACACAGAAGATTGAAGACATCCAATATCTAGGTACTCAAAGTGGTGTTTTAAATAAGAAGTCATTCTATACTGTTTTGTCTTACGGTTATAGCTCTAGAGTCGTGTCTAAAGCTCTCAAAGGGGAATTAAATCTTTCTGGTGACGTAATGACAGAAACTATATTAGGATTACTTTTAAATAATAAACTTGACGAAAAACAAAAGTAAAAACAAATTATGGGAACTATTAAATTTGAAATAGATCTTCCAGAATTTGAAAAAGAGTTGAGTATTAATGTAACTATTCATAGAGACGGTGAGGTGGTTTATACTACTACTACCTCATCTTCCTCTGTGGATAAATCTAATAATACTAATCTTTTATCGAGCCTTGGAAGTAAACCCGAGCAAGAAAAATGTATCTCTGTGGATGGAGATAAACAAAAAGAAGAAAAACCCAAGAAAGCATCAACTACATCTCGAAGGGGAGGAAATTTGATGAACTTGGATATATGATGATTAAAACCAGAGAAGAGAATTTTTTGTTATGAACGATAATTATTATAAAATTATACTATCATATGAAATTCCATATAACATTTTAGACAGTCAAGATCCGAATATTATACAGGCGAGAGAAATATTATATGAAAAACTTAGAGATGATATTTTTCCGAAGTATGAAAGATTTTCGGTAAAGCTTACATTACATCAACTTAAAGATAACTTCAATTATCTTGTTACTTATGAAGCTTTTTTTAGATCTCTTGATGGTAAACCTATGGGAGAATATGTAGAGGCTCGTAGCTTAAAAGATAGTATTAAATCAGAATTAGAAACATTTTTTAATTCAGTAGACTGCGAATATAAGCAATTAAATATAAAACCATTAGTATAATGAGTAATTTTAATCAATATTTCAGAAACACTGGAGCAAAAATTATAGTAGATCGATTTTTTAATAAAGTTGATGCATATAATCCTAAAGTAAAAGTTGGAAAAATTGGATATTCATTTATAGAAGAACCTCCTCAACCAGCTTCTTACTATATTGAAAATGGATTAACTGCTACACATAAAGTAAGAATTGAATATACAACTATAACGGATGGGAAAGAAGATCCTGAAATGAAGTATGCAGAGTTCGAAGTTCCTAAAGAAATTGATGGTGCATTTATTATAGAAGGCGCTTATCGTATTTCAACTAATCGAATGGGATCTGATTATGACTGTCGTATTAAAATGTCTGGTACAGGAGATTATAAAGTTAATTTCGACTATGATAGAGTTTACGATATTCAAAAACAGATTCTGAAGATAAAAAGAATTAATCCGGAACTTGGAATTGCAGATAAACCAATTGATATAAAGTTTGAAGACATTGATAAATACTTGGAAACTGATAAAAAGGAGATCTTGAAGTTAACTGAAAGACAAACCAAGAAATTAATGATCAAACTTGACTTGGATTATAAACCTGAATATATTACACAAAAACTAATACAGGAATGTTTGGCCTTTGGAGATGATAGACTAAAAGACTTAATCATTGATAAAACATTAGAATCAGTTCCTAACAGTTTTATGCAATATATTTTTAGGAATAATAATGGACGTAACTTTTTTGCAGCTAGACGAAGAATTACATCATATTTTACAAAGTATGGTAAAATTCAAGATCAAGTAACTGCAATTAGTACATTAGCATTCCGTTATTTTAAAGGAAGTAGTGATAACAAAGGAGACTCTAGCCTACAAGTTCCCCCCGGAGTAAATTCCATTAACTTAGAGGCTATTTCCCAAAAAATTGTTATCCCTGCGAGCGTAGCATTTAATCAGACCTTTACGGATCTGGTTGATATCGCGGATTAATGGTTAGTCCGTTCAGAAAATAATATTCTGATAGAATTTTGTGAATTGCTGGAAATATCTTCTTGTGAAAGAGGATTTATCAGCAGTATAAAAATTGATTAAATTAAGGAAAGGCATCTATTATATAGAAATTAATACATTAAATTTTATGAATTGGCAAAAAATATATAATGATAATAACAAATAAGATTATAATATTCTAATTAATAATATAAATGCCAATTCTCAATAATCAATTTTTATATTCAACGACTATGTACAAGAAAACAATTAATGTTTTAAGATATAGTCTAGTAATAATAGAAATATTATTTAGTAACGACACCTATCAATAATAATACTAATCTTCAGAACTCACTTACAGTTTCATGTCATATTACAGATGATGATGTATTATTTGATGTATATGATCCAAATTTTATTAAGGTCACTATACCTTATATAGACTATCTTAATAAAAAAGTAGCTGCCAGTGAGTATGTAGATTATGAAACTAATACTTTAAAACCTGATAAAGATGGTCAGGTAGAAGTTAAATATAGGATGAAAAGAAAAATGGTTCCAGTCGAAGAAATAGAGTTGATCGATTTGGCGCCTGATTATAGATTATCTAGTACAACTCGAAGAATTCCTTTTGTCAATTATAAAATAGTTGCCTAATTTTATAGTAGATTAGGAAAATTATACTAAAATGCTGGAAAGATAGATTCAAATCAGCAAAAAGGATTACTAATATAAATCCTTTCTCAACGACTAAATGTATAACTAAATTTGAAATATAATTTAGATGATATAGTCTAATTTAATAAAATAAATATTAAAAATAGATATGAGAAAAAATTATGCAATTTATTCAACAATTAGAAGATATGAAGAGTCAGATAATTGTTAAAGGTTCTGATCTTGAATTGAAAAAAATTGCAGAAGAATCTGGAAATGAAGAGTTGAATAGTGAAGAGTCTAAGCAAATAGTAGCAGACTTTATGAGATTATTTCAAAAAGAACATGGAATAGAATAAAAAATGAGATACACTATTCTCACGAACTATGTATCTCTACTTTAAATTATGATAATACCTACTACGACATAGGTAATTAGTACTATTTCTATATAAAAAGTGTAGTAAAGAAATAGCACTCGTTTATTCTACTACACATATATAAGGCTTTTAAGTTTTATGATATTTTCTGATTTATATTTCATAATTAAATCAGAATTGCCTCTTTAGCTCAGTTGGCCAGAGCACGTGATTTGTAATCTCGGGGTCGTTG
>OGWY01001839.1_pt1 | contig 16085 bp, 12 predicted proteins | sample 1576121 | NCBI WGS metagenome assembly OGWY01 (sample SAMEA3541543, study PRJEB24748) | human gut metagenome | biome: human gut; feature: human-associated habitat; material: faeces | place: China | collected 2012 | reverse complement strand
CCCACTCGAAGATGCCTGCGATCTTACCGGTGATCCACTCGTTGGACTGGTGGGTCGCGGTGTCGGAGTTTGCGGAGTAGTAGTCCTTCAGGTTCATCATGACGTGGCCGTCGACCAGGCTCTTGATGAAGGCCAGACCCTCAGCAATCTCTTCCTCGGTGTAGTTCAGGGTGGAGGTAACGGGATCTGCCCAGTCCTTGCCGTACTTGGACTCGAGGTAGAACACCATCAGGATCATACGGTCGTATGCGCCCAGGTGCATGGGGTAGTAATCGTCGCCCAGCTTCTCCTTGAATGCCTTGCCGGCAGCCATCAGATCATCCAGAGACTTGGGAACTTCGGTGATGCCAGCCTTGTTGAAGGTGGTCATGTTCCAGAAGAAGATACGGCCGGTCATGGAAACGGGCACGCACTGCTGGCCGTTTGCAACGTAGCAGGCGTCCATGGCAGCGTCATCCCACTGGGTCAGATCCAGGAACTTGGAAACGGTGTTCAGGTCCACGAACTTGCTGCCATCAGCAGAGTAGTTGTACAGCCAGTTCCAGTTCACCTGGCACACATCCTGTGCGTTGCCAGCGATGAAGGCAGCTGCCATCTTCTCTTCCCAGCCGGACCATGCGGCGAAGGTGGGCTCGATGGTGATGTTGGTGTGCTCAGCCTGGAACTCCTTGATGGCGTTCTGGTAAGCCTCGTGACGGCTGTCGCCGCCCCACCAGCTGATGGTCATGGAAACAGGGCCGTCAGACAGTGCCAGGCTCTCGTCTGCAGAAGCAGCGGGAGCGGAAGAAGCAGTGGAAGCAGCAGAGCTGGATGCAGCAGAGTTGCCGCCGCAGGCAGCCAGAAGGCCGGCAGCGCCCACAGCGCCGGTGACCTTCATAAAATCACGACGAGAAATTGCCATGCTCATTTTTGTTCTCCTCCTAAATACAGAAAACATCATCTCGAACGGGGGGTTCTGCACATACCCCGTTGTATACAATTATGATAACAAAACAACAACCAAAAAGAAAGACGCAAATTGCAGATATCTAAACAAAAAACGTACAAATATTGCTCTTGTTTTCACGCGAGAATTGATGTCTTTGCTGAAATGAATAAACTTGGCTCGAAAAACTGTGCAACATGTATACTTCGCTATTTTGCATAGAAAACTGGGATGCATCATAGGGGGAACGTCGAATTTTGCAATAATTTTGTAAACATCCGGTTTCGGAACATGGAAATGTTGCATACATTGTGGCAGAACAACACATTAAAATGGCCCGGATGCGGGCTTGCAAACTGATATATCAATAGTGCAAAAAATGTGCACTCTGATATATCAATCGCGTGAAGCGGGCATCCGGCACCGGTCTGCAGGCGTGGAAATCGGTGCTTCTTCGCCCTTTTGTGGGGGGAAGAAGCATCGACAGCGACATATTTTGCGCTGCTGCGTGGACAGCGCCTGTGGGCCGGGGAAAAAAAGAAAGACTGCCGTGTCGTTGAACACAGCAGCCTTGTATACAAGCTTATTTGACCTGCGAAGCAGCTTTTTCGGCGTAGAACGCGCGTTTTGCCTTGAAGTAGCACTGGGGGCACATGCTCACGTACTGCACATCGTTTTCCAAATCGATGGCCACCTGCTCGCCCTCAAAGACGAACCTGCCGTTCACCCTGCGGCAGTTGCAGATGGCCTTGCGGCCGCAGGTGCAGATAGTCTTCATCTCCTCGATGGTGTGGGCCAGCTCCAGCAGGCGGGTAGAGCCGGGAAAGCCCTTGAGCGAAAAATCTGCCCGCAGGCCGTAGCAGATCACCGGAATGTTCAAATCCACCGTGACCATGAACAGCTGTTCTGCCTGCTGCGCGGTGAAAAACTGGCTCTCGTCGCACAGCACACAGGCCAGCGGCGCACCGTCAGCGTTGGCCGTGCGCACGGCCTCGAACACATCCGTCTCCGGCGGGATCAACAGATCAGCCTTGCGGCGCACGCCCAGACGGCTCACCAGCTCACCGCCGCCCTTGGTGTCCACCTGTGGCTTGAGGATCAGCACCCGCATCCCCTGTTCTTCGTAGTTGTGGGCTACCTGCATCAGGGCGGTGCTTTTGCCGCTGTTCATTGCGCCGTAGCGGAAATACAGTTTTGCCATTTGAAAAACTCTCCTTGCAGAAGAACCCTCTCAGTCAAAGCCTGAGAGGGTCCTTTTATTACTCTTGTTCCTTATAACAGGTATCTTCAGTCCTGATTGCGCAGGCGGTAGCCAAGGCTCATCAGGCTGTCGCCCAGATGGACGTTCTCCACCACCACATCGGGATACGGCACAGAGAGGTCATAGTGGGAGAAGTTCCAGAAGCCCTCGATGCCCAGATCCACCAGACGGCCGCTGACCTGTTCCGCACCGTCGCGGGGCACACAGAGCACTGCGACCTTGGGGTGATGCTCGGCACAGAAAGACTCCAGCTCGTCGATATGGCGGATCTGGATGCCGCTGATCTCCTTGCCCACCTCGCTCTGTGCCACATCAAAGGCGGCGATCAGGCGGTAGCCGTTGGTATCGGTGGTGATAAAGCGGCTCACTGCCTTGCCCAGACGGCCGCAGCCGATCAGGATGGTGGGCAGGCGGTCACCGTTGCCGAACAGCAGGCCTTCCAGAATGGAGAGCAGGTTTTCCACCGAGTAGCCGATGCCCTGCCGGCCATTCACATCGCCGATGCAGTTGAAGTCCTGCCGTACCTGCGAAGCGGTGGTGCCCATCTGAGCAGCCAGCTCGCGGGAAGAAATGCTGTTGATGCCGTCCACCTGCAGAGAGCGCAGATAGCGGTAATATTTGGGAAGACGCTTGATAACGGGAAGTGAAGCCTTTGCAGGGGTGTTCATAGAATACTTTCTCCTTTCGCTCTATCGCAGTACTTGCCGCAGCTGCCTGCTTTACAGATGCGGCGCAGAGAAACCCCGATCCGTTTACGGGTTCATATTGCAGATATTACAGTCAATTATTTAAAGTATACTGCACCGATGGAGAATGTCAAATCATTCTCAAAAAATTTTTATGAAATGTTACCGCTTTTTTGCTGCAGCGGGTCTGCATAGCCCGGCACAGGCTGGGGAATGCTGACAGAAAACGCAGGAGGAAAGCATATGAACGATGAAACGCAGCTGACCGACGAGCGTCGGCTGGAAAAGGAAGAGATCGAAGATCTGGGCACGGTCACGCTGGCCCGCGGGGAGCATGTGATCCACTGCCTGACCGTCATCGGCCAGATCGAAGGCCATTCGGAAGCGCCGCAGGGCCAGAAGACCACGAAGTATGAGCATGTGATCCCACAACTGGTGGCCGCGCAGGAGAACCCTCGCATCGAGGGCCTGTTGGTGCTGCTGAACACGGTAGGTGGTGATGTGGAAGCAGGCCTTGCGCTGGCGGAGCTGATCGCCAGCGTGTCCAAACCCAGTGCAACGCTTGTGCTGGGCGGTGGGCACTCCATCGGCATCCCGCTTGCCGTCAGCGCCCGGCGCAGTTTCATCGTGCCCACAGCCACCATGACCGTGCACCCGGTGCGGCATTCCGGCGTCATTCTGGGGGTGCCGCAGACCATGCGCAGCTTTGAGCAGATGCAGCAGCGCATCACCGGCTTCGTAGCGGCCCACAGCGGCATGACCGAAAAACGCTACACCGACCTGATGCTCCACACCGGCGAGCTGGTGATGGACATGGGCACCGTGCTGGACGGACGCCGGGCTGTGAAGGAAAAGCTCATTGATGAGCTGGGCGGGCTTTCGGATGCGCTGGCGTGGCTGTATAAAGAGATCGAACGCAAATGAAGGCCGATTTTGTACAACAATAGGTTTGCCATTTTCTTCCCTGCGTGGTACAATAATAAAATCAAATAGTGTGTCTACTACAAACGCGGGGAACAAAGAAACATGGCAACAAAAAAACGTAAAACGACAACACGGCGCGCAGCATCGCGCAAAAAACGCGCAGAACAGCGGCTTCCGGCGGGGCTTGGCACCCTGTTTGCAGGCCTTTTGCTGGTGGTGCTGGCCTTTGTGGAGGGAGATTCGGCATGGAAGGCCCTGCACGATGTGCTGTTCGGACTTTTTGGCTGCGGCAGCTTTGTGCTGGGCGCGGCAGTGTGCTGCCTTGCTGTGCAGTATACCCGGGGCGAAGACCTTCTGCCCAAGATCTTCAAGCTGGTTCTTGGGCTGGTGTTTGCCTGCGGCACGGTGATCGTTTTTTCCGATATCCAGCCGCAGGGCATGTCGGCATTTCAGATGACGGCTGCCTGCTACGCAAACGGCGTGAATGCATGGATCGGCGGCGGTGCGTTGGGCGCACTGCTGGGCGGCAGCCTGCTGCTGCTGTGCGGACGGCCCGCGGCAACCCTGATCATGATCGTGCTGGCACTGTGTGTCAGCCTGTACATTTTTGATCTGACCCCGGCAGAGGTGTGGCAATGGCTGTGCGCTGCGTTTGGCGGCGTGCACGCAAAGGGTGCGGCCATGGCGCAGCAGAGCGCAGCCCGCCGCGCTGAACGTGCCGCTGCCCGCGCGGCAGAAGCCGAGGCTGAGGAAGACCACGACGAAGCAGAAGATGAATACCGGGATGAGGAAGATGCCGAAGAGGAGATGGAAACTCCGGCTTTCCGCATCGGTGTGCCGGACTGGCTGAACGGCATCCGCCATTGGGGCCACAAGGTGACCGAAGAGATGGAGGCGGAGGAGCCGGAGCCGCCCGCAGATACTTCCGGCCAGCCGCTTGCCCAGCCGGAGCCTGCCGCCCCGGCCATCACGCCGGTGCAGGTACGGGTATCCCGGCCCCGGGCTTCCTTTGACGTAGACCTTGGCCCCGACCACACTGAGGTGAAGGAGGGCGGCAGCGAACCCATCGAGCCGCTCATCGTGGGCCCGGGCGGCACCTTTGGGCAGAACCCGCTGCGCCCGGCCCCCAGACCTGCCCCGCAGCCCATCGTACAGGACGCAGTGGAGACCGATGCATCCGATTTCTTTGCAAAGGCTGCACAGCCGGTGCAGCCTGCGGCAGCGGAAAGCTTTGATACTCCGGTCATGACCCCGGCAATGCCGACGGCCCAGCCGGAAAGCCCGGCAGCGGCAGTCACGCCGGAGATGCCCGCCGTGCCCATCCAGCCCGCAGTCCCGGCGGCACCCGCCCGGGTGAGCGCCGAAAACGCCGTTGCCATGCGCGGCACGCCCGACGAGGACGGCTGGATCAGCATTACCAGCGAACCGGTGGAGGAAAAGGATATCAGCACGCTGGTGGCAGCGGCAATGGAAAAGCCTGCCGCTTCCGAGCAGGCCGCGGCAGCGGCCCCTGTGGACGAGACCGAACCGGTGGATACTTATCAGTACCAGTATCCGCCCATTGAGCTGTTTGAAAAATCGCAGGACGAGACCGACCCCGGCGCGCAGGAAGAGCTGAAAGCCAACGCCCAGAAGCTGGTGGATACGCTGGAAAGCTTTGGCGTGCGCACCCGTGTGCTGGATATCTCCCGGGGCCCCTCCGTCACCCGGTACGAGGTGCAGCCCATGGCGGGTGTCAAGATCAGCCGCATCACCTCGCTGGCAGACGATATCGCCCTGAACCTTGCGGTGGCAGATGTGCGTATGGAAGCGCCCATCCCCGGCAAGCCTGCCGTGGGCATTGAGGTGCCCAACCACAAAAAGACCCCGGTGTATATCCGCAGCGTGTTCGAGAGCCAGAGCTTTTTGCGCATGACCTCACCTCTGGGCATTGCGCTTGGTAAGGACATTGCCGGTGTGGCACAGGTGGCAGACCTGTGCAAGATGCCCCATCTGCTCATTGCAGGCAGCACCGGCAGCGGTAAATCCGTGTGCGTGAACAGCATCATCATGAGCCTGCTGTTCCGCTCCAGCCCGGAGGACGTGAAGCTGCTGCTGATCGACCCCAAGGTGGTGGAGCTGGCCGAGTACAACGGCATTCCCCACCTGCTGATGCCGGTGGTCACCGAGCCGAAAAAGGCCGCAGGTGCCCTTGGCAGTGCCGTGCAGGAGATGGAGCGCCGCTACCGCCTGTTTGCGGAGAACAATGTGCGCGACATCAAGTCCTTCAACAAGCTGGCCGCAGAACGGCCGGAGCTGGAAAAAATGCCCTACATCGCCATTATCATCGACGAGCTGGCCGATCTGATGATGGTGGTGGGCAAGGATGTGGAGGACTCCATCTGCCGCATCGCCCAGAAGGCCCGCGCCGCCGGTATGCACCTGATCGTAGCCACCCAGCGCCCCAGCGTGGACGTGATCACCGGCCTGATCAAGGCCAACATCCCCAGCCGCATCGCATTTGCAGTGTCCAGTCAGGTGGACAGCCGCACTATTCTGGACGGCTCCGGTGCCGAAAAGCTGCTGGGCATGGGTGATATGCTGTTCATGCCCGTGGGTGCGCCCAAGCCTACCCGTATTCAGGGCACTTTCGTGCGGGATGAGGAGATCAGCCGTGTGCTGGACTTCATCAAGCAGAGCGGCACCGTGCAGTATGACGAAGCCATGATCGAAGCCATGGAAAAGCACGCCATTCAGGACGGCAAGAAAGGCAGCGGCGGCGCGGACTCCGACGAGGATCCCGATACCGACCCGATGTTCAAGCAGGCCGTGGAGGTGGTCATCGATGCCGGTCAGGCCTCCACCAGCCTGCTGCAGCGCCGCTGCAAGCTGGGCTACGCCCGCGCGGCCCGTATCATGGACGAGATGGAACAGAAAGGCATCATCGGACCCTACGAGGGTGCCAAGCCCCGCGCTGTGCTTATCAGTCGCCAGCAGTGGCTGGAAATGCAGATGAACCAACCGGAGGAATAAAAAAGGAAGGATATTACAATGCAGATCGAAAACTATGTTGATGCAGATCTTTTAGAAAAATTTGAGTTCAGAAACTATGGTCATGCCTTGGAAATTCTTCACGATGCTTTTCCAATAGAATGGAGCGAAGTACAGGAATGTCTGAGAAAGCTTCGACTTTCTGTTGCCGACATTAAAAAGGCAGGCGGCAACGAGTCCCCTATTCCAAAAAAATTTGATGAAGTACTTTACCCATTCGGATGGCGTGAAATCAGAATCAGCGGAGACCTAATTGTAAAAAAGTATCCTCGGCAGTCTGCTCAAAGACGCGGAAAATTCGCGAAGGATCCGTATGAAACCGAAAAAATCGAAGGATATATTGACGGTCACAACATTGACTTTTTGAAGAATCGAGTAGCGTTCGATTTAGAATGGAATAGTAAAGATCAGACGTTTGACCGTGATTTGTTGGCAATGAGAACTTACTTTGATTGTGGCTTAGTAGATGTTGGCATCATTGTAACACGCGCAGAAGAATTAAATGAAATTTTCAAGCAAGAAGATATTCTTGCAAAATACGGAGCAAGTACTACATGGATGGGAAAGCTTACATATCGGTTGGATTCGCGTCGGAATGGTGGCTGCCCAATTTTGGCAATCGGTATCAGAAAGGAATGTGTGGAAGAGTATGGCAGACTTCAAGGCAACGAGGGATAACTTCTGTGAATTTACAAGCGGGAAAAAATACAATACAATTTACGCAGATCCTCCTTGGCAATTTCAAAATCGCACCGGAAAAGTTGCCCCAGAAAACAAAAAATTGATGCGTTATGAAACAATGACGCTGAACGATATCAAGGCTTTGCCTGTAGCAGATATTGCAGGGGAAAAGGCGCATTTGTATTTATGGGTTCCCAATGCTCTTCTCCCGGATGGCTTAGCCGTAATGGATGCTTGGGGATTTGAATACAAAGGAAACATCGTTTGGGAAAAAATCCGCAAGGATGGTGGTCCGGATGGCCGTGGAGTTGGTTTCTATTTTAGAAATGTGACAGAACTGATTCTGTTTGGCATTAAGAAAAAAAGCGCACCGAACAGAACCCTTCAGCCGGCACGTTCGCAGGTGAATTTAATCCGGGCGATGAAGCGGGAACATAGTCGAAAGCCTGATGAGATTATCCCGATTATAGAAGCATGTAGCCAAGCACCTCGAATTGAACTGTTTGCACGAGGTGTGAGAGAGGGCTGGGATATGTGGGGCAATCAGGCAACGGCTGATTATGAACCCACTTGGAACACATATGCGAACCATACAGTGTCTTTAATAAGAAGAGATGAAGCCATCTGAAATTAAAGAAAGAAGGTGAAGATAAGTGGCTGCAAATTTGAAAATGATTCGAATAAAAGCTAAACTTGATGAATTGTTTGAAAATAAAATTGAATTGACTGATATAAAAAACGACCAAGATAAGATAAATGCATACTATACAAGAGCGCTTTCAGCGCTTGCGGTGAATATTCAAAGTGGTGTAGACTTTGAGTATGCAGCACAAAGTATCACAGATGGTTATCATGATATTGGAATCGATGCGATATATAACGATATTGCACAAAAAAAGCTGATTTTGGTTCAAAGCAAATGGAGAACTGAAGGTGCCAGAGGAATTACGCAGGAAGAGGCACAAACATTTGTCGAAGGCGTAAAACGGATTCTTAATTTTGATTTTGCAGGCTGTAATTCAAGAATATTATCAAAGCAAAGAGAAGTTACAGATGCTATTAAAGATATGGACTATCAGATAACGATGGTGTTTTGCCATACCGGTAGTCAAGCAATATCAGAATATGCAGAACGGCCCATTAATGAACTTCTCGCAAATGTCAATCAAGATGATAGTGCAAAATTACTTGAATTTGCAGAAATAAAGCAACAAGATATTTACAACTATCTTGCTGATGGACAAAGTGGCGATAATATTATAATTGACAATGTGCTGCTAAAAAATTGGGGTGTAATTGAAAGTCCATTAAAAGCATATTATGGTACGATACCAGCATTGGCAATTGGGGAATGGTACTGTAGATTCGGAAACAGACTTTTTGCGAAGAATATCAGGTTTTATAAAGGAAGCACAGATGTTAATCAAGGAATAAAAAGTGTGCTGAAAAATGAACCGGATAAATTCTTTTATTACAATAATGGAATTAAGTTGCTTTGTAAAAAGATTTCAAAAACGGCAGCGTATAGTACAGGAAGAGAGACCGGGCTTTTTACACTAGAAGGTGTATCGTTGGTTAATGGAGCACAGACAACAGGTGTTATTGGGAGTGTATACGCAGAATCACCTGAAATAATTGAAACGGCACAAGTTTTTGTTCAGATGATTGATCTGGGCGATAGCCAAGAAGAACAAGCTACACAAATCACCAAATTATCAAATACGCAGAATCGTATAGAAGGAAAAGACTTTGCCTCTTTAGATACCAATCAAGAACGGCTTAGAAAAGAACTAAATTTGGCTGGAATCCAATACCTCTATAAATCTGGAGCAAAAATTGATGAACCAGAACAGCAAATTTCCTTAGATGAGGCAATAGTTGCACAAGCATGTGCACTGGACGACCTTTCTATTGTTGCGACTGCAAAAAGAAATGTTGGTGCATTAACAGAAACCATGGAAAAAGCACCATATAAACTATTGTTTAATGGGGCAACTAATAGTTTTGCGATGTATAATAATATTATGGTGCTTCGTATAGTAGAAAATATGATTGCACAAAATGAGTCCAGCGCAGTTGGAAGAAAAAGATTAGTGTTGGTTCATGGAAATCGTTTTTTGTTACATCTTATTATAGCAAATGTACACTCGGTAGATGGATATGACAATACATACTTGAAAAAAGAACAATTATATGAGCTTATACAACCGCTGTTCCCTGTGTTATGGGAGAAAATATATGATTCAATGGAAAACCATTTTCCAGAGGCATATCCGGCATATATATTTAAAAATGTAGGCAGATTGACGGAACTTGATATTAAGTAAACTATACTAAAAATGACGTAAGATGACAGATAATATGCAACAGATCTACACCGAATTTCTTCCCATCAGCCGGGCCGATATGGAGGCCCGCGGGTGGGAGCAGCTGGACTTTGTGGTGGTGGGCGGCGATGCCTATGTGGACCACCCCAGCTTTGGCACCGCCATCATCAGCCGCCTGCTGGAAGCCGAGGGCTACAAGGTGGGCGTGCTGGCCCAGCCCCGCTACACCGACTGCGAGGACTTCAAGCGGTTCGGCAAGCCCAAGTATGGCTTTTTCATCGGCGGCGGCAACGTGGACAGCATGGTCAGCCACTATTCCGTGGCAAAGATCCCCCGCGCCGAGGACGAATACTCCCCCGGCGGCAAGGGCGGCGCACGCCCGGACCGCAGCGCCACCGTGTACACCCGCCTTGCCAAGCAGGCCTATCCCGACCTGCCGGTGATCCTGGGTGGTCTGGAAGCTTCTCTGCGCCGCTTTGCCCACTATGACTACTGGCTGGACACCGTGCTGCCCAGCATCGCCGAGGATTCCGGCGCGGACATCATCAGCTTTGGCATGGGCGAGCACCAGACCGTGGAGATCGCCCGCCGCCTTGCCGCCGGGGAGCCGGTGGAGAGCATCACGGACGTGGACGGCACCTGTTACATGACCGACTTCGACCATCTGCCCGAGCGCTACGTGGAGTGCGCAGGCTTTAAAAAGGTGGCATCGGATAAGACGGCGTATGCCAAGGCCTGCCGCATCCAGATGGACAATCAGGATGTGGTCAGCGGCCAGATCATCGTGCAGAAGCAGAGCGAAAAGTATCTGGTGCAGAACATCCCCGCAAAGCCGCTGGTGCGCGGGGAGCTGGATAAGGTCTACGCCCTGCCCTACACCCGCCGTTACCACCCCATCTACGAGAGCATGGGCGGCGTGCCCGCCATCCGGGAGGTGCAGTTCTCCATCATCCAGAACCGCGGCTGCTTTGGCGGCTGCAACTTCTGCGCCATCCAGCTGCATCAGGGGCGGCGTGTCACCAGCCGCAGCGCAGACAGCATCGTGGCAGAAGCGGAGCGCATGACCCACGAGCCGGATTTCAAGGGCTACATCCACGATGTGGGCGGCCCCACCGCAAACTTCCGCTTCCCCTCCTGCCGGGAGCAGATGCTGCGGGGCATGTGCACCGGCGGCAAGCACTGTCTTGCCCCCACCACCTGCTCCCACATGATCGTGGACCACAGCGATTATCTGAAGATTCTGCGCCGGGTGCGGGAGCTGCCGGGCGTGAAAAAGGTGTTCATCCGCAGCGGTATCCGGTTCGACTACCTGATGGCCGACCCGGACGACACCTTCTTCAAGGAACTGGTAGAGTACCATGTGTCCGGCCAGCTGAAGGTGGCTCCGGAGCACTGTGCTCCCAACACGCTGGCCTACATGGGCAAGCCGCCCATCGAGACCTTCAACAAGTTCAAGGATAAATTCTACGAGCTGAGCAAGAAGGCGGGCAAAAAGCAGTATCTGGTGCCCTACCTCATGTCCAGCCACCCGGGCAGCACCCTGAAGGATGCCGTCTATCTGGCCGAGTACCTTTATAAGAACCACATGCGCCCGGAGCAGGTGCAGGACTTCTACCCCACCCCCGGCACCGTGAGCACCTGTATGTTCTATACCGGCCTTGACCCCTACACCCTCAAGCCGGTATTTGTGGAAAAGACCCCCGAGGGCAAGGCATTGCAGCGTGCGCTGCTGCAATACTACGAGCCCCGCAACGCGGAAAAGGTGGTCAAAGCCTTGCAGCTGACCCACCGGGAGGACCTGATCCCCCTGCTGGTGCCCGCCGTCGGCCGCCGCGCCGTGCAGCGCACCGCCCGCCGGGCAGAGAGCGCCGAGGTGACCATCCACAACGACGGCACTTATACCGTACATCCCAACCAGAAGGGACGCGGTACCGGCAAAAATGCCCGCACTACCGCCCCGGCAGGCCGTCAGCCCAGCCCGGGCGCGCGCTTTGCGCCCAACTCTGCGCCCGGCCATAAACCCAAGAATAATCAACAGAAAGAGAACGCAACGTGGAAAACCGGAAAGAAGAAAAAGTAACTCTGTTCCCCCGCCGCCTGTTCCTGCGGCTGGCTGCGCTGGCGCTGGCCGCTGTGCTGGTGCTGGGGCTTACCGCCTGTGACAGCCTGCCCGACAGCGGCGGACACACCGTCAAGCCCTCCACCGGGTCAAGCCAGCCCTTTGAAATGCACTTTATTGATGTAGGGCAGGCGCTGAGCGTACTGGTGGAGTGTGACGGACAGTTCATGCTCTACGATGGCGGCAACGTGGACGACGGCAGTCTGGTGGTCTCCTACCTGCAAAAGCAGGGGGTGGAGCAGCTGCAATATGTGTTCTGCTCCCATGCTCACGAGGACCATGTGGGCGGGCTTGCCGCCGTAATGGCAAAGTTCCCGGCGGGGCACGCTTACAGCCCGGTGACCGAGAGCAGCACCAAATGCTTCAATGATTTTGTCAAATACACCCAGCAGCAGGGCTTACAGCTGGAAGTGCCTTCCGTGGGCACGGTCTGGCCGCTGGGCAGCGCCACTGTTACCCTGCTAGGCCCGGTGACCGGGTACAGCGAGACCAACAACACCTCGCTGGTGCTGCGCATCGACTACGGCAACACCAGTTTCCTGCTGACCGGCGACATGGAAAATACCGCCGAGACCGACCTTGTGAACAGCGGTGCCAACCTGAAAGCCGATGTGTTGCAAGTAGGGCACCACGGCTCCAGCACCAGCACCGGATACCTGTTTCTGAACGCTGTTCTGCCGGAAATGGGCGTCATCTCCTGCGGCGCAGGCAACAAGTACGGCCACCCCCACGAGGAGACCCTGAGCATCCTGCGGGACGCAAAGGTGGACGTCTACCGCACCGACCTGCAGGGCACCATCACCATTGGCAGCGACGGCCAGAACTTCACCGTGGGCACCGAGCGCTTTGTGCCGGACAGCCAGCTGAACCCCACCGACCCGTCGTCCTCCAGCACCGCGCAGCAGGCGTACATTGGCAACGTGAACAGCAAAAAGTTCCACCTGCCCACCTGTCCCAACCTGCCTGCGGAAAAGAACCAAGTCCTCTTTTCCAGCTACGATGAAGCCATTGCCGCAGGCTATACCCCCTGCGCAAGCTGCATCAAATAAAAATATTTTTATAAAAAGAAAGATACCGGGCAGCCTACAAAGCTGTCCGGTATCTTTCTTTCATAATCGTTACTGCGCTGCCGGGAACTCCTTCTCCCGCTCTTCCTTCAGGATAGCGGTGGCGCGCTGCATGATGGCAGCGGCGCGGCGCAGCTCGGCGTCCCCAAGCTCGGCACGCATCCGGCGGTAGCAGCGCTGCAAAAGCGCCTGCTCCTCCGCCATCAACTCCACCGCCTTGCTGGAAAGCTCCACATAGGTGCGCCCGGCCTCGCGGTCGGTTTTCCACGTCACAAAACCGCTGTCCTGCAGCTTCTCGATGCCCTTGGAAAGCTCGGTCACCCGCAGCCCCATGGCGGCGGCAAGGTCGGCAAGATAGATCTTTTCGCCGGGATGTGCCTCCTGCTCTACCTTGATATAATACAGGATGAGATAATCTGCCCGCTGGATGGTGCTGAACACCTTATCCACGTTAAGCTCGTGGAGGAAGAACCATTCCCCCTGATGCTGCTGCAACTCTTCCATGCTGATGCCCTCCCTTTATGCCCGCTGGCTGCGCGGGATATAATCGTGGGTGCCGCCAAGGCTCTTGTAGGCCGGGCGGATGATCTTGTTGGCGCTGAGCAGCTCCTCGATGCGGTGGGCGCTCCAGCCCATGACGCGCGCCACGGCAAACAGCGGGGTGTACAGCTCCATGGGGATGCCCAGCATTTCGTACACAAAGCCGCTGTAAAAGTCCACATTGGGGCTGACGCCCTTAAAGATCTTGCGCTCCTGCGCGATAAGCTGGGGTGCCATGCGCTCGATACGGGTATAGAGGGAAAGATCCTTATCCCGTCCCTTTTCGTGGGCCAGCTGCTCCACATAGCCCTTGAACACCACCTCGCGCGGGTCGCTCAGGGAGTAGACGGCGTGCCCCATACCATAGATCAGACCCTTGCGGTCAAAGGCCTCGCCATGGAGCAGCTTTTTCAGGTAGGCTTCCAGCTCCTCGTCGTCCTCGATGTCGTGGAGGTTGTCCCGGATGTTCTGCATCATGTGCATGACCATCAGGTTTGCACCGCCGTGGCGCGGGCCCTTGAGGGAGCACAGCGCCGCCGCCATGGCCGAGTAGGTATCGGTGCCGGAGGAGGTGACCACGCGGGTGGTAAAGGTGGAGTTGTTGCCGCCGCCGTGCTCGGCGTGCAGCAGCAGTGCCACGTCCAGTACGCGGGCTTCCAGCGGGGTGTACTGCATATCTGGGCGCAGCATCCGCAAAAAATTCTCTGCGGTGGAAAGGCTGGGGTCCGGGCGGTGGATATACATACTGGCGTCTTTTTCGTAGTGATTATAGGCGTGGTAGCTGTATACCGCCAGCATGGGGAAGATGCCCGCCAGCTGGATGCTCTGGCGCAGCACGTTGGCGGTGTCCAAATCTGCCGCCTTGGGGTCGTAGGAAGCCAGCGTCAGCACGCTGCGCGCCATGCTGTTCATGATATCGTGGCTGGGTGCCTTCATAATGACATCGCGGGTAAAGTTGGTGGGCATGGTGCGGCACTCGCCCAGCACCGCACAGAACTGCTCCAGCTGCTCCGGGGTGGGCAGCTGACCAAACAGCAGCAGATATCCCGCCTCCTCAAAGGCAAAGCGGCTGCCGCGGCTGCCGTTGATGAGGTCTTTTACGTCATAGCCGCGGTACAGCAGCTGACCGTCTGCCGGGTGCTTGACCCCGTCCACATACTGGAACGCCCGGATGTCCGAGATGTTGGTCAGACCTGCCAGCACGCCCTTGCCGGTCTCGTCGCGCAAACCGGCCTTGACCCCGAACTCCCGATAGAGGTCCTTGGGGATGCGGTCGTGCTCTGCGCAAAGGGGCTGCTGCTGGTCGAAGTAGCTTAATACATTCTGCAAATGATCCATGTGTCTGGCTGCTCCTTTCCTGTTCGTCCATATCAGTTTCTCATTTTTTAATAGCTTTTATATTACAGAACGGATATTTCGTTGTCAACCAACATTTTGTAAAAAAATATGAAACAATTCAGCCGTAGGGGTCGTACAAATCGTACTCCTCGGTCTCCTGATGCTTCTCTTCCAGCACCTGGATGGCATGCTCCAAGGCGCTCTGGGAGCAGCCGCTCTCGCTTACCAGCGCATGGACGGCGGCGGCAAGGTCGCCGTCAAACAGGGTATCCAGCCGCTGCCGCATACAGTACACGCCGTAAGCCCGCCGGGTGACCAGCGGCACATACACGTTGCAGTTGCCCTGTTTTGCCGACCTGACCCAGCCTTTTTCCTCCAACCGGTAGAGAAAATTCAGCACCGTGGCTGCTGCCCAGCCGGTGGCCTTGAGCTTCTGGCTGATGTCCCGCCGCGCCGCCGCGCCCGGGCACGCCCACACCGCAAACATCACCTGTTCTTCCGCCGCCGAAAGCGGCCGCAGGGTATCTGGTAAGCCGTACATCTGTTGTACCTCCTTGAATGATTCAATTCCCCTTAGTCACCGTTTTTTGCGGTGGGGCGATTTAGAATGGTCTCCGCTTCGCTCTGACCATTTTCAGCGGAATGACTATTTTATTTCGCGTTTGTCGCGGCCTGCGGGCCGCTCCAAACGCACTTTCACAGTTTGGGCTTCGTTTTTCTTTTACATTTGTCTTAGTATTTCCAGTATACCGCATTTCTGCCAAAGGCGCAAGAGTGGAAAATCCGCATGAAACCAAGGGATAGCACATATCTTTTACATTTGTCTTATATTTTGTCTCCGCACGGCGTACATTTGTATGCTTTGTGCCCTCAGGCGGGGTGCAGGGGCCATATCTTTGTGCAAAGATGCTCTTGTTTTCAGCATGGGAAAACCGGTATACTACGGCTACGGAAAGTAACAGACGCACCGCAAAAACGGCGGTGCTGCGTAATAGGTGTATCACAGGAAAAGGAGAGGTTCATTATGGCACGAGTATATAACTTCAGCGCAGGCCCCAGCATGCTGCCCGAAAAGGTGCTGCGGCAGGCACAGGCCGAGCTGCTGGAATACGGCGACAGCGGTCAGAGCGTCATGGAGATGAGCCACCGCAGCAAGTGGTTCGATGCCATCATCAAGGACACCGAGG
>OGWY01001789.1_pt1 | contig 16378 bp, 10 predicted proteins | sample 1576121 | NCBI WGS metagenome assembly OGWY01 (sample SAMEA3541543, study PRJEB24748) | human gut metagenome | biome: human gut; feature: human-associated habitat; material: faeces | place: China | collected 2012 | reverse complement strand
TGTCGTTGATGAACAGCGGCACGCCGTACTGCTGGCACAGGGCGTGGATCTCAATCCGACTCAATGGTCCGGAAACTTTGTATCATGATGTCCTGACCTATCCCCTTAGTCGGTTGTTCATCCTTATCCGGACGGTTATAATATCCCCGGGGAGTAATGAACTTGCCGTTCCACGCATAAGACTGCGAATTACCGATCAGGATGACCGTAAACATGTCCACTTCTTCGGGATTGAAATCAGCAAGTGTCGTCAGATGCACTTCCTGTTCCTCCCGTCCGGCCTGGCGTACATAACCTACCGGAGTCTCCGGAGCGCGTCCTTCTGCGAGAAACAACTCTTTCAATCGATAGAGTTGCCAATACCGCCCTTCGCTTTTCGGATTGTATACAGCCGTTACGAAATCAGCCATGGCTGCCGCACGGATACGACGCTCGATCCGTTCCCACGGTGTCATCAAGTCGGAGAGGGAAATCACACAGAAATCATGTCCCACAGGAGCACCCAGCAGTGAAGCCGCTTTCTGAAAAGCACTGATACCCGGCAAGGCAATTACTTCGACGTTGCTGTTCCGTTCCCGCTTCATCTCGTAAATCAGCGGAGTCATTCCATAAATTCCCGCGTCACCGGAACTGATGACACAAACTGTTTTTCCCTGTTCCGCCAATTCAAATGCCTGTTCCGCACGAGTGCGTTCCCGCTTCATGCCCGTATCTATACATTCTGTTTCAGGGTGGAGATAAGGCTGGATAAAACGGAAATAATATTTATATCCCACTACTACATCCGCTTCGCGAACCGCCTCCAGAACCGCAGGCGTAATGTCTTGTTCGCTGCCCGGTCCGATGCCGGCAACTATTATCTTTGGCTGTTTCATATCGCTTATATTTCTATCATGCAAAGATACATTCTATTCTCTAAATTTCGGGTATAAAAGGGTGTAAAAAGGGCTACACCCTTTGCCTGGAATGGTGTAGCCATCCGGGGCAAAAGGTGTAGCCATAAGAGGGAAAGGGTGTAGCTATTTCAGCAACGCCTCAATGTGTTCCATATATAACTTCCGGATAGCGGGTTGTTCGCCCAGTCCCTGCATGCGGACATTGGCCTGATAACCTGCTTTTTCCATTTCCGGTTTCCATACTCCGACGATGTCTTCTTTTGTATGATTACCGCATACCAGCAACAACGGTATCAATGTCACTTGTTTCGGGCGTGTTTCCTTCAACTGTGCCAGTGTAGCGTCCAGTGTAGGATAACCCTCGATGGTGCTGACGTGGAAGTTTTTCAGTCCGTGGGCTTTCATCATATAGTCCAGCATGGCGTAAGTGGCGGTACTTGGCAATTGATTGCCGTGTCCCACATAGATGACGTCCTCTTTCTTTCCGGGCTGTTCCTGTGTCAGAATTTCGATAACCTTTTCGCAATCTTCCACTGTATAAAGCAATGGATTACCTACTTTTATTTCTTTAAAGAAGGGCTTCACGCTCTCCGCATCGCGGCGGACGGAAGTCATTTCACTTCCTTCAATCAGTGTTGTACTCTGTATCAGTACATGCGAATATCCTTCGCTTCTGAGTTTCAGCAGTGCGTCTACCGGACTGTCTTTATGAACGCCTTGCTTCTCCAGCCTGCGCCGAACGATGGGAGAGATATACGCTTCGCGCACTTCAAACTGCGGAAAAGTTTCTTTTGCCTCACGGGTGATTACGTCGAGCGTCAGTGCACGCGTATCAGGGTCCGAACTTCCGTAATGGGTAATGAGAAGGGCGGTCTTCTCCCCCTGTGCAGAGGAGAAGAGAGCCACACTCAGTAAACAAAGAGTGATGAAAAGATGCTTCATATCAATAATAAGTTGTTATGCGTTAATTCTTTAGTTTTAAAGTCAGACTCACCACCAACATACGTCCCGGTGAGTACAGGGTGAAGTTCTTCGTCAGAGGTCTCATATCCCTCTTGTTGAAGATATTGTCGATACCGATACCGGGTTCCAGGAAGAAACTGCTGAAACAGTCGAAGGAGTGGCGGGTGTTCAGGTTCCAGATACCGTAACCCGGAGCATCTCCGTCGGCATCTCCCGGATAGTAACATTTGCTTTGCAGACGGCCGTTCAGGTTGAGGTTCATGGTGTAGTCACCCCATGAATGTGCATAGTTTCCGCTGATAGTTGCCGTGTGGCGGATACTGCGTTGAATGTTTTGCCAGCCTTCTTCACCTTTACCACGGGCATAAGCGTAGGTATAGTTACCATTCAGCGTAAAGCCGGCGAATGGATTGCCTGACAAACTCACCTCAAAACCACGGACGGTAGCCTTTTCAAAGTTGATGTATTCTTTCAGGTTCACATTCTTGGTAGATGATAAGTCTGCCAGTTCGGGGAATTCTTCTTTCAGTTGCTGCTGGGCCTCAGCGGACAAATCATTGAATGCGGTTACTTTGGAAGACACCATATCTGTCAGATAATTCAGATATCCCGTAACAGAGGCACTGAAACGGTTGGTGCGGTACTCCATATTGACGGAGTAGTAGTTGCTGTGTTCAGGCTTCAAGTCAGCATCACCGATGGAGATGGTGTATTTGCTACCCATTTTCTTGAACATGCTGTAATACAATTCGTCTACGCCGGGAGCACGGAAACCAGCTGCATACGTGGCACGTACGTTGAAGTTTCCAATATTGTACATGGCTGCCACTTTCGGGGTGAAACGTCCACCTGCCTGTTCGTGATAGTCATAGCGTGCACCGACAATGCCCGTGAAGTGATCCCACAGTTTTACCTCATGCTGTCCGTAGCCCGACAAAGTATATACTCCCTTGTCTACATCGGCATCGGGACGAACAAGAATGTCCTTGCGGTAGTCCATTCCGAAGACAGTGGTACTGTTGGTGGTGAAACCGAAGATACCTTTTAGTTCGGCATCATGAAACTTCTGTCTTTTGGTGAATGCGTAGTCACCCGGCTGGTAATCACCGGCTGCCAGCATGTATTTGTAGCGCGAAGTGTAATTGTTGCCTACATAATCCAACTGGATGGAGGAACGTTTATTCAGTCTGTACTTGGCTCCTGTACCCCAGTTGTAGCCTTCGTAATGCGTATTATAATCATTTCCGCCTGTCATGCCGTCGCGTTTGGCAGGGCGGTCGGTCATACGCCAGTAATATCCGCCATTGGCATAGAACGAGAGTTTTTCCGTAGCATCGTAGGTGAATTGCTGAGAAAAGTTATTCATGCTGTAGCCGATGGAAAGCTGATCGAGGGTTTCAACCAGGTCATCATTCTTGTCTACGGTCAGGCCACTGTTCTGCCAGCCATCCGAGTGATCGTACTTATAAGCAGTGTAAGAGGCGAGCTTTCCTTTGGCAATGTCCAGGTTGAGGCCTTGTGAAAACTGATTCTTTCTTGTATAACGGCTGTTGGTGGTGAAGGAGATCTCATCTTTCGGCTGGTTGGTGATGATGTTGATAACACCGGCAATCGCATCCGAACCATAGAGCGAAGAAGCTGCGCCGTTTAAAACTTCGATACGCTTCACACGGCTCATGTCTATCTGGCTGATGTCAATATTACCGCTGATATCTCCCGTTACTTTGCGTCCGTTAATCAGTATCAGTACATATTTATTGGAAAGTCCGTTCATCATCAGATACGAACCCATCGCATTCGGAGAGAAGGAGAGAGAGGGAACCATCATGGTCATGGCTTGTTGGAAATCCGTGATTCCGGCACGTTTTATTTCGTTGGCGGTGATGACGGATACCGGTGCCGGAGTATTTTTTAGTCGCTGGTGCGTACCCGTACCGGTTACTACTACAGGATTCAAATCCACAGTTTTATCTACGGAAGTTTCACCTTTATCAGCCTGTGCCCATGCACCGGCAGCGATACTTCCCATTAAGAGAGTCGTTAAGAATCTTTGCTTTATCATAAAATTATCGTTTGTTTGGAAATGCAAAGATATGGGGAAGATAAGGGCAAGAAAATACCCACTGATGGGTATTTCTATTGTTAAAAACCCTTGTTTATAGGTATGGACTCTTTAACTTTTATTCAAAGGGTGACGGATGTCTATCATTATTCCGGAACATAGATAATTTCTCCACTTTCCAGTTGGTAGGCTACACCGACTTTTTTCCCTCGCTTGCCGGAAGTTTCCTGTTCCTCGCTGGGAGTGTATCGCTTGATTTCCTGTCCTTCTTTCGTAATGATTTCCATATTCTCTTTTCCGGGATTCTTCACCATAGTGAAGTCTTCTTTGGAAAACATTTCCGTCATGTTGAAGCGGGAGACGAGGGCAACCATCAGTGCGACGGCAAAGACCATGGCTACATCAAAAAGGTTCGCTACCGTACCCATTGGGTCGGAGTCCGTTTGGTTGTGGAGCAGTCTGTTTCGTTTCATATTTTTTTATGGGGCTGAGAGTTATTCATTGGTTTTGTTTCGCAGAGTCTTGTCCAGATATTCCAGATCATTTATTTCACGGGCATACCAGCGTTGTTTCACTTGCAGAGTGATGACGCCGACTGCGGCAATCACCATACCGACCACGGTGGTGGCAAAGGCTACCTGCATATTGTAAGCCATTGAGGAAATATCTCCTGTAGCCAGTCCGACAAGGGCGGGACCCATCGGAATCAGTGTTCCCATCAATCCCAGCATCGGGCCGAGTTTGATGAAAGTGCGCGAGCGTCCCAGCTCTTTTTCGGCGTCTACTTCGAAGTTGGCAAGCAGGCGTTCGCAGTAGGCAGCGTTATCGCGGTGTTCGGCAAGTTTTTTCAGGCAACGGAGCAAAGGTTGTTTCCCGGCTTGGGGCAAGCTCTGCAACTGTTCGTTAATGTTTTCAGGAGTGATGGTTTCTAACATTTCGGAGAGTTGCTTTTGTAGTTTCATCCGTTGGTAGAATTCTCCGAAGAAACCTCCGGCAAGGATAATGGCGCGGAGGAAGAACAGGAGTAATAATACAATGACCGGAACAAGTAATCCGTTGGATATCCAGAAGAGTGAGTTTGAAATGGTTTCCATAATGATATTTATAATTTTAGTAGTTACTGTTTATTTAGTAGCCGGTAGCTATGATGCTCAGTACGACTATGAATAAGTTTACAATAAAAAGGATTTCGAGGCGCAGGGCTTTATCTCCCAAGAGGATTTGTAGCAATCGGGCACCGACACCGATAAGTAAGAATGTGGTGGTGGCTACTGTCCACGAGAGCATATTGAAATCAATGCCTGGAAAAGAGAATAATAATTCAGCCAGTACATAGCATAGTACGCCACCTATCAATAAACCGGGGTAAAGGTGGAGCAGAAAGGTGACGCTTCGTTTGAATGCAGTGTCTCTTGTACGCATTCCGGAGAAGCAGTCGAAGCAAAAGGTTATCAGGATGGCGGCTTCCAGTGTGATGCAAACAGATACATCCAGCATTTTCTCCCGGGAAGCAAAAAAGGCTGCTATTGCTGTCTTAGATTGCTCGGTTACCCAAGGGGTAATGAGTAAAATAAACAGGGCACAACATAGTGCTGTCAGCCACGTTCCCCAACGGGGATAGAAGCCGACCTTCAGCAGGAAGCTGAGGGTGATGAAGATTGCTAATATGGGGATGACGTAATTCATAGTTATTGGGTGAATGGTAAATTGTTAGTGATTAGTGTTTAGTGATAAGTGATTAGTGGCTGCGCTATTACTCCGCATGGTGCTAATCGCTTATCACTAAACACTAATCATTATGAAGTTATTTACTTTTCCTTCTTTTAATTAATGCAACCAGTCCAATGAACACTACCAGTACCACGCCTCCAATCACTAATCCGTTTGTAGTACGTTTCTGCGCTACCTGTTCCGGTGTCAGCTTCTTTTCTTTCAATACTACATCTTTTCCATTGGCCGAAGCGGCTTCATATATTGCTTTCATATCCTGATTGAATTCCTGTTTCTCTTTCGCATCCAGATTATCTGCAACGAACGACTGTAATTTGGCATTATCGCATACAAACTCCGTGCAAGCGGCACCCTTTTCACGGGTTATTTGTGCATGTAGTGCAGCTGTTGCTTTCAACTGTTCAGGGCTTGCTTTCCAATAGCCTTTCCGTGCACTTTCCAGCATCACTGCAGTCATAGCCTGATAGGATGCCGGATTCACCCGGAGAAAATAATCTTGTATTCCGAGTTTATTTTCATCCTGAATGTACATCCGGTACAGGTCATTAAAAATCTCCTTATCCATTGCCGACGGACGCATTACATGCCAGCCAAAGATATTGCGGAAAATCTCTCCGAACATTTGTGCCGAACCTGCACCGCCTTTCATCCGTTCTTGTATGAATGTCGGATTCAGTATCGTAGCCCGCGTCTCCACAGCAATCGCCTCTTTGGTCTCCTGCATACGGCGGTTGGTACGATTACGGTAATCGGCCATATAAGCATCCGGTTCTTTACCCGTCAGTGTTTTTACAGTAAGAGATAATCCGCCGGTGAATTCATATACGTGGTCCAATGAAATAGGTCCCCACGTATTACTCTGCCGCGGCTGAATCACTACATCCGTTTCGGAGAGGGCAGAGGCAAACAAATCTTTCTGAACCTCACCCCAGTTATCTTCATCACCATAAGCGGCACCCATATTATTGAGATATCCTTGGGCGATTTCCTTTTCATCCTCCCATGATCCGCTATGCTCGGTATATCCCATGATTCCTGTACTGTATCCACTATTGACAGGACCGAATACACGCATTACAGACATTTCCCGTGCACGTTTTGGGGAAGTCCCTTTTTCCACCAGTAACTTTTCCTGTAGCACTGTTCCCGATGCCACATAGTTGGGATATGCTTCGTTCTTTGCTTCCGACGCCAGGCGAACCGCATCCGTCAGTAACTTCAGACGTGATCCGGCTATGTCGCGAAGCTGTCCTGAGACTTGTACCACTACATTAATACGTGGCCGCCCCAGTTCTTCGCTGGGCACAAGTCTCAAATCTACTACACGTCCTTGGCCATCGCGTACAGGCTCCACACCCAGCATCCAGAAGACTTGTGCCAGCGTGGCTCCTTCGGTTGTGATAAATTCACCCGCCCAGAAAGTATAACTCACTTTCCGCGGATATTCTCCATGTTTGCCGGTATATTGTTTCAGGGTTGCTTCCGCCAGTCGTTTTCCGTCTTCCCATGCACGTGGATTAGGGGTTGTTTCAGCATTTACGCTATACATATTCCTTCCTGTGGGCAATACATTAGGGTTCAATACCGGATCTCCACCCGGGGCAGGCAGAACTGTTCCTCCATTCAGACCGCGCACCATTGCGTTGAATTCATTGGCAGTAGAAGCTATTAGTTGTTCGCGATAGCGCAATGCGGGGCGAAGGTCCGGGGCAATGGTAGCCGTATCACGAGGCGGATTCTGTAACATAGCCGTCAGTCGTTTCTTTGCCGTTGGCAGATAATGGTGGGCTATATATGTAAAGTCTTGCAATTGTTCCGTAGTAATCTTGCCTTTATCCCGGTCAGCTTTGGCCGTTTCGTAAGCCAGGGCATCTGCACTGACGGCAAGGGTGGTTTGCAGTAAGTCACGTTCCGAATAAGGTTCACCCATCGTGTAGTATGCACCCAGCATCTTCTCATTAGCTATTTCTTCGGTAAAGGCATCCAGACGTTCCAGTTCTTCGGCAGTATAGGGGTTGTCCGGTACGGAATCCAGTTCCAGGTCCCGGTGAAGTCCCAGGCGAACAGTCTCTTTCTTGACGCGCATTCCCAGCATGCGATGTCCTTCCGTTCCTTCATCCAGAAGTTTATGAATATCTTCCAACAATTGGTTATATCGCTGTCTCATGCCACTTTCCGCATAAGGCGGAGTCAGGTGAGTGACGAGTACAGCATGTGTACGCCGTTTGGCTATAATACCTTCTCCTACATTTCCCGTAGTATAGAAATAGAAATGCGGCAGATTACCTACCAGTGCTTCCGACCAGTCTGCCTGTGATAAGCCCACATTCTTTCCCGGGGTATATTCCAGGTTTCCATGTGTACCGAAGTGTATCAGTGCATCCGCTTTAAAACCTTTCTGCATATACAGATAAGGTGCCAGATAGCTGTGAGGCGGCGCTACGGGCATGCCATGTACCAGTTTGAAATCATCGTCTCCCAATGCCGGACGGGGTTGTGGAAACAATAACACATTGCCGAATCGCAGGCAGGCAATGGCGATACTGTCTTCCGTGGTTAATAAATTGCCGGGAGCGTCTCCATAACGGTCAGTCACTTCCTTGTACTTTTCCGGCAGGATCACTTCTTTTGCCCAGGTTTCATATTGTCCGGTAGACAGCCATACAGGGTGTGCTGTTTTCAGGAATTGTTCCTGTGCCCCTTTGGCATACGAACCCATGACAGAGCCGTCACGATATATCCTGTTTCCGAATTCTTCTACGGTGGCAGGCAGATTGCTTACGTCATATCCTTCATTGCGCAAGCGTTTCAGGAAGTTATAAAGAGAAGGAATCACCTCCATGCCGCTTGCCAGTAAGGCATCTTTACCGGGTGTCTTGAAGTAGCAGATGGCGACGCGTTTGTCCTTGTTGGATTTATCGCGAAGAGACATATATTTGCTGATATGCTCAACTAAAGCATCCATCTGTTCCGGTTCCGGTGTGTGCAGAATATATCCTTCTTCATTCTCATTTTGTGTGGAAATACATAAGGGGGCCATGCCTCCGTCTATTTCGGGTACTACTACACGTGCCGTCAGTGTACCTCCACTTACAGGTACGTTGGGGTTCAGCCATTCTTCACGCGGTTGTACCAGTGGGAAAGGCATGAAGAGGGGAATATTTTCCTGATGTAACCAGTTAATGAGCGAGTCATTTCCCAGACGTCCCATAGGCAGATAAATCAATCCGTCGGGATGAAGGGTACGTATCAGGTCTTCGCGTCCCTTACCGCTACCGGTGATGGGATAAATGTTGAAACCTGCCTGTGTCAGACGGGAGATCAGGGTATCTACATGGGCGCGGGTACCTTCTACCGGAAAACTGATGCCTGAGATAAAAGCAAGATTGCGCCCACCTTCGTGATAGAGCTGTTTTTGTCTCAGATATTCAGTCAACTCTTGCGGAGTTTTGAAGTATTGGCCGTATTCCTGATGATAAAACAGGTTGTTGGGTAATTCTATGGGATTTTCAAAAGAACGGTCACCCAGTCGATGAGGAGTGGAGATGTGTCGCAGATAACGTAAAGCATTCCTGTAGTTCTGTCTGCAAGCATTTTGGAAATACATTTGCAGGGTCTCCTGTTGTTCAGGAGTGATATTGTGGTTGACGATGAAGTTGAAGTGTCTTAGCGCATTGGTAAAAACTGGAATACCTTTGGCAGCTACCCGTTCCAGTTCCGCTACTTGTGTTTCGTCCAGAAACAATCCGCGTCCGTACATCATGATGGCATCATAGCCGGAAAGGTCTTTCACTTCCTCCATCTTGATGCACTTCACGCGGATATGGCTACAATCATTATTCAGTGCGATGTCTGCTGCTTGTGCGGGCAGGGGATTGATGATGAGGATGCGGGTAGGTGCCCACCAATAATTGTAGGCTGCAAAGCAAGCGATGGCCACGGCGATTATGCAGCCAAGGATTATTCCTGTTCTTTTCTTGTTCATAGTAAGCGTTTTTGTTTTTTGCGACATTTTCTTCGAACATAATTTATGCTCAACACTATACCGGTTACTGAAGTCACTGTTCCACCCAGTAGTAATATCCATAGTACTGTCTTACGTAAAGTGGTATTTGAATTCAAGCCCGGCAGACGCATCCGGTGCATAGCCGTATAACTCCAGTATTTCCAACGGGAAGAGGTATTGACATAACGGATGATACCTGTTTCTGGATGAATATAGAAAACACTCCGGTCAGGATCATCCACCGTTATTTTCCAGACGGGAAGTTGACTTCGTCCACGATACATACTACTCATATCGCGGTAATAAGTTTCAAAATGGTTCAATAGTGTCATGTGTATCTCCGGACGTTGATGTGTCGGAATACTGTCGGCAGCATATACACTTTCCACACCTTCCCGAATCTCTTTTTCCTGAAGTTGCAGAGTATGTAGTACACTATCCGTAGCATCAATATATTGTTCTCCCTTTCCATCTTTAACGGTATAGTAGGGATGTTTCCGGAAATTGCTCCATTCTATCTGCCGAACTTTCGGGAAACTGGTAATCACGGTGCGATAATCCAGCGTGTAATCTTCTGGTTGGGGCGCCTTTGCTTGCAGTGTACGTAGCGGACTGCTCTTCAAAGCCGGTTTATGAATCCATTCCGGAATGTCGGCAACGGACATCATGCCACTGAAAGTAAAGGTCAATACGAATATTCCGAAAAAAATGCCACTGACATAGTGCCAATGATACCATTTCTTCCGGTAAGGTGAGAACCCTTGGCGATGACTCTTACGTGTCCTGTGCCATACGTCGACTGTAACCCATATCCCTGCAATTACCATAAGGCAACCTATGCCGGATAACCAAATAACGGTTTTACTCCACAATGTGGCGTCTTGCCGTAGCCAAGTGAAATATACCCAATGGGGAATAGCTCCCAGCCATGCCCAGAAGCGTTCGTTCCTGTTGGAAAGTTGTAATACTTCTCCGCTTTGTGAACTTATGTAAAGCTGTGTTTTTGCATCATCAGCAAAATGTATCTTATAAATGGGCATTTCCTTTTTCAGTTCACCGAAAGGTATCCACTGATCCAGTGTATGTAGAGTGTCAATGTATGCAATGGGGGAGGAGGACCATAAGGAGGCTATTTGCCGGATATGTTCATTGTCGATAATCAACAATGTGTCCGATGGGTCCAGGTGAAGTTCATGTATTCCTTTGTTGGTACGGATATGGAAGATTGTTTGCCCCAGGCTGCGGTCTAAGGTGAGTTTTCTCACTTTTTCTCCTTTGGGCAGACGTGAAAGGACAGAAGTGATATCAGGCAGTGAGTCGCCTGAGGTGGAGAGTAATTCTTGCTTTTGTAGTTTTTCCTTTGCACTGACACGTGGAAAGCGGTGGTACATCATCACAAAAGCGGAGAGGAACCACATAAGAAATAGGATACAAAGCAGTGTGCCCAGTATCCTATGTAAAGAGTACATTAATTTGGTAATGATATTCATCTGTTATTCCACATCTTTTCCGGCAGCATATCCGGCTTTCTTTTCCATGATATTCAGCATGCGATGTTTCAGCATAAAGCGGATATGGTTGATGAAAATTTCCTGTATCTCGGGTACTTGTCCCAGTCCTTCCATACGGACATTCACGGTGTAGCCTTCTTTTTCGAGTGCTTTTTTCCAATCTTCGGCGATGTCATTCTTGGCATGATCTCCGGCTACGAACATAAATGGTACCAAGGTAACTTGTTTCGCCTTTCCGGCTTTCAACTGTGCCAGCATTGTCTCAAATGAAGGATATCCTTCGATGGTACCTACGTGGAAGTTACTCAGTCCGTTAGCTTTCAGCATATAGTCCATCTGGCTGTAAATGGCGGTGCTGGGAGTATAGGTGCCATGACCGACAAGTACGAAATGCTCACCTTTCTTAGCGGATGCTTTTTGATTTTGCGTATTGGTGAGTCTATTATTCAATATTTCAACTACCTTTTCTGCATCTTCCACTGAATAAAGCAAGGGAGTGCCGATACGGATTTCCTTAAAAAAAGGTTGTACACTTTCCATATCTCGACGAAGTGACTCCATTTCTACGCCGTCAATGATGTTCGAACTTTGCACAATAACATGTGTGTAACCTTCACTACGCAGACGGAGCATAGCATCTAGCGGAGTTAGTTTCTCGATGCCGCGTGCTTTAAGACGACGGATAATGATACGGGAAGTAAAGGCTTCACGCATTTCCAGATCAGGGAATGCTTCGCGGGCTTTCGCATTGATAGCGTCAATGGTCAGGGCACGGGTATCATCGTGCGTAGTACCGAAGTGTACCATCAGCAGGGCGGCTTTATCACCGGGTTTCATACTTGCGAGCATATCGCTTGCTACGAAGTTTTCCCCCTCGTGCGCAGAGCATAGGAAAGTGAGGTTGCAAAGAAATAAAAGGATAAATAGCTTTTTCATAAGGTAGAAATGATGCTTTTTAAATATTTTGAAAAAGGTTATGTGTCAATTTATATTTTAAGTACAGATTATACGAAAATTACAAGAAAGAGATTAATGATTCTTGTTATCGTATAACCTGTACCTGAATATATGATGATTAATCGTTTTCAACGACACGTATCATGTCGAAGTAGAATTTACCTTCCACTTCTGCTCCCTTTTCTACGGTACCGGTCTTAATGTCGTAGATATAGATAATAGCATTGGCATCCTCTTCTGTATCTACACCGATGTAGGCTTTATCGTTAAAGATAACGGAACGTTGCGAGAAGCGGCCACCGCTGTAAGCAATTTCTTTGCCATTGTAGCTCAGGCGAGTTTTGGTTCCAGTAGTAAGGTCAATGATGGCATAGTAATGTGAGAATGCATCAATAACTGTAGGTTTCTTTATTCCTGCAGCAGCAGCTTTGTCGCTAATAGGTGCATTATCGTTGCGAGCATATACCAGAGCTTTGTTATTTCCTAAATACTGAACAGTCATCAACTTACCATCTGCATTGGAATAACCATTGTAAGAGGTATCAAACTCTGTTTCACCTGCTTTGATACGCAGCAACATACCTTTTTCAAGACCGCTTGCTTCTTCATGGAAACAAGCCAGATAAAGATTACCAGCTTCGTCATATGCTACGCAGTCCTGCATCAATTCTCCGTAAGCACTTCCTGCCATTTCACCTTCAACGGGAGAAATAATATCTTTTTCCACCTTCATAGTTGATGGGTTGATGATGGCTGCATGAAAATTAGGCTCTTGTTCACTTGCAACAGTTTGGCCTGCCTTTTCTTTCCAGTAGTAGAAGTAATATAATTTATTGTCTGACTTGCGGTAGGTGAGAATACCTGAACTTGTCAGCTTTTTCCAGTCGGTAGGAGCGGGTATAGTTACTTCACCTTCATCAAGGATAGTTAAATCGTCTGCTTTCAGTTTCGTATAAAGAACTTTATCCTTGTCGCCGTTGGTAGATATGATAACGAGTGTGTTATCGTCAATCCAGGCATGTGTGTAGGCACGTACTTTATAAGTATTAGTCTTGAAAGGGCGCTCTACAATCACATCGATTTTATTATTCTTGATCTGATACTTTACGAAGCGGTCAGCGGAACCAGGGATTTGATAATAGTATTTCCCTTTTGAGATAGACTCCATAGAGTAATCTCCGAGTTCCGATCCTACTCCTTCAACGGTGATGACACCTCTATCAGCCGTCAATGTACTGGTACTAGTGACAATAGTAGTGTTTTTACTGCTCATACCACCATGCTTACCTACGGTTACAAAAAGGTCGAAGTGATAATCACCTTCATTGATACCCGGATCTGGAGTAGGAGTAGGATCATCATCAGAACAAGCCGTAAATGAGATTGCCATCATGGCTGCCATAAAGGCCAAGAGTGTAAATTTGATTTTTTTCATCTTGAATAATTATTAATGATTAGTTAATGAATAATCGGAACTTGGCAAAAAAAGCACGTCCGGGTTTTTGCAACTTATAGTTGTCATAGGCTGTTTTGTCGAGGAAATTGGTACACTCTAAAGCAATGTTGTAGCGTCCGCGTTTCCATGAGTAGGTAATATCAGCATTGCAGATATGTTGAGCCGGAATGCGTGCCTTGCCTTCAGTGGCACCATAAGCCTCCCACAAAAGGTAATACCAGTGTATCCACTGATAAGTGCAACCTAGGCGTAGCTTGCTTTCTGGTAATGCCACGTTACGGAAAGTATAGTATGCTTCCGCACTACCAAACAACCAAGGACGGTTGGGTACACGGTTGTCGTAGGTAGCCGATGGTTTTCCGCCATTCTTGTACTTCTGTTGGTCGCGGGCATCTTGATAGCTGACGTTGCTGGCAAGTTGCAGCTTACCTTGCCAATCGTAGCGTACCTCTCCTTCCACACCCTTAATGTGGACTGCGGGTACATTGGTATATTTCATTGTACCTTCTTTTTCAGCAACTTCGCTCTGAATATAGTTGTCAACCTTGCGGAAGAATCCGCTTGCTTCGTAGTAGAAGGTATGTCCGGTACCCGGATGCCACGTACCGAATAGACCGGCATTGAAGTTATCACTGTTTTCCGGTTTCAGTGCTACGTTGGCGTAGACATTAGTACCGTTTCCCAATAGTTCGCGTGCGATGGGAAGTCTCACACTATGCTCATAGGACACTTTCACGGCTAAAGCTTCCGCTACAGTGTACCGAAGTCCGACACCGTAGCCTAGATAGTTCTTGGTTGTGGAACCTTGTACCGCTTCAGAACCGGTCACGCTAGGCTGATCGGTCTGCCGGATATTCGGGTGATTGATATAATCCTTTATGAAAAACACATTCTCCATCTTGCCCTCTAATAACGACTGATTGTAGGAAAAGCCCAGGATATGTTTGGACACAACATCGTTGGATGGCTCGAAAGTGGTATCTAAATCATCATAACGGTCGTTGCCAGTACGACTCAGATGATAGTTCAAGTTAAAGTTATGATGATTGTTCAGTTTATAATCCAGGTTGGCTCGAACCACAGTCAGTGGGCGCTTATAATGGCGCATGGATCGTTCTTTGCCCATAATTTCATTACGCTGGCCATCTATGTATCCACCATCCCAGTAATATTTTCGGTAGGTGGTGTCCACGGTCAATGAGTGATCCCAAGTCTGGGAGAGAGCTGCATTCAGCTGCATATTCTTCAGAATGAAATTACGCTTCTGGTAATGTGCTGAAATATTCCAGGCATCTGAATTTCTTTCCGCCATTCCATATACTTTGGTCTGGACAGCCCCCGTCTGTAATTCTTTATCTGTCTTGGAATAGGAAGCGGAAACGAAGAATGCATCTGCCCATGACTTGTTGGCAACTCCTATCTCTATCTGCCCCAGTAAGGAGAAGTAGTCATCGTGGAAGCGTTTAGGATTACCATATATGAAATTGTCCCCACTCTCATCCCGCATTTGCACGTCTTTCATCCTATAATCATTCTTTGAATAATTTACTCCCACAGTAGGTCGGATAATCAATCCTGTTTTAGGTTCTACAAATTGTGCATTCAAGTCTGCTTTGTGCGTATGGAATGAACCGATGCCATAAGAGACATCCAGATAATTTTTCTTTTCTTGTTTGGTTATAATATTGATGGTACCACCCAATGCATCCGTTCCCAAGCTGGCAGGAACCACACCTTTATATATTTCAATCCGGTCTATAATATTCACCGGAAGATTAGCAAGTGAAACTCCACTTCCTTTAGTGTCCAACGGCATTCCATCTAAAAAGTAGCGAATAGAATTGCCGGATAAACCATTTATAGACAAATCAAAGTCTGAACCGACACCTCCTTCTTCTCTCACCTTAATGCCTGTTGTACGGTTTACCAGGTCATTGAGGTTGTTTAGCGAATTTACTATAGGTTTTATATCGAGAGCATTGACGGAAAAAACTCCTTCTTTCACTTTCTGTGTCTGTGTCTTTCCATAAACCTCAACGGAGTTCAAAGTAACAGCACTTTCTTCCAATGTGAAATTGAGCGTTTTGTTTTGTTGGATATTAGATGTGGACCTTACAGTTTGATAACCTATTAAAGATACGACAAGTGTACATTTTCCAGGTGATACTTTCAGGGAATACCGTCCGTTATCATCCGTATAAGTTCCGGATGTGGTATTTTCTACTGCAATTGTAACTAATGATAAAGGGGTACCGTGTTGGTCTGTAATTTTTCCCGATAGAGTAATCGTATTTTGCGCTATTACACCTATCTGCGATAAACAGGTTAACATAAATAGTACACATGAAATAATTTTCATTTCAATCTCTTAGTTAAAGCATTTATGACTTACTTTACGGGAGTATGTGCATAGAGAAAAAGAATTCTTTATGAAAGATAAAGAATTACCAGCCTCGATGTTTTTCTGCTTCATTTCCCGAAAGCATTAAAACTATGTTGTTCTTGGCAGGTATTCTGACTTATCCATCTTTGAATGCCTTCCCATCCGACCAGCAGACAGTGGCTATTGGAGTATATTCAAGATTTTGAAAGGATTTTACAGCAGCGGGTCTGTTCAGGACTTGCACCTGATTCCCTTTTCATCGCATTCCCATAGAGCCAAGGAGATGCGAAACCAAAAACGCTGCAAAGATATATAAAAAGTCAGTCTGAACAATGAAAATATCTGAAAATGTTTTTTATAACATAAATAGAAGTACAGGCTGAAAAGTAATGTATTTGTACGTTTATAAAGCG
>OGWY01001780.1_pt1 | contig 16422 bp, 24 predicted proteins | sample 1576121 | NCBI WGS metagenome assembly OGWY01 (sample SAMEA3541543, study PRJEB24748) | human gut metagenome | biome: human gut; feature: human-associated habitat; material: faeces | place: China | collected 2012 | reverse complement strand
TTTATGCTGACTACTTCGTGTGTAGATGAAATAAAATTTGGTAATTCTTTTTTGGATAAGCCTGCGGGAGGTACAGCGACAATAGATACTGTATTTGGCAGTGCTATTTATACCCAGCAGTTTTTGAATGGTATTTATGGGCGTCAGTACTATGGATTACCATATTATAACGGGACTTATGTACCCTCTTCCAGTGATACTTATACAGGTAAGTTTGAGGCTTTGACCGATTGTTGGCAATTGCATTGGTCGGGTGCCAACCTTTATTCGCAATATTATAATGGTTCACATACTGCTAAGTATAGCCGCCGTCAAGATAAGTTCTGTTACAATGACGAAAAAGTATGGGAGGTAGTGCGTGAATGTTGGATATTGATGGAGAATATTGACCGGGTACCTGATTTAAGTGAATCGGAGAAAGCACGTATGATAGCAGAGGCTAAATGTCTGATTGCCGTACGTTATTTTGATATGTTCCGTCATTATGGAGGACTGCCGTTGGTTTATGCGTCTTTCTCTGGAACAGATGCGAGTTATGACTACCCTCGTGCTACGGTGGAAAAGACTGTGGAATATATGATTGATTTGCTGGATCAAGCTATTGACGGGGGCCCAAAGAGTAACGGAGGCGCTCAAAGGTTCCCTCAGAATGTTTGGAAATCATTCTAAGAGCGTAAAGGTATAAGGGAGCTTGACTGCGAGACCAACAAGTCGAGCAGATACGAAAGTAGGACTTAGTGATCAGACGATGCAGAATGGAATGGTCGTCGCTTAACGGATAAAAGTTACCCTGGGGATAACAGGCTGATACCACCCAATAGTTCACATAGACGGTGGTGTTTGGCACCTCGATGTCGGCTCGTCACATCCTGGAGGTGAAGTCGCTTCCAAGGGTTGGGCTGTTCGCCCATTAAAGTGGCACGCGAGCTGGGTTCAGAACGTCGTGAGACAGTTCGGTCCCTATCCGTCGTGGGCGTAGGAAAATTGAGGAGAGCTGTCCTTAGTACGAGAGGACCGGGACGGACCTACCTCTGGTGTATCAGTTGTCACGCCAGTGGCAGCGCTGAGTAGCTATGTAGGGAATGGATAACCGCTGAAAGCATCTAAGCGGGAAGCCAACTTCAAGATGAGTTTTCCCATTTTTTATAAAGTAAGACTCGTGGAAGACTACCACGTTGATAGGCTGGAGATGGAAGCATAGTGATATGTTGAGTTGACCAGTACTAATAAGTCGAGGATTTAATCATTTAGTATTTTAATGATTTGATTGAAACACATTATCTAAGTTTTGAAAGAATTATTTCTTAAATATATTTTCCTTGGTGACAATAGCGAAGAGGGTACACCTGTTCCCATCCCGAACACAGAAGTTAAGCTCTTCAGCGCCGAAGATAGTCTTCAGCAAAAATAGGTCGTCGCCAAGGTATTTTTTTTTGCTTATTTTAGAATCCTTTTTGGATTCTTTTTTTGATTTGTATTGTATTTTATCTAAATTTTTGTTACAATCTATTTATAAAAATAGGAGGTATGCACTATATGAAAAATTTAGAAGAACTTAAGGAGCAACTATCAACATTACAATCACAACTAAGCAGTAAAACGAGTGAATTATACGAAAATAACATTGCATATCCAGAAATGAATGAAGAAGTTATCGAGTTAAATAATCAAATTGCCACTTTAAGTAATGAAATATTAAATTCTAAAAAAGATTTAAATTCTAGTATAGTTATATACAAAAAAGACAATCTTGAAAAAGAAATATCAGATATTGAAACTCAGATGAATAATAGAATACAAGAATTGTATAATGAGGGGAATCAATATATTGAAACTGATGATACTATCATTAATTTGAATTCAAAAAAGATTTTATTGGAAAATGAATTATCAAGTTTAAAGAAATACATCAAAGATAATATGATAACTTCAAATTTAGAAAGATTACAAAACGAATATAAAGAAAAACAATCGTTATTAGAAGCAAGGCAAAATGAATTACATAACAATGGTGAACAATATATTCAAATGGATTCAAAAATAATGGAGTTAGATAATGAGTTATTAAGACTTAATAATGAAATTAATAATCTTCATAATAAGCTTATAGTTGATGCATATGTAACGAAGAAAGAAGAGCTAGAAGAAAAAGTATCAAATTTAGAAAATAGTCTAAATAATAAACTAGATGAATTACATAATGATGGGAATGCATATCCACAAATGGATGAAACAGTTATCAAATTAAATAGTGAAATTGCTTCACTGAATGATAGTATTAAAGAATTGGTTAGCAAATACAAAAACAATTTATTGAATGATGATATATTTGATACAATAGAAGTTTCAAGAGAAGAAGTAGTTACAAATGAACATGTTTTAACAAATAATACTTCTGAAAACATGGCTGATGAAAAAAGTGTGTTAAATTCAGAAACAAATGAAGCTTCAGAAAACAATCTAGAAGATAAAACAGCAAATAATAATAAAGAAGTAGTAGATAATACTATAGAAACAGATTTGGCAGAATTAGAAAGAAAGCAAGTTCTTCTAAATAATAAAGCAATTCTATATAATAAATTAATGTCAGGTGAAAGAACGATAGAAAATGGGAAAGTAATAAAAACTGATAGTTTTGTTAAAAGAAAAGAAATACTTGAACAGAAAATATCTAAGTTAGAAGAACAAAGATTATCTGCTCAAAATTTAATTAGTAACTCTGAACTAGAACAACAAAAACAGTCAGTACAGGGCTTGATAAATTATTTTCCTGAAATGAAAGATGAAGAACCAATTGTGCTTTATAATAATGCTATAAAATCTCAAAATAAAGAAGACATTTTAAAAGCAATTCAAGCTGTTAATACTATGGAAAATGAATTACATAAAAATCCAATACTAGAAGTATTAAATACAATGTTAACAATTGATGAACAGAAATCAAAAAATAGTAATTTAGAAAATGAATTAGCAAAACTAACTAAAGAAAAAGAAGAACTTTTAAAATTGGAACAAGATACCATTGATATGTATACAGCAGATTTGAATGCTACTAAAGAAGAATTATCTCAAGTTACAGAGCAAATTAATAATTTAAAAGTACAAAAGGAAACGAACAAAGAAAATACAACTTCAAATATTAAACTTTCTGAAGAGGATAGTAAAAAAGTTGAAAATTTACCTGGTAGTTCATCTCCTACTGCTATGATTCCTAGAAATAAATTAGAAGAAACATATGAAGAAAGATTAGAAAATGCTGCCAAAGAAGAACCTATTTTCCATGATACGGAAATGAAGGAAAATTCAATGTCAGTAGAAGAAACCAATCAAACTGAAGTAGGACTTAATAATAACGATAACAATTTAAATTCCGAACAAAAAACAACATTTAATGAAGAAAATCAAGATTCAAAACAAGAAAACAATGAAGAAGATTTGGAATTAAATTTAATTCCAAAGAATGATGATGATTTAGACTTTGATTTAACACCAGAAGAATATAAACCACAAATTATACAATCAGTTAAAAAGGCATCAGCTAAATTATTAGAAAAAATCAAAAATTCTAAATTTATAGAATTAACTACTAAAGTAATTGAGAAACTAAGAGAACATAAAGTAGCTGCTTTAGCAGTAACATCAGCAGCATTTATTGGTATTGTAGGCATGGCAGGGATATCTAAAAATAATGAAGATAAAACGAATACTAATGAAATAGCTCAAACAACAGAACAGACTTTTGAAACTCCAACTGAGTCAAATATAGAGACTCCAATTGAGCCTGCTATTGAAACAACTCCAGTAGAAACTAGTGAAGTTGTTGCTACCCCTACTGATGAAGAAACAAGTTATAAAGAAGATCTTAGTCAGGCTTTATCAAATATTTTAAATAGTAATTCAGAAGTATACACATCAGCTGATAGAGCTATCAATAATACAAATGGATTACAACCATACACAGAATCTTGGCAAAATGCTGAACCAAGTGCCTACTACAAAATTGAGGATAATCAACTTCAAAAAATGAATGAAACAGAAGCAAATAATTATTATCAAGATGGTGGAAATGTAGCAGTTAGAATGGATAATAATGGTACACCGATTGGTTATGTTTCAGTAGATCAACAAGAAAATACTTCATCAAAAAGCATGTAGGAGGATAAAATGGGAAATTTAATAAATAATATTTTAACTTTAGGAAATAAAGAAAAATATATGGTTTTAAATCAAGCTGTTTATCAAAATAAAAACTACTATCTTGTAGTCCAAGTATCTGAAAATGAAGAAGAAGTATTAGGAAAATTCAAGTTTTTAGAAGAAACAGAAGTAGATGGGGAAAAAGCTGTAGCTGTCGTTAAAGACGAAAAGATAATTGAATTATTAGCTAAATATTTAAAACCACAACAAGCATAATAATAGAAAGAAGAAAAATAGGTTGTATAATCTATTTTTTTTTTGCTATAATAAAGTAGGTGATAGAAATGACATATAAAGTAACAAGTAGAAGTGAACAAGATACAATTGAACTTGCTCAAAATATTGAATCAGAAAAATTTCCAAATATGGTAATTTGTTTACAAGGTGACTTAGGTAGTGGAAAAACTGTTTTCACAAAAGGATTTGCATCTTCATTAGGAATAGAAGAAGCTATTACTAGTCCAACCTTCAATATTATAAAAGAATATACATCAGGAGAAATGGATCTATACCATATGGACGTATATCGCTTGGATGGCAAAGTAGATGATCTTGGAATCGAAGAATACTACCACAGTGGTGGAGTTGTAATTATAGAATGGTCAGATATGATTAAAGATTATCTTCCAGAAGAAAGATTAGAAATTAAAATAAAACTATCAGAAGAAGATGAAAATACTCGTATTTTCTTAATTACACCTTATGGACAACAGTATGAAGATTTATGTGAGGCAGTACTATGAAAATTTTGTATATAGATACTACTACAAGTTATCTATATACAGGCTTAGTAGTAGATAAAAAACTAGTATCAGAAGTAAAAAAAGATTTAGGAAAAGATTTATCAAGTTATACATTAAAAGAAATAGATACAATGCTAAAACAAAATAATTTAGAACCAAATGATATAGATAAAATTATAGTAGTAAACGGTCCAGGTTCATTTACAGGGATAAGAGTAGGAGTAACAATTGCTAAAACATATGCTTACTCTTTAAAGAAAGAAATTGTAACTATCTCTAGTTTAGAAGCAATGGCTATCTCAAGCAAAGAAGATGATATAATAAAAGTACCATTAATAGATGCAAGAAGAGGCTATGTATATGGAGCTATTTATAGTAAAGATAATATGCCTATTTTAAAACCACAATACATATCATTAGAAGCTTTAAAATGTGCTATAGGACAATTACTTGATAAATTTGCCTATATAAGTAACCAAAAATTTGAAAATATAGAAACAGAAAGTTATAATCCAAATATTGAAAAAATTGTAAATACATTTACTGCTAAGGAAGGTATTAACCCTCATTCTGTAAACCCTATTTATTTAAAACAAACAGAGGCTGAGGAAAAACAAAATCTAGAGTTAATATGATAGAAAAAATAGAAGAAGAATCATTATACATTGATAAATTATCGGAACTATTTCCTAAAATACTGACAAGTAAAAGTGTAAAAGAAGATATTAAAAATAATCAATTTACAAATTACTTGACATATTTAGTAAATGGAGAACCAGTTGCCTTTATAAATTACTATATAATGTATGAAAGAGCTGAAATTATTAATATTAATGTACTAGAAGAATACCAAAATCAAAAAATAGCCAGTAAATTATTAGAATATATGGTAAATGAATGTATAAGCCATAATGTCAAAAGTATAACTTTAGAAGTAAAAGAAACGAATATAAAAGCAATTCATCTGTATGAAAAATTTGATTTTTCTAAAGTAGCAGTAAGAAGAAAATACTATCAAGGAATTGACGGAATATTAATGGAAAAAGAGTTGATGTAAATGAAAGATGTATACATATTAGGAATAGAAACTAGTTGTGATGAAACCAGTGCATCTATTGTTAAAAATGGTTGTGAAGAGATTTCAACAGTTGTTTTAACACAGATAGATATTCATAAAGATTTTGGAGGAGTAGTACCTGAAATTGCTAGTAGAAATCATGTTAAAAATATTACGATGGTAATTGAAGAATGTCTTGAAAAAGCACATATGGATATCAAACAAATCGATGGAATAGCGATAACCTATGGTCCAGGACTTGTTGGTTCTCTATTAGTAGGAGTAGAAGCAGCAAAGACATTAGCATATGTCAATAACATTCCTCTAATACCAGTCAATCATATGTCAGGACATATTTATGCTAACGAATTAGTAAATAAATTAACTTTTCCATTAATTGCTTTGGTAATTAGTGGTGGTCATACGGAATTAATTTATATGAAGGACCATTACAAATTTAAAAAAATAGGTGGTACTTTAGATGATGCCATTGGTGAATGCTATGATAAGGTGGCAAGAGTAATATCAGTTCCTTATCCAGGTGGACCTACTATTGATAAATGGGCTCATGAAGGAGAAGATACCTATAAATTACCTCTTCCATTAAATGATAATAGTTATGATTTTAGTTTTAGTGGCTTAAAAAGTGCTGTCATCAATTTAGTGCATAATGAAGAACAACGTGGTAATGAAATTAGAAAGAAAGATTTAGCTACTTCTTTTCAAAATACAGTAGTAGAAATTATAACGAAGAAAACGATGAAGGCTCTAAAAGATTATCAAGTAAATAACTTAATTGTAGCTGGAGGAGTTGCAGCCAATAAAGGAATTAGGGAAAAACTAGCTAGTCTTTGTGAAAAAGAAAACATTAACTATTCTTTCCCAGACATTAAATACTGTACTGATAATGCAGCTATGATAGCAGCAAGTGGATATTATGCTTATATCTTAGGAGAAAGAGCGGATTTAACTTTAAATCCTAAATCAAGTTTAGAGTTATCAAATGATAAATAGAATCGGACTGTACGCTTAAGAATACAGTTTTTTTCTATAAAAATTTTTAAATTTATCCATCATGTGACATATTTAGCCATCAACAAGGAATAAAATACAATTAGAAAATAGGAAAGGAAAATGTAACATGAAAGAAAAATTTAAAAAGCTAACTACTATGCTGTTAATAATTTGTTTATTGTGTGTTAATGTTAATGTTTTAGCACTAACAAATAGTAAATGGAAAACGGAACAAAACAAAATGACTACAACTACGAGCGGAATTTTAGAAGGTGAAGTAGAAGTAATCGATAAAAGTGAAAATGGTAAAAGAAGAAGGGAATATAAAATAACATATACAATTCCTAAAGATTTTAATGAGGATAGTATCATACTTGTTCCAAATGGTTATATGAATAATTGTGCTCTACCAGGTGATGATGATATTTTCAACATTGAAATCAAAAATGAATCAGAAAATAACTATCATTATGTTAATAACTCTCTAATACTAAGTACAGAAGATTTTGATTCTTATCAAGATTCTGAAATAGGTGCTCATATTTCGAACGCATACACTTTTACAGATAGTAAAATAAGAGAACAAATAGGTTTTTATCGTACTAAAAATACAGCACTACAAAGTTTATATGGAGTAAATTCTACTTCAAAAGTAACACAAGAAATGTTAAAAGACTCTGAAATTGATAAAATATTAGATAAGGGTAAGTACCCAAATGGAAGTAAAGACTTAAATAAATACTACTTAGACTTTTATAATCAAAAATACCAAACAGATGCTAAAGTGCTAGAAGATCTACCAACAAAAGCTATAGCAGAACTATTTAATGGTAATTATACACAATCTTTTAAAGAAACCAATCAAGAGGTAATAGAACTAGCCTATAATTTTCTATATAATAAACTATTAGCATTTACCTTTGATACTGCTACCATTAATGATGAAAATAGTGAATTATATAGTGTTGGCTCTTATATGAGAAAAGAAAATTCTTATAAATTAGCTAATAGTATTCTAGCAGAAAATTTAAATAATATTGAAACTGATACAACACAAAAAGTAAATATGCCTCATGTATATATTAATGGCAAATATATGACGAATATTTACCAAAATTATTATATTGGTTTCTATTTAGAAATGAGATTTGAAAAAGAGAAAGAAGAACTTCCTATACCAGTAATAAATCCAGTAGAACCAACACCAACACCTGAAGTAATTAAGGAAGATCCTATAGAAAGAGATTATCCATTACCACCAAATACTAACTGTGAAGAATAGTTTAAAAAAATATATTGTCCTAGTAGCTATCATAACTTTTTCTCTTTTTGTATATAAACTTCCTGTATCTAATGACAGTAATTTAAAGAATGAACAAGTAGTAATTGCTGAAAAAGAAGAATTAACTACAGACACAAATAGCGAGATAAATAAGGAAACAAATTCTAAAAATAGTATCATTACTCTACGAAATAATTACCAAAATAATGACATTATTGCTATTTTAAAAATAGAAAATACAGATTTAGAAAGTATTGTTGTTAAAACAACAGATAATGATTATTATTTAACACATAATTTAAAAAAAGAAACTAGTAAAATTGGTACTACCTTTATGGATTACAGGAATTTATCAACCGATAGAAAAATATTAATCTATGGACATAATTCAAAAACATTAAAAACTGAATTTCATATCTTAGAAAACTTTTTAGATAATTCTTTTTATAGGAATCATAGTAAAATAATACTGGAAATGGAAAATGAAACATATGAATATCAAATTTTCTCTATCTTAGTTGTAACAACAGATTATCAACATATGAAATTAAATTTTACAGATGAAGAATGGCATAATCATTTATCATACTTAAAAGAAAATTCTATATACGATACGAATACAGAAGTATTAGATACAGATGATATTATTATTTTGCAGACTTGTTACTATCAGCCAGATAATTCTTATATTTTATTAGCAGGTAAAAAGATAAAGACAGTTAGGAACTAATTCTTAACTGTCTTTTTTTCAATAAATGCAATTACTGCATACATTAAGTAAGATATAATAGCTAAAATAACGACGGAAGTAATCACTAGATTGATATTAAATACCTGTGATCCATACATAATTAGGTATCCAAGACCTTCTTTAGATACTAATAATTCACCCATAATCACGCCAATTAAACTCATACTAATATTTACTTTTAGACAATTTATGAGATTATTTTTATTACTAGGAACAATTAAATGAATAAAAATCTGCCTTTTCTTTGCATTAAAAGTATGCATGAGAGTAATAAAATAATGATCTGTAGAAATAAACCCTTGATAAATATTAATAATCGTAATAAAAGTAGAAATTAAAAGAGCCATAAAAATGATAGAATTTGTATTGGCACCAACCCAAATAATAATAAGGGGTCCCAGTGCTACCTTAGGTAATGAATTTAAAATAGTGAGATAGGGGTCTAGTATTTTGGCAATAGTCTTATTCCACCATAAAATAGAAGCAATAATAAATCCAATACCAGAAGCTAAAATAAAACTAACTAAAGTTTCATAAACAGTTACCCATACATGATTCCATAGATTATTATCTTTTAGAAGAGAAATAAAGGTATGAAACACTCTACTAGGAGAACTAGATAAAAAGGCATTAATATAACCAAGCTCACTACTTAACTCCCATATTCCTAAAAAGAATATAATAATTAGTAACTGACTAAAACGGACAAACCATTTATTTCTTTTGATTTTTTTTAAGAATAATTTGTGTTCTAAACTATAAGTGGACATCTAAATCCCTCCAAATTTCATCATAATAGGTACTAAACTCTTTACATTTTCTATTATGAATAGGAGTTGATTTATCTGTTAAATTAATATCATAAATCTTTTTAACTGTGGCCGGTCTTTTTGTTAACACAACTACTCTATCAGATAAAGAAATAGCCTCTGCTAAATCATGTGTTACTAAAATAGCAGTTTTACCCTCATTTTTAATAATTTTATATAAATCATCAGAAAGGGCAAGTCTTGTAACATAGTCCAAAGCAGAAAATGGTTCATCCAAAAGTAGTATGTCAGGGTCAGTAGCAAGTGTCCTGATTAAAGCAACTCTTTGAATGTAGTGTAGACACTTTTTATCTTTTTCTTTGATTTTATATTAATTTAAAATATTTTATTTTAGTTTAACTTTATTTTTTACAGAGTTATTTATTTTCTATTTGCTTATCTTCATCTATATATTGATAGTTAAGTGCATTTTGATTTGATATAGCTGACTTTTTTGTCTGTTTTTCATATGACTTTCTAGCATCATTAGCAACTTGTCCACCACGTCTAGCAACATTTATATTTTCATTTAGTCCTTCTGGATGTTCAGAAAGTGCTATATCACGAGTAGTAAGTTCTCCTAAATCTGTAAGCACAACTTCTATATCTGTCATATTATCTCTTAAAGATTCTTTTCTTAAACCTTTATGTTGTTTATATTGTTTAGCAGTCATACCAGACCAATTTTTATATATTTCATTAGTGAGCATAGCAAATTCTAAATTACTTTCAATGCCACCGTCTTTCCATACATCAGTTAATTTTTTTCTTTCTTGGATACCTTTAATTCTTTTAGAAATCCAAGCTTCATCATACCCTTTGGCACGATATGTGTCTATTGCTCTTTGCATAGTTAGTGATGGATCAAACGCTTCATCAATTCTTTCACTTCCTAAATGTGCTAACCATTGTTTGATAGGTTCAGCATTCTTACTAGGAATAGATTCAATTATTCTAAACATACCTTCAATATCACATACATCAGTATTATAATATTTACCATCTGATGATTTTAATTTCAGTTGGTTACATTTTGTAACCGACTCATTTCCTTCTTTTTTTAATCGGTGTTTTAAAACTTTCCAATAATTTCTTGGATTATCACTTCCTGTCAAAACTCCTATAATATCAATAACACTAATATAGTATTTTTCATCATCTTTATCCCAAATTGTTCTTATTGCTTCATCATTAAATATCTTATTAATTAAATGCATATTTTCTTGTTTCATTTTTTATCACATCCTTTTCTTGTATATTTTGGTTATGTAAGTAGAGATTATTCAAAATTCCATTTAATTTGAATATCTCTACTATTTGTTTCTTCATTTAACTTTCCAATATAGATTTTATCAATAAATTCATCTATTTCATCATAGTATGATCCATCAAAATCACAATTCCCATATTTCTCTGTAAACTCTTTAGCCCACTCTCGAATGATGTTAAATGCCTCTTCCCTGCTACATTCTTTTAGTCCTGGTAGATACTCCACGGCTTCCGCCGATAGCTCTTGCAGATTTCGTAAATAATTCAAATCTATGCTATATGGCAGCTTACCTACTTCTATACATACATAATGACCCTGTTTAAAGGCATCCTGTAAATCTTCCAAACTTTCTATCAATGACTCGGACTCATCATCTACCCTCACCTTGTATAACTCAAAATCTTCATTTTCTGCCGACACCCATATCTTGTAGGCTTTTTCGTTGGACAATCTTTTCCAAACAAATCCGTCACTGAATACAATTAGGCTATCTGTTACTATCGTATTTTTCATAATCACTTTCTAATCTGTTACTCTGTAATAATAATCAAGCTCTTCTCCCTTAAAATTGTTCATGGCATACTCGTCAGCTTCCCTCCACAACCGGTCATACAATGCAGCCAGTTCACGATTGCTTTCATAATGCTGCCAGATTTTATGATTCAACACCAGCGTCAATTCTGTAAAGAACTTATAATTACCTTTCCATTCATTAAACGCTCGTTTATAGGTATCCTTGATTCCAGGCACTCCATACTTATCAGCTATGCTGAAATCTTCCCAAAAGGTAGTCATCAGATCATAGCCTACTTCTTTCATAAATTCTTTGAATGTCATATCCTAATCATTATCGTTGTAAAAGAACTCTTCAAAATCTTGTTCCCAATCGCAACATGGGTGTTTTTGTATTGATTCAAAGAAATCAAAAACCTCTTCACATAATTCATATTCTCCATTCGTTTCCTCTACAGGAGTCACACATACACTATACGTGCAATACCCCGCCATTCCTTCTGCTATCTGACATCTGTATGGCAACGGATACGTATCACTCTTCCCTGTTATAGCTTTGTTCATCTTATATATGGTAAGACTCGTATCTACGCCATGTTTTTGTTTTATTGTTCCTTCAAACATGATGGCTTCGCATAATCCATACTGAAGAGTCAGACTTCCACCTGTATTGGTTATGCTGTCTGGATAAATCCAATTCCATAACAGTTTATTTAGTCCCTCTAAATTTATACGCCCTACATAATTATGTTCTACGCACCCATTATCACTTTCTTCTAAAGGTATTACGTCTCTACTTGAACATTTATCTATGAAGTATTTACCCTTTTTCAAATCTGATATAGCTTCGGATGAATATGTCTTATCTGTTCCTATACCAAACTGGAAAGATATCAGGACTATAAAACTTAGGTTTTCTATCTTCGTTTTCATGTTAATTTATCTCTTTAGATATAAGTTATGCTGCCAATATTAATCTGCATTATATCGTTTTCCAGCGTAATGAAATTATTTTGTTTTATGGGTCCAAACATCAATCCATATACACTTACTGTATTAAATAGCCTAACAGTGTGAAAATCTTCATTTAGCTCTACCCTGTTTTTATCCCAATATCCCAAATTGTTGATAGTCGCCGGGAATCCTCCTACCTTTATTCTACTTATTTTTAAATTGTTGTTCTTACAGTATTCCTTTATCCAACTATCCGTTAGATAACGATTAACTCTATCGTATTTCTTTTTCGGACCCTTGCTCCAGAATTTCCATTTGTTTGTAATATCGTTCCCATATTTATCAAACCAGTAGATATAATACACTACGTTACCGTATAAATCCACTCTTTTTCTTTCCTGTATGACTACCTCGTAAGGCATCTCCCTGTCTCTTTTCTCCATCTTTGTTCTCCTTTCTTGAATAAAAAAAACGACACCTATCTTCACAGACCAGTGCCGGCAACTAACTTACATGGAAAACTACTTAACTTCAACTAATTCTACAGAGTTGTAGAATTTAGTGAAGCTACCAACAAATTCTCTTATGTTTTTATATTCTTCTGGTCGTTTTCTGTTACCGTCTTTTATATAATTTACCCACAGTCTATCCTCTATGTTCTTAATCGCATTCTCTATAGTAAATTCGTCGCTGACACACATTAAACACGAAGACCCGGTTTTCTTATGTGGTTTATACACCCTTGAAAAAGACCACATTTTTATCCTGTCGTATATATATCCGTTGTTGGGATAAACGAATCCTATTCGTTTATCACCTTCTTTGGCGTAAAATACACCCGGTTCCTTTCCTCCCTTTCTATATACCACAAATCCTTTTTCTTTTAGGATCTTAACTACTTTATCTAATTCATTTTCTACGTTCATTTTCATGCAAAAATTTAAAAACGACCCTCATTACATCTCCAAAGTTCTCCACTTTAACCCACTCATGAGCTACTGCTCTAAGTACGGATGTTTCGTATGTTGGAACATTGTCTTCTTCAACCACCTTACAAGAAGCCAGAACCCCTTCGGTCGGCTTTAGTCCACGGTCATGCAGCTCGCAGAGACCGTCCGGCCGGCGGAATGCGCACCACCCGTCTTTCTCTGTTGGCTGGATCATCGCTATTGGTTTTTCTTTCACTGCAAGATACCCTACCATCCACATTGTTTCTTTTAACCTGTCAGCGTATCCGGCATCTATGATAGCCTCTATGTCTTTTGGCGTACCAATACAAGGAACTTTACACATGTTTTTACATTTATCACATGTACAAGGTTGCTCCCATCTGTTATGATCTATGCCTACCAACTTCTTTATCCGTTCTACTTCTTCTTTCATATTATACTATCTCTGTTAGTTTTTCATAATACAACTTCATTTCCGGTGAAGCATATTCCATGAATGCTTCGAATAAGTAGGGTACCTCTATTATCATATTCACATTACAACCTTCTGCCTGTGAAAGAGATTCAAGATCATTGCTGTATGAACACGTTACATGAGCTCCTACATTAAACACATGTAAATCTAATCTTACATATTCCATACATAAATCTAACGCTTTAAACAAGTTTTCTACCTCAATCTCCTGAAATAGGTCTATAAACATCCTTAAATCCATTATTTTACTACCCTTTCTATGTGTTTAATTAATACTACTGCCATCCCCTTACCTGTTTTTATCGCACATTCCGATCCTTTTATCCATTCTACACACCCTACATACTTTTCCGTAGCATGAAATCCGGGATTGTATTTTCCAGATGTACTGAACTCTACCGTATCCCCTACCTTCAGATCATCAAAAGCAATAGACCATGTGGTCCAAATTCTATCATGTCTCCCAGGCTGAATAGCTCCGATTACGCCTTTTTTACGACCGTTTTTTATCGCCCTTAGTATTATCTTCCTATCACCTTCGATAAGGCTGCAAAAGCGCCCGTAAAAGGTCAAATCAACCTGTTTTCCTCCTATTTCTTCTCTTATTTTTGTTATTCTGTTCATTTTCTGATTTTGTTTTATTTTTTTCTTTGTTTTTTCTATCTTCTATAGAAGATGATAATAACATTATCTTTTCTATGTTACTTTTTGACTGTAAAAAAGAATCGCATTTCATTACTACTACCACCTTCTTAAGTTCCCCATTATCGTATAGCGATACACGCATCATGTTTTGCACCTCGTCCACTATCAGACCTGGAGTAGTCTTAACCATTTTGCGTAGCTTATTATACTCCGGTCTTTCCATTTCCTCTGTTTATTACTCTATAGTATTTATCCTTGTCCCCTTCTTTCAACTTCTCCAGATAGAAAATTCCATCATGTAAATGAGACAAACAAAACCTGTATCCGTATTTCTGTACTCTTCTTACATGATCCCGCAGTCTTATCTCTTCACTTTTGTCTTGTACTTTGATCTTAATACTGTCTCCTTCTTTGATTGTGTATAAAATAGTTTGAATCTCTTCTTTTTTCATCTTATAAAATATTTTAACGGCAGCACCTATACTCACGCACCACTACTGCCTTATGTTTAACAATTAAATACTTAACTCTTCAATGGTCAAGCCTTTTTCTTTTGCCCATTTTAACATTGCGCATAATTCTGTTTCTGACTTATATTTCGGATCACGCCACGCCCATCCGAATTTATCCAGGACATGATGATATAATTCGTCGGCCTTTGCCGTGTAAATGTCTTTGAATAAATGCTCCGAACCTTCTGGTATAAGCATCTCTGTTGTTGCAAAATCAGAATACGACAAACATCCGTAAGCATATTCTGTTATTTCACTCCATGCTTCTCCGGCTTTAAATCCAAATTCTTTTACAAAAGCCAAAGTTAGATACATGTTTAATAATATTGTTACATCATATCCAGAATCCGACTTTCTTTCTATTATTTTCTTTTCAAATTCCTTTAAATCTTCAGGCCCTAAAAAGATGTATCCTGGTACCGACCGATAATTAGCCTCCGCATACTTCTTGCATTTATCATCATTAACAATCTTACCAATGTTAGATAACATCTTTTGCCTCCATTCATCACAAAACTCTATCCTTACATCCATCCAATCAGTATCATAATTGTACTCTTTTGGATGTCCTACCGATATTACCTTTATGTTATTCACGCCATATTCATAAAGGCATTCACCCACCTCATTCGCCCATTCCTGTACAAAAGGAACAAACTTATTGCAATAAGAATCAAAATCAAAATCCGATTCTTCTTCATATTCCGGCATCTCATCATATTCCTGTGAAAAGAAATGACGCGGGTCTGCTATTGTTTCATAAAAACTTACGTTAATGAAACAAAATTCGTTGGTTGTTGTTTTTAATATCATAGCTTTTTGTATTTACGTACATTTTTCTTGCCATAGAATCTACACATGGCACGAATCTGACTATAAAATACTTTTGTCCTCCTGGCCTCAAAGTATTTAAACATTTCTTCATTCTTTGTTTCCCACACGTAATCCGTTTGGGAACTCATGTGATTTTTGTCCTTGCGTGAATAATGGTAATATGATACCACAACACGTTTCGCGCCATTCTTTACAGGTACGATATTCACGTCTATGTTATTATCTGTCATATTATTATTGTTTTATGTTATTTAATGGTAATACTGATCCCATTTATGTGTCAGATGATAATTAAACATTATATTTGCCCTGTCTTGCGACCTCGGAAGGGCATTTCCGAGTTGGAAAGTGCGGGTGATTCCAACGATTGTACCTCTCGCATACTGATCCCAGTGTGGTGCTCCAAGTCCGGTAAA
>OGWY01001773.1_pt1 | contig 16479 bp, 18 predicted proteins | sample 1576121 | NCBI WGS metagenome assembly OGWY01 (sample SAMEA3541543, study PRJEB24748) | human gut metagenome | biome: human gut; feature: human-associated habitat; material: faeces | place: China | collected 2012 | reverse complement strand
GATAGTTGCCGGATAAGGCGCGGCGGTCGGGCTGAACGGGGGGTTCGTGCACACAGCCCAGCTTGGAGCGAACGACCTACACCGAGCCGAGATACCAACAGCGTGAGCTATGAGAAAGCGCCACGCTTCCCGAAGGGAGAAAGGCGGACAGGTATCCGGTAAGCGGCAGGGTCGGAACAGGAGAGCGCACGAGGGAGCCGCCAGGGGGAAACGCCTGGTATCTTTAAGTCCTGTCGGGTTTCGCCACCTCTGACTTGAGCGTCGGTTTTTGTGATGCTCGTCAGGGGGGCGGAGCCTATGGAAAAACGCCAGCTGCGTGGCCTTTTCCGGGTTCTTGTTTTTTGCTCACATGTTTCTTTTGGTGTTATCCCCTGATTCTGTGGATAACCGCATTACCGTCTTTGAGTGAGCTGATACCGCTCGCCGCAGCCGAACGACCGAGCGTAGCGAGTCAGTGAGCGAGGAAGCGGAAGAGCACCTGATGCTGCATTTTCTCCTTACGCATCTGTGCAGCATTTCACACCCGGCATGGCGCACTTTTTATACAATCTGCACTGATGCCGCATGGTTAAGCCAGTATACACTCCGCTATCGCTACGTGACTGGGTCATGGCTGCGCCCCGACACCCGCAAAAACCCGCTGACGCGCCCTGACGGGCTTGTCTGCTCCCGGCATCCGCTCACAGACAAGCTGTGACCGTCTCTGGGAGCTGCATGTGTCAGAGGTTTTCACCGTCATCCCCGAAGCGAGCGAGGCAACTGCGGTAAAGCTCATCGGCGTGGTCGTGAAGAGATTCACAGATGTCTGCCTGTTCATCCGCGTCCAGTTCGTTGAGCTTCTCCAGCAGCGTTAATGTCTGGCTTCTGATAAAGCGGGCCATGTTAAGGGCGGTTTTTTCCTGTTTGGTCACTGATGCCTCCGTGTAAGGGGGATTTCTGTTCATGGGGGTAATGATACCGATGAAACGCGAGAGGATGCTCACGATACGGGTTACTGATGATGAACATGCCCGGTTACTGGAACGCTGTGAGGGTAAACAGCTGGCGGTATGGATGCGGCGGGTCTGCCTGGGTGAGCCGGTTGCCCGTTCCGGGAGGCTGCCGACACTGGCACCGCCGTTACTGCGTCAGCTGGCCGCCATCGGGAATAACCTGAATCAAACAGCGAGGAAGGTGAACAGCGGGCAGTGGTCTTCCGGTGACCGGGTTCAGGTGGTGGCCGCACTGATGGCCATCGGGGATGAGCTGCGCCGGCTGCGTCTGGCCGTCAGGGAACAGGGGACGCGGGATGATAGTTAAGTTTCATGCCCGGGGAAAAGGCGGTGGCAGTGGTCCGGTTGATTACCTGCTGGGAAGGGAGCGTAACCGGGAAGGGGCAACGGTGCTTCAGGGTAATCCGGAAGAAGTTCGGGAACTCATCGATGCCACGCCATTTGCGAAGAAATACACGTCCGGTGTTCTCTCGTTCGCGGAGAAGGCGCTGCCAGCGGGAGGACGTGAAAAAGTGATGGCGAGTTTTGAGCGTGTACTGATGCCCGGTCTCGAAAAAAATCAGTACAGCATCCTGTGGGTGGAGCACCAGGACAAGGGACGGCTTGAGCTGAATTTTGTCATTCCGAACATGGAGCTACAGACCGGAAAACGCCTCCAGCCGTACTACGACCGGGCAGACAGGCCGAGAATTGATGCCTGGCAGACGCTGGTGAATCACCATTACGGGCTGCATGACCCGAACGCCCCGGAGAACCGCCGGACGCTGACTCTCCCTGATAACCTGCCGGAAACGAAACAGGCGCTTGCTGAGAGCATTACACGGGGGATAGACGCTCTTTATCATGTCGGGGAGATAAAAGGCCGTCAGGATGTGATTCAGGCGCTCACAGAGGCGGGGCTTGAAGTGGTCAGGGTGACGCGAAGCAGTATCAGCATTGCAGACCCGAACGGCGGGAAGAATATCAGACTGAAAGGAGCATTCTATGAGCAATCTTTTACAGACGGGCGCGGAGTTCGAGAAAAAGCTGAAAGAGAGAGCCGAATCTACAGAGAAAATGCTGAACGACGAGTTCAGGAAGCTCGAAGAATCTGTAAGCAAGGCTGTGACATCAAACGAGACGAAAATCAAAGACGCTATAGCCCTGTTCACAGCTTCGACAGAGGAATCACTGAAAAAACACCGGGAAGGGGTGAAAGAGGCGATGATGCAGCACAGGAAGGACGTGTTAAAGCTGGCAGGGAATACGGGCATGATGTTACTGGGGATGGTCATTTTCCTGTTTACCGTGAGTGGCGGGACGCTCTGGTATCTTGGCGGGAGGATACAGGCGAACCTGGAAGAAATCAGGATACAGGAAGAAACATTGCAGAAACTGAACGCGAAGACATGGGGCGTGGAGTTTGTGCAGGACGGGAGAAGGAAATTTCTGGTCATCCCGCAGGGGAAATCGGCAACGGTGATTCCCTATCAGGGGAAGGACTGGGTACAACTGACGGAGTGACACAGAGTGACGGAGCTGGAAAGACATTTGCTGAACGCATTAGAGCAACTGCAACAGGACTATATGCAGCGGCTGAACGAATGGGAGAGCGCCTTCGTGGAATTGCAGAAAATGTTTTCGCTTACGCAACGGGACAACGCGATGCTGAACGAGCAGGTCATGCAGTTGAGTCAGCAGGTGCAGCACTTGAGCGAGCGGACAGAACGCTTGAGCCAGTTATACAGCGAGAACAGGAGATAAGGGACGAACGGCTGATACAGGAACGCGAACATGCGTTATCCCTGGAGCGTGAGCGCCAGCCGGAAATACAGGAACGGACACTGGATGGCCCTTCGCTGGGATGGTAATCAGAGGCAGGCTAAAATGTTGTCAGCGCGTTTCCGGTGCATTTTTTGGGATAATGGTTGGTTCGGGGGCACCGGGAACGCGCTTCAGTCAGACCTTGCTGAAAACACAGGAACGCGTTAAAACGCATACGGGCGCGATTCTGGTGTGTCTTTTGTTGCTGTGTTTTGCCTCTATTGCCAGATCGCGCTCATTCCCCTGAACTTCTGTTTTCCCGCTCCGGTCCCCGTCTTCTTCGCTTCCGAAAGCATGAAAAAAATCCGTTTCAGCTGTCTCTGGCTGGCAATTCCTGCGTGATTCACATGGCTGCATAGCTATGCATGTGGTTAAAATTTACCGGGTGCGATCGCGGCAGTTTTTCGGGTGGTTTGTTGCCATTTTTACCTGTCTGCTGCCGTGATCGCGCCGAACGCGTTTCAGCGGTGCGTACAATTAAGGGATTATGGTAAATCCACTTACTGTCTTCCCTCATAGCCATCGAGATAAACCGCAGAAATCGTCTCAGCCAGCAGCCTGGATTTTTTCGGGGTAAGGTCTTTGCTGCGGTAATCAGTACCCGCAAATTGAGTTGTGCCCCGGAGTGAGTTTAAAAATTCCTGGCTGTGAAACTGCTGAATGCGTTGCTGCACATCACTCCGTGATTTTCCTGTCGCTTTATCCTTTGCTCCCATATCCCAGAACTGCCGGAAAAAAGGCACCATCATTCGTGTTGTGTCGGCTTTTTGGGTGGAAAAGTTGGGATCAAAACCGTCATCAGAAGCATATACGTAATGCCGGGTATGTAGTTCCACGCTGCCCTTTGGGGTACAGGCTGTGAGAGCTACTGTTGCTGTTATCATGGCGATAAGAGAAAGTTTGTTTCCGGTACGTCTCATGAGAGTCTCCCTACCTTAAAGTATTTATTTTCGGTGAGTTATTATCAGAAGACTATTTTATCATCAGTCCATGACAGCGTTCAGCGACCAAACAACCGGGACCAGAATCCCCGTTTCTTTTCCTGCTCCAGCGCCTGCCTGAGCTGGGCTATCTCATTCTGTAGCTGTTCCCGTTCTGCTTCCTGGTGCCGGCGCTCCGTATCCTGGGCTTGTTTATCCTCAAGCATCAGCGTCAGGCATTGTTTCAGCTCATTCAGCTCCCGGAGAATGCGTTCTGTCTGCTGAACATGTGGATTTTCTGCCTGTCCCGCACTGTGCCTTTCTGGTGTCTCATCCTGCTTTAATTCGCCGTATGCCCGGATCAGTTCACTGGTTTCAAACTCCCGTCGTCCGTCCTGGCTGGTACGGTAACTGACAAGGCCTGCGCGCATATCACGGTAAAACTGTGAACGCGATCTGCCTGTCATTTTCAGTGCGTCCTGGAGTGTGTGCCATGCCATGAAGTGACAGTGTCCCATTGGTGTCTCATATCATGGTTTCAGTAAAACATACTGAGGCCGGAGAACGGTAATGTTTGTGCTGGTTTTTGTGGCATCGGGTGGAAATAGCACGTGGTGTGGGTGGCTGTTTTTTTGATCGTTTTCACAAAAATGAAAATCCACAGGGTTGACAGGGAAAATGCAGCAGCGTAATTTTAAGCTGTATATAAAACCAGTGGTTATATATACAGTATATTGCTTTTAACTATTTGTTTTTAATGTCAAAGAGGATTTTATAATGGAAACAGCTGTAGCGTACTATAAAGATGGTGTTCCTTATGATGATAAGGGGCAGGTAATCATTACTCTTTTGAATGGTAATCCAGACGGGTGTGGCTCTGGCGGTGGAACTGGAGGTAGCAAAAGTGAAAGTTCTGCAGCCATTCATGCCACAGCTAAATGGTCTACTGCTCAATTGAAGAAAACGCAGGCAGAACAGGCTGCCCGAGCAAAAGCTGCCGCAGAAGCACAGGCTAAAGCAAAAGCAAACCGGGATGCGCTGACTCAACATCTGAAGGATATTGTGAATGAGGCGCTTCGCCATAATTCCACTCATCCGGAGGTTATTGACCTGGCTCATGCCAATAATGCAGCGATGCAGGCAGAAGCAGAGCGGTTGCGCCTTGCAAAAGCAGAAGAAAAAGCTCGTAAAGAAGCGGAAGCTGCGGAAAAGGCTTTTCAGGAAGCAGAACAACGACGTAAAGAGATAGAGAAGGAGCAGGTTGAAACAGAACGCCAATTGAAACTGGCTGAGGATGAAGAGAAACGCCTGGCAGCATTGAGTGAAGAGGCCCGGGCTGTGGAGGTGGCACAAAAAAATCTTGCTGCTGCACAATCTGAGCTGGCGAAAGTGGATGAAGAGATTAATACGCTCAATACCCGTTTAAGCTCCAGTATTCATGCCCGTGATGCAGAAACGAATACGCTGTCCGGAAAACGAAATGAGTTGGATCAGGCATCTGCTAAATATAAAGAACTGGATGAAAGGGTTAAACTGTTATCTCCTAGGGCGAATGATCCGCTTCAGAGTCGTCCTTTTTTTGAGGCCACCAGACTACGGGCGAGAGCTGGTGATGAGATGGAGGAAAAACAAAAGCAGGTAACAGCATCAGAAACGCGTCTTAACCAGATTAGCTCTGAGATAAATGGAATCCAAAAGGCTATTTCTCAGGCTAATAATAAGCGAAGTACAGCAGTTTCACGTATTCATGATGCTGAAGATAATTTGAAAATAGCACAGACTAATCTCCTGAACTCGCAGATTAAGGATGCTGTGGATGCAACAGTTAGCTTTTATCAAACGCTATCTGAAAAATATGGTGAAAAATATTCAAAAATGGCACAGGAACTTGCTGATAAATCTAAAGGTAAGAAAATCAGCAATGTGAATGAAGCTCTAGCTGCTTTTGAAAAATACAAGGATGTTTTAAATAAGAAATTCAGCAAAGCAGACCGTGATGCAATTTTCAATGCACTGGAGTCGGTTAAGTATGAAGACTGGGCTAAGTATTTAGATCAGTTTGCTAAGTACTTGAAGATTACGGGACATGTTTCTTTTGGATATGATGTGGTATCTGATATCCTAAAAATTAAGGATACAGGTGACTGGAAGCCACTATTTCTTACATTAGAGAAGAAAGCTGTAGATGCTGGAGTTAGTTATGTTGTTGTTTTACTTTTTAGTGTGCTTGCTGGAACTACATTAGGTATCTGGGGGATTGCTATTGTTATAGGCATTCTATGTGCCTTTATTGATAAGAATAAACTTAATACTATAAATGAGGTGTTGGGTATTTAATTATTCTTTATTGATATAAACAGTCCTAGCAATCCAAATGGGATTGCTAGGACCAAACAAAGTAGATTGTATAGCATAAATAGGTTTAATTTTGCCACGGGGGCATTATTTAGGTTTTTTCTTTTTCTGAAAAAATCTTTCTTTATGAACTTAAAAAATATGTGTTCAATAGCATATTTTGAATATGGGCATAGAATAGTGCTGATCACTATTGCGTATAGCATCTTATCTGACGCTAGGAAATAATACCCTTCGTTGTTTTTTGTTATAAGATATATATATATAAGTGCGCAGTATAGGCCAAACAAAATATTTTTTATATAGTATCTTAAACTCATAAATTAAACCTCGTTATATATTCTTTTCATTTTATAAGGATCGAGTTATGAGGAAAAGATTTTTTGTGGGAATATTCGCTATAAACCTCCTTGTTGGATGTCAGGCTAACTATATAGGGGTTCCGTGGGCATTTCTGCGATAACACACGCTAAGGAAAAGTGAAGTTCTTTGAATTGAAGCGATTAGTACGAAGTGGCCTGTATCGTTCAAGGGGATGGTCAATTTCGTTCCACAGGTAATCTCCAGTGAGCGAGATATGACCCCATGGTAGTGGTGATACACTGGACAAGAGCTCTTCCGGTATAATGATCCCCTGGCTGCGAATGTAATCAACAGCCCGACTGAGATAGACCGTGTTCCACAGAATTATTGCATTAACAACAAGGTTGAGGCCCGATGCCCTGTGAGCCATTGTCTCGGCAGCCCTGTTCCGGAATTCGCCCAGTTGGTGAAGAAAAATAGCGCGGGCAAGTGCATGGCGGCTTTCGCCTTTGTTGAGGATTGCGTGTGATCTGCGACGTAACCGAGTGTCAAGCAACCAGTCACAGATAAAAATTGAGCGTTCAATACGTCCCATTTCACGCAGGGCCAGATTGAGCCTGTTTTGTCTCGGAGATGCTGCCAGCTTTTTCAGTATTACCGATGGTGGTACCAGACCAGCGCCGATCGAGGCCTTAAGCCGCAGAACTTCATCCCAGTGCTGTTCTATTACTTCCATTTTGGCCTTTCCGGCGATCAGGGCATCAAGTGGTTTATATTCCTCTGAGGGGGAAATAACGTACAACCTGCGACTGCCGAGGTTGCGAATACGGGGTATGAGTCTGTAACCAAAAGAGTGAAACATTGAAAATGTTGTTTCAGTCGCACCGGCTGTATCGGTGGCATGCTCATGAATTACCACAGAACTTTCGTTATGAAGTAAGCCGTCAAGTACGTAGGGAGCCTCGCTTTCAGAGGCCTGAATCATTCTGGAAAAAAAGGATGCAAAACGGTTCGATAAAAAACCATAAATCGACGCGCCAGGTCGTTTGCCGTATTTGGCGTTATATTCGAGGCTGGCTTCTCCTCGTCCCCCCGCAGGAAAAAACTGCCCGTCCGAGGATGACACATGCCCATCCCCCCATATAGCAGCAAAAGGATGTTCCTGTTGCGCATCGACCAGAACTGATGTGGCAGACGCATAGGTTTCAGTGCGTAAATGACGATCCATCAGTAAGCGGCTCGCCAGAACCGTATTGATATTTACTGAGAAGTCAGATCAACTTTCCAGGGCAACAGATCGCGTACCCGGTTTGCCGGCCAGTCCTGGATATGCTCAATAACGTAACGCAGCCATTTTTCTGGCTCCACATTGTTCAGACGGCATGTGCCGATCAGCGAGTACAACACCGCCGCATGTTCGCCACCGCTGTCGGAACCCGCGAAGAGCCAGTTTTTCCGGCCTACGGCCACTCCCCGTAAGGCGTTCTCTGCGATGTTGTTGTCGATTTCCACCCAGCCATTACTGCAGTACACGTTCAGGGCCTCCCACTGTTTCAGCAGGTATGCGAACGCTTTTGCCGTATCCGAGTGACGCGACAGTGTTTTCATCTGAGTCTGTATCCAGTCATACAGTGACTGCATCAGTGGCGCAGCTCTGGCTTTTCTTGCCGCCAGACGCTGTTCTGCTGAACATCCCCGGACTTCTGCCTCGATGGCATACAGTTCACCGATACGCTGCAGGGCTTCCGTGGTGATATCGGTGGGCGCTCTTGCATGCACATCGTGGATTTTTCTCCGGGCATGAGCCATACACGCGGCTTCCGTTATTCTGCCGGATTCGTATAACACCCGGTAACCACCGTAAGCATCGGCCTGAAGCACACCGCTGTAACCGGACAGGTGATTCTGTGGATGTATGCTTTTCCGGTCCGGACTGTACGCGAACCAGACCGCCGGGGGCATCTGTGAACCGGCGTTACGGTCATCACGGACGTAGACCCACAGACGGGCAGTCCTTGTTTTACCGCTGCCCGGCTCCTGGACCGGGACGGGGATATCATCGGCATGGACTTTACCGGGCATCAGCACATACTGGCGCAGGACGTCATACAGCGGCTCCAGCAGTTCAGCAACAGCACCTGTCCAGCGCCCCAGCGTGGCGCGGCTCAGCTCCACGCCCTGGCGACGGTATATTTCTGACTGGCGGTATAACGGCAGATGGTCTGCATATTTCCCGGTGACAACATGGGCCAGAAGCCCCGCTCCGGCATAACTGCGTGCAATGGGTTTTGAAGGTACTGGTGCCTGCACGATATGGTCGCACCGGCAACAGGCCAGTTTCGGACGTTGTGTTTCGATAACCTTAAAGGCGCTGCTGATAAGCTCCAGTTGCTCTGACACATCACATCCCAGAGAACTGAGTTCGCCACCACAGGCCGGGCAGCATTCCTCTTCCGGACGGATGACCCGGGTTTCACGGGGAAGTGAGGCCGGTAACGGTTTACGGGCTGAAGACTGGCGCAGGGCGGATGGCAGTGCCGGGTCATATTGTTCACCCAGCGTTTCCGCCATTTCTTCCTGAAGTGCGCTGATTCGCTCCTGTGCTTCCTGTATCTGTCGTTCGGTTTTTGCGCGAAGTTTTTCTGAGCTTTTACCGAACTGCATGCGCTGCAGTTTTGCAACCAGCGCCTTCAGCCGGTTGATTTCGGAAGCATAAGCCGCCATCCGCTGTGAGAGCAGGCGGTTGTATTTCGCCATCTGGCGGATGGTGTCATGTTGCGTCTGCAACAGTGCCCGCAGGCGGGCATTCTCATGAGCAAGTGAGGTGTCCATATCCTCACTTTACAACGGGTTATATACGGATTCCAGCGCGTTCCGTTCGTTTCGGGTGCTTCCAGTTGATGCCCTCAAGAAGCATGGACAACTGAGCCGGAGTAAGGTGAACCTTTCCATCGCGGGTGACCGGCCAGACGAAGCGGCCCCGTTCCAGGCGTTTGGTGAAGAGGCACAGTCCGTCACTGTCAGCCCACAACACTTTTATCTGGTCACCCCGGCGTCCGCGGAAGATGAACAGATGCCCGGAGAACGGGTCATCCTTCAGGACGTTCTGAACTTTTGATGCCAGGCCGTTAAAACCATTTCGCATGTCGGTGATACCGGCAACCAGCCAGATACGCGAACCGGCAGGGAGAGATATCATCAGTGGCTGCTCCCTTTCATTTCGCGGATAAGTGTCTGTAATAACGCCGGTGTCAGTTCACCTTTCAGCCTGAGAGTTCCGGCCGGCAGAACCAGCTCACAGCACAGACTGTCGGACGGTGTATTTATCTGCTCTGGTTCCTGTGCGGGGGCCGGGATTTTATTATCCGGCTCCGGCGTTAACGTCACGGGAATCAGTGCCGGCATATTTTTTCCGGAAGGCTGCAGGCCACCTTTCCGGTATTGATGGCGCCAGTTGAAGAGCAGGTTATCGTTGATTCCGTTTTCCCGGGCGATCTGCGCCACACAGGCTCCGGGCTGCAGTGACTGCTCCACTAAGGCGATTTTAAACTCATAAGGAAAATTAGGCCGCCGGGGACGTTTTTTTACCACCGGGACTTCGGACATAACGGTGCTTTCAGTAAGTACGACAGGTACTGTGGAGGCACTCCCGTAAAGACGGGCGTCAAGTTCCCGCTCCGACATACCTGCGGGCAGAGGCCATGAAAGGCCAGCTTTGCGGAAGCGTACGAACATACTACAAACTGTTGATTTTGGTACGCCCAGGCGACGTCCGGCCACAACCCGTGGTAAATGTTCTTCAAAGTGAAGGCGTAAAGCTTCAGTGATCCAGGTCCGGTATTCCATACGATAGTGTCCACTAAAAATGATGGACATTATTTTTGTGGAGCCGGAGGAAACAGACCAGACGGTTTAAATGAGCCGGTTACGCTGAATGGCAAAACCCAGACGGTTATGAGATCGACGATGAGTTCTGGCGAATGCAATATCCTCGCAGGAGAGCGAAAACCGGGGAAGTGCATCCTCATAAAGTTCAGGTAATCCAAAAAGCGTATCGTACGATTTAGCGTCGAGAAATGACATTGCTCTGATCCGTTGTCAGATTACGCCCCCCAGGTCCGGCCCAGCCAATTCGTCGTAGAGTATCGGTGAGCGTTGAGCGTGGCACACTGAATGCGCGACATACTGACGCTTTACTGGCACCTCCTTCCAGAGCTGCGAGGATTTGATCAACCTTTTCAGCATCTATCGCCGGTGGCCTTCCGCCTTTTCTCCCCCGCCGGAGAGCAGCAGCCAGACCAGCATTAACGCGTTCTGTGATAAGTGTTCTTTCGTACTCCGCGAGCGTGCCAAAAAGGTTAAAGAGGAACGAGCCGTATGGCGTTGTTGTATCAATAGATTCAGTCAATGATCGGAAAGCAATACCACGAATTTTCAGGTCTTCAATAATTCGGAGCAAATGTGAGAGTGAACGACCAAGTCGATCCAGTTTCCAGACTATCAGTACATCACCTTCGCGAAGTTCAGCGAGACAGGACTTAAGTCCCGGGCGATTATCACGAGCACCTGAAGCATGATCCTGATGTAAATGCCGGGGATCCACTCCATAAGCGCTAACTTAAGGGTTGAACCATCTGAAGAATGCGACGCCTCGGTGCCTCGTTAAGACGATGCCTCGCGTTCTTCAATTGCGTTTTGTAGGCTGTCAGGGATACTGTCCCACGAATGGCCACCTGTAAGCTCCAGATGACCATTTTTGTTATTCTCCACAACGAGTTAGTTCTTCTTTTCGGATCCGGCACTTCTGGGGGGGAAATCCAGCGATGGCTGGATTATGTCGTCAATTAAAAATGCGGCGAGTAGATTAGCAAATATCCACGCTTTCGCGAGTTCAGGTTCCTTTGCACGCAAAGCATCCAGGTGCAGCAAACTTTTGAGCCGCTTAAAAGCCAGTTCAATTTGCCATCGCAGACGGTAACAATCAGCCACTTGCTCTGCTGAATATTCATCTTCCGGTAATGATGTTAGCAATAGCACATGGCCCGCTGCTTCCAGCGTTTCCGCCTGAACTACTCGTCCTTTTCGACGATTCTCGCTGAGCAGTCGGGTTTTACTGATTAATGCTTTTTCGGGAGGAAGTGATACGGCAATGAGACGTGCCGGAAAGGGAGCTCCGGCTTTTTTATTACCTGAATTGCCTATCATTACAGTGGTTTCACCGTTCTTACCGCAATCCAGCCCGCGCAGAAAACCCATCATGTCAAAGCGCATTCCTTCTGCAGTTAACCAGCGCAATCCTCGCCAGTGAACCCGGACGATATAATCAGCTTCTCCAAAAGCAAGTGAGCGGATACATTCGGGACGCGAACCGAATCCCCGGTCAGCAATGCGTATCTCGTCTGCCGTTTGCGCAAATCGGTCCAGCCGTTCAGCGTCTCTGCTGTCGGTTAGCTCAAAATCAGTGAACTGACAGGTATGAGGATCATATCCCATATGTAGTCGCCATTCAGCGCTGCCGCCCCCGGGCGCACTGATTGCTGTTCCATCGACAAGACGCAATCTCTTTCCGCTTGTACAACCCGTAACTGCGGCGCGTACAGCAAGTGTTTGTGCGGCAAGTATGCCAAACCAGTCGGCGGCATTCCGCAGCCGCTTCAGGAGAGCCACGTCAGATAATGTTGCAACGTCATGGAGCTGAGCCCATGCAGTGACTTCACGTAATGACATCCCCCCGGGGCCGTAAGCCAGCCCCAGACGTAGCAGAGTTGCAGCATCACGAATTTCGCGGCGGCGGGTTAGAGCCCCGGCATTACGTGCCGAAGTATCCAGTTCTTCGGGCTTACCAATATGGGCCAGAATTGCTGACCAGTTATCGTGAGAGTAATTCATCGGCACGTTAAATCATATCAGGCGTAATACCACAACCCTTAAGTTAGCGCTTATGGGATCCACTCCAGCAGCAATCAACGCATCACGCTGCAAAGAAACTGACTGACGTTCATCATTGCTTGATACCCGCATATAACCAATCAACATGTACGACAAACCTTAAAATTGAAGTTTCCGTACAGTTTCTCATTCCGACAGGGTTTGTCACGCAAAAAATCACAGATTTATGGATTCAATTTTCTTCAACTGCAGGACCTGACGGAAAACAAGTGATTTCCGTCAGGGAGGAATCGCTTAGCGGGTGTTATCGCAGAAATTCCCACGGAACCCCTAATACACGCCCATTGCGTGCTTTTTTCGAAAAAAAAGCCCCTCCGAAGAGGGTAATGCCGATCAGTTAAGGATCAGTTGACCGATCCAGTGGCTGTGTAAGAATCCGGAAACGCTCACTCGTTTCCGGATTTTTTTATGCACATTGGACAGGCCCTTGATTTGGTATCCCGTTACGATTCTCTGCGTAACCCACTGACTTCTCTGGGGGATTACCTCGACCCCGAACTCATCTCTCGTTGCCTTGCCGAATCAGGTACTGTAACGCTACGCAAGCGCCGTCTTCCCCTCGAAATGATGGTCTGGTGTATTGTTGGCATGGCGCTTGAGCGTAAAGAACCTCTTCACCAGATTGTGAATCGCCTGGACATCATGCTGCCGGGCAATCGCCCCTTCGTTGCCCCCAGTGCCGTTATTCAGGCCCGCCAGCGCCTGGGAAGTGAGGCTGTCCGCCGCGTGTTCACGAAAACAGCGCAGCTCTGGCATAACGCCACGCCGCATCCGCACTGGTGCGGCCTGACCCTGCTGGCCATCGATGGTGTGTTCTGGCGCACACCGGATACTCCAGAGAACGATGCAGCCTTCCCTCGCCAGACACATGCCGGGACCCCGGCGCTCTACCCGCAGGTCAAAATGGTCTGCCAGATGGAACTGACCAGCCATCTGCTGACGGCTGCAGCCTTCGGCACGATGAAGAACAGCGAAAATGAGCTTGCTGAGCAACTTATAGAACAAACCGGCGATAACACTCTGACGTTAATGGATAAAGGTTATTACTCACTGGGATTGTTAAATGCCTGGAGCCTAGCGGGAGAACACCGCCACTGGATGATCCCTCTCAGAAAGGGAGCGCAATATGAAGAGATCAGAAAACTGGGTAAAGGCGATCATCTGGTGAAGCTGAAAACCAGCCCGCAGGCACGAAAAAAGTGGCCGGGACTGGGAAATGAGGTGACAGCCCGCCTGCTGACCGTGACGCGCAAAGGAAAAGTCTGCCATCTGCTGACGTCGATGACGGACGCCATGCGCTTCCCCGGAGGAGAAATGGCGGATCTATACAGTCATCGCTGGGAAATCGAACTGGGATACAGGGAGATAAAACAGACGATGCAACTGAGCAGGCTGACGCTGAGAAGTAAAAAGCCTGAGCTTGTGGAGCAAGAGCTGTGGGGTGTCTTACTGGCTTATAATCTGGTGAGATATCAGATGATTAAAATGGCGGAACATCTGAAAGGTTACTGGCCGAATCAACTGAGTTTCTCAGAATCATGCGGAATGGTGATGAGAATGCTGATGACATTGCAGGGCGCTTCACCGGGACGTATACCGGAGCTGATGCGCGATCTTGCAAGTATGGGACAACTTGTGAAATTACCGACAAGAAGAGAAAGGGCCTTCCCGAGAGTGGTAAAGGAGAGGCCCTGGAAATACCCCACAGCCCCGAAAAAGAGCCAGTCAGTTGCTTAACTGACTGGCATTACTCCGAAGAGGGGCATTACGTATGCACATTTATTGCACCAAGTGCATGGTGCCGGGTGCCTCCCGGTGAATCCTGTAATGACCAGACAGGATCCGCAGCATGCCTCATGTCGGTTTACGCCATATCAACTAACAGTCATTAACCGCCCCTCCGCTCAGGGGGATTCACCATGCATGATTATTAAAAACAGAAAACAAAAGAATATCAACAACACAGCAATAAAAAGAACAATACATACTAATACTGTATCACATACAGCAATTAATCACTGCATGATAAAAATGTTATTTTTTTTCGATTTTATTATGTATTTTTATGCAACGATAGTTCTGAAATCAATAGTAAAAAACTCTTTCTGTCTTCCAATTATGGTTAGACACACCCCATACCATATAAATAATCAATCATAATATAACACCATCAATATATTAACACCTTTACCATTAGTTTATCATAAATAAATACACACAACATTTGCCATGCATATTTTTTACACCATTCCCAAGCACAACTTAAAGATGAGCGCCAAACAAAAAACATGTCTTTAATCACCGCAGGAGAATAATATCTCAATACTTTCAAATCAATTAAGAGATAAATAAAAACAACAGTAATTCAAAAAATACATGCAAATCAACATATACCGCCAGCACCAAAAAACAAAATGATCATTTTCAATGACTTACGCGAAATATCACCTATAATCTATTAGCATGTATTTCATTTGCTTACTAAAGGGGCCGATCATGGAATTGTTAGTAATTGATACGATTGTATGCTCTTCAACTGGTATTTCATTTTCAATTGTATGGTGTGACACAAAACTAATTATCTGGTATCAGTCTGATGTATTTCTACCTCCATCAAAGAAAATAAAAAAAGTTAACAACGGTGTTATTATTGATGGTAAACTTTACCCTATCACCATATTTAACATAACGCCTTTCAACAAAGTATTTTGGCATATAATTAAAAATATGAATGAATGTCCTGGAGGGAAAATAACCAAAGGTAATCTGTGTCCTGAGAGTAAAAGTTGCTGTATCGCAATGTGCCCGTATGGACTTCGAAAAATACCCCCCCTATCCAAATAGAATAGTCATATATTATTAGCATCCGTGATAACCCACAGAGACGCTCAGGGTATTATCTCTGTCATTTTTGTGGGTTAATGCTTTATAGCCCACTTAAATCACGCCTTTACAAGTAAGTGCAGCGGCGCTCTTCTTGGTAAAATGTTACTGCCGCCATTTGCATTGGCGTTCGCTGTATATCAACATGCAAAACATTGAACAAAACGGGAAGAATACCTGTTGATGAGTGGAGATGAGTTCATGGAAAGGTTCTCCTGGCATGTGGCGGATAAGGGGTTCCGTATGGTGAGGTACTACGGTTTTTTGAGTCCGGCGAAACGGCGGTTACTGGAAGAAGTGGTGTACATCATAACGGAGACAGTGAGAAAAACGGCGATGCAAATCACCTGGAGAGGGATGTATCAGAGGTTACTGAAGGTTGACCCGCTGAAGTGCGTGCTGTGCGGGAGTCAGATGCGTTTTACGGGGCTGAAGCGGGGCTACCGTCTGGCAGAGCTGGTCCTGATGCATGAGCCGCTGGCCCGGATGCGGTGGTGCGGCTGAGAGCCGCAGAGGGTAAGTAGCGTCCATTTTGAGGGAAACGGAGCAAAAAACCGCCATTCATACCCTGAATCAATCAGAGCCATCCAGTTTAATCGTCGGTTCCGTTCATATGAGCAAAAGTGGTGTTGAAGAAACATCCGTTTTGTGGTGTTTTTTTAATCTTTTTGGGGTTTTAATTCCTATCGATGAACGGGCCATATAACCACCTGAAAGACAATGACATTGCCTGTTTTTATAACGGTAATTGCAGACCATGACAAGCCGCAGCCGTCAGGCTGCCTACTCGGGGGAAGCTATTATAGTACAATATATTCGTTTCCCAAACGGAGCCCTCTTATATCATTGGCGCTGACAACAGTAAAAGACCGTAACTAACGTAAATACTTTAGACGCGGAAAGACTTGGTGGCCTACACTCTGCTGTGTAACCATAACCAATTAACGGATACCTGATTGGCATGAATGATCACGAAGGACATCATGTTTTTGATATCTGGTACCTGTAATGAAGACCGTTGCCATTACCGGAGATATGCTCAGTGTAACCAAAGAAAATTTTGCGATACTGCACTGGATTAGCCTTCGTTTTAAGCCTCATTTTACTGACCTGAACAGGTAGTTACAGGAGCTGTACAGTACCTGAGAACCGTCGGTCTATAAAAAATACCTGATTCAGCCAGTATGAACCGCCCCGGGAATCCTGGAGACTAAACTCCCTGAGAAAGAGGTAAACAGGATGACTAAAAATACTCGTTTTTCCCCCGAAGTCCG
>OGWY01001754.1_pt1 | contig 16585 bp, 18 predicted proteins | sample 1576121 | NCBI WGS metagenome assembly OGWY01 (sample SAMEA3541543, study PRJEB24748) | human gut metagenome | biome: human gut; feature: human-associated habitat; material: faeces | place: China | collected 2012 | reverse complement strand
TTCCAAGAATAAAAGATATGTCATTCTTATAAGACATATAGACAATATCTTCAAGAGTAGTAATGGTTAAATCAGATACATCCGTATAGTCAGTACCGTTCAACGCATTATACAAAGATAGTAAATCCTTAGGATTCTTAAAGATAAACCGAAACAGAGCGTCCTTGTGATTCCGGTTCAGTAATGGTTCATTGGTCAATAGGCAGTCCTCCTTAAAATAAACATGGTATTTTTAATATTTATCATCTTTTATTGCCGCATTATATTCTTCTTCCGAATAACATTCCAGTATTTTATCTTTGGGGATATTAAGCTTAATCATGTTTTTTATTGCTTCTATTTTTCCATCATTAAAACCATCGTCATAACTGATATTTTTCTCATTTTTTATATGTTGTTCCTCATTATATTCTGTCAGAATCATGTCACGTACCTCCGCTGTATGCACTGATAATACTTCTTTTAGAATATTATGGCTTATGGCTTGGTTAATTGCAAGTGTAACGGCTGTGTTAATATCATTTTCCTGTGATACATAATCACGGATTAGACCGATAAATGCTGCATAATCGTGGAGCAGCCTGCATTTTTCCATCAATTCAGCATTATTGCCAATATTTATGTTAATCATATGAGCGGTAATCTCCATTGCCGGTTGAAAAATAAATTGTGACGTTTTATCTTCCGTAGTGTCGCAGACTTTAGAAAACGCATCCGACAGCCTCAGTGTGCACCTTTCCGGCATCTCCTGACGACCATTGTAAAATATTATGTAGCGTGGTATTGGAATCTGTGCTCGTTTTGATGAGTAGATGTCGATATTATTTTCAGCCACATATTTTTTATAAAGACTTGAGAAATAAAACAATCCACGGAGCGGCATATTTGGGTTAAATGTACTCTGATGCTCAAAAAGTGACATCTCACTTCCAAGAATAAAAGATATGTCATTCTTATAAGACATATAGACAATATCTTCAAGAGTAGTAACGGTTAAATCAGATACATCCGTATAGTCAGTACCATTCAACGCATTATACAAAGAAAGCAAATCCTTAGGCTTCTTAAAGATAAACCGAAACAGAGCATCCTTGTGGTTCCGGTTCAAAAATGGTTCATTGGTCAATAGGCAGTCCTCCTTATATATTTATTATTGCATTAATATATTATTACATGTCATATGCTTTGTCAATACTTTTATGATATTTTTTATATCAATTATGTTATACGAGTGAAAGCCTGAGAACATCTCACCAATATTCCCAGACTTTCACATTACACTTCTTATTTATGACCTTCAATACATATCCAGTTATCATCTTCCTTTATATGCACTTTAACATCTATAAATCCAGCATTTTCAAATAATTTTTTATATTCGTCAGGTGTTGGATTATACAGATTAAATTTTTTTATATTTTCCAAAATCTGCACATCTAATCCATCTTTGCCATAAATATCAGCCACAAGCAAAAAAGTTCCATCTGTTTTCAGAACTCTGTACACCTCTTTTAAATTTTCCTGCGGATGTGGCCAGAAATAAAAACTTTCAACCGTAATTACTTTATCAAATGAATTATCCAAAAATGGAAGGCACTCAACAGACGCTTCAATTATGTCTGTTTTTCCGTTTTTTACAGAATCATAATTAGTTTCCTTTGACATTTCAACCGATGTAGACGAATAATCAACACCAGTTAAATGACCTGACACGACACTGTCACTCATTCTTTTTAATGTGGCACCTCCGCCACAGCCAATGTCAAGTATTATGTCACTTTCATTTATATTCCAATGTTCCAACGCCCAGCCCGTGACTGCATAATGACTCTCATTCATGCGTTCCAGCATTTTTTGGCCGTCATCACCTGTTGGCTTTCTCGGATTTCCAGAGTCTGTAATCTGTTGCTGTGTCCGAATTTCAGAATTAATATCTATGTTACTCATATATTTTCACCTCAAAATATTTTTTCATATTATAACACATTAAAAAATCATGACCACCAGCTCAGCTGGTGGTTTACTCTGCGGCTATAAGCCTGTGGTACTAGCCGGCTCTAAAGAGCCATTGAAGATTTGCCATGTGCATAGCTACCACTGGCAAGCCCTAAAGGGCTTTAGATTATGCCTTATTTACCGGCTCACCAGTAAACGGGTCGATGTATTCCTTCAGTGACATCTGATCATATTTCAAATCTTCCTGCATCTAATTTTTTACATACTCTTCAATTTTCTTTGCATTCTTACCTACTGTGTCAACATAATATTCTCTGCACCGGAAATGTCTATTGCTATACTTATACTTCAAATTTGCATGTCTATTGAATATCATCAAAGAACTCTTTCTTTTTAAATATCCCATTATTTCCGATACACTGTACTTCGGTGGTATACCCGCAAACATATGAACATAATCTGGAATACACTCTGCTGCTATTATTTCTACACCTTTTCTTTTACATAATTCACTCAATATGTGACCTATATCTACTCTTATTTGCTTGTATATAACCTTTCTTCTGAACTTTAGTGCAAATACTATGTGATATTTGCATATCCATTATGTACAAGTCCTTTTCCTTCTATATACTATTTTTCTACGCAATAACTTTTTTCATCCATTTACCACTGAAATATCTTGTAGTAAATATAATTCCTCTGATTGTCCAATCAGCAAACATTCCGTACCATACCGCCATCGGTCCCATATTAAAAATCCTTACAAGAGCAATACACAATGCAACACGGCAGCCCCACATAGTGATAATCGACGTTATCATTGAAAACTTCACGTCGCCTGCCGCTCTCATTCCGTATGCCGGAACAAACGAAAGTACCCATACGAGAGGTTTTGCTATTGTAATTGCACCAACCATTTCTATACACATTTTTGCACTCTCAGGTTCCATGCCGCCAAGCATCGTAATAGGCTTTACAAGTGCCAAAACAAGAAGACATGATACTATAATTCCAACCTCTGCAATTCCTGCAAGTTTTACGATATAATACTTTGCCTCTTCCTTCCGTCCGGCACCCATACACTGCCCGACCACAGTCATAAGACACATTCCTACTCCGATACCGAAAATACCATTGACATTTTCAAGAATATTCGTCATAGCCTGTGCTGCTATAGCTGCAGTTCCCATCGTAGAAACTGTTGACTGTATCGCAAGCTTACCGAACTGAAACATGCTGTTTTCAATTCCCGACGGAACACCAATCGCAAGAATTGATGCAATAAGTTTAAAATCTGGTCTGATTGTATAATACTGTGAAACCACAATCTCAAGTTTAGGCTTAGAAAGTGCAATGAAAATAACAACCATACAGAAAATTCTTGATACAAGTGTTGAAATCGCAGCTCCTGCAACACCCATATTAAGCCCAAACATAAGTATTGCATTACCGGTTACATTAATCAGATTGGAAATAATTGAGACAACCATCGGATATCTCGAATTACCGCATGACCTGAAAATCGCCGAACCGGCACTAAACAAAGCAAGAAACGGATAACTCAGTGCTGTATACAAGAAATATGTAACTGCATTATCCATAACCTCCTGCTCTACTTTACCAAATATAAAACTAAGAATCGGTCTTCTAAACAAAAGTCCTATAATTGTTATGACAATTGCTATAACCGCAACTGTAAGAACAACCTGTCTTGCTGCCTTATTTGCCCCTTTTTTGTCCTTCATACCTATATAATGCGAACAGATAATTGCCGCACCTGTCGCCATTGCCGAAAACAACTGAACAATAAGATTATTTACCGAATCGACAAGTGACACCCCTGATATTGCCTGACTCCCCAGATTGCTTACCATCATAGTATCAACCATTCCCATAAATGAATTGAGCAGCTGCTCAATTACTATTGGTATAAGCAATGCAAATAAAACCTTGTTGTTAAACATAAGGTCATTTTTGTCTATATTAAATAACTTTTTCTTACTCATATATAATTCCCGACATGTATTATTTTATAAATCTTCTCTTACAAAATTTGTTCTGTTGCCAGACTCTGTATCCGGAAGTTCAATACCGGCATTTTTTCCTGCCTCGAAACATTTCATCATCCATGCAAGATTCTTTGCAAGATTACGCATTGTCTGCATTCCCTCGGCATCTTTTACCACTTCGCCCGGAGTGCGTCCGTGTGCAATATTCCAATATGTAGAACCTGCAACAGGCATCTGTGAAATACCAAAATATTTATTCATTACATCAAATGAAGCTGATGTTCCGCCACGTCTTGCAACAGCAACAGATGCACCCGGCTTAAACTTAAATGCTCCGGAACCACTGTAAAACGCTCTGTCAAGAAAAGACAATACACGTCCACTTGGATGTGCATAATATACAGGGGTACCAAAAACAAATCCGTCTGCTGTTCTTGCTTTTTCAACAAATTCATTTACAGCATCATCCGTATATACACACTTACCACTTGCACATCCGCCACAGCCTATACAATCTCTTACAGGCTCACTTCCTGTCTGGAAAATCTCATAATCTATTCCTTCTTTTTCAAGCTGCTTTCCAATTTCAAGAAGAGCATTGTAAGTATTGCCTTCTTTCTTACAGCTGCCGTTTAACATTAAAACTTTCATAACATATCTCCATTTCTTATAGATATTACATTGAATCTTATATCAAATAAATATTGCCTTGTATTTTATATCACAAAATCACGTTTTGTAAAACATTTTATTTTCCAAAATAAGCGGCAACTTTTTTAAGATTATTAATAATCGGAAGATGCTGTGGACAGACACGCTCACACTGACCGCATGCAATACAATCGCTCGCTTTTCCAAAATTATTAGTAAGCCTGTCATAATATTCACCCTGCGGTGTCCATCCCTTTCCCTCTGCTTCCTGCTTGTCAGCATTATAAAGAGAAAAATACTTTGGAATAGCAATATGCTTAGGACAGCCGTCCGTGCAGTATGAACATCCTGTACAAGGAATTTCAATACTCTCATTAATTGTCTTAACAGCATCCTTCACTATTTTTTGTTCCTCATCATTAAGAGGTTTGAAATCCTGCATATATCCTGTATTGTCAAGAAGCTGCTCCATATTGCTCATTCCACTAAGAACCATCTTCACATTAGGAAGGCTTGCAACAAACCTTATAGCCCATGAAGGTATTGACATTTCTTTATTATATGCTTTGAATGCCTCTTCAACTTTCTTTGGAACATTAGCAAGCGTTCCGCCCTTTACCGGCTCCATAACTATAACAGGCTTGCCATGCTTTGTCGCAACTTCATAACATTTTCTTGACTGAATTGCCTCACTGTCCCAATCAAGATAATTAATCTGAAGCTGGACAAATTCCATCTCTGGATGCTCTGTAAGTACCTTATCAAGCAATTCTGCATTATCATGGAACGAAAATCCCATATGTTTTACAAGTCCCTGTTTCTTCTTATCAGCAAGCCAGTTAAAACAGTCAAGCTTCTTGTATACCTCATAATGGTCAACACCGACATCATGAAGAAGATAATAATCAAAATATGTAACGCCTGTTTTTTCTCTCTGTTCGTTGAAAACCTTATCTCTGTCCTCAAGTGTCTTTATAAAGCCAGCATGCAGTTTTGTTGCAAGCGTATAGCTTTCTCTCGGATGACGTGATACAAGAGCCTCCTTAGCTGCATTCTCACTTTTAAATCCGCAGTACATCCACGCTGTATCAAAATATGTAAATCCTTTTTCCAAAAATGTATCAACCATTTTCTTTGTAAGTTCAATATCAATACTGCTTCCATCATTCGGATTAAGAAGCGGCAGTCTCATAAGTCCAAAGCCAAGTTTTTTTTCACTTGTAAATACATTTTCCATAAAATCACCATTTTCACCTTTCATAATCTTTATTTATTCTACTCCGTATTTACACTCTTGGCAAATATTTATATACTATCATTTAAAATACCTTATAGCTATATTACTTACTGTGCATCCATTCCACACGTCAAATAATAATTGCAGTAAACCGCTTGCAATGATAGAATAATAAAATCAATTAAAATATTTTAAGAGGAAATTTATAATGAAATTTGTAATACAACGCGTAAATAATGCAGATGTAACTGTTGATAATAAAATTGTCGGTTCAATAGGAAAAGGTTTTCTTATTCTTTTTGGTGCATGTGAGACCGATACAGCTGACATGCTCCCAAAATTTGTTGACAAAATAGTAAAGTTAAGAATTTTTGCAGATGAAAATGGTAAAACCAATCTTTCAATCACTGATGTTGGCGGAGAACTGCTCATCGTAAGCCAGTTCACATTATATGCTGACTGCCGCAAAGGAAACCGCCCAAGCTTTGTACATGCCGGTTCACCTGACGCAGCCAACGAATTGTATGAAAAATTTATTGAATTATGCCGCGAACGCATACCAAAAGTTGAAACAGGCATTTTCGGTGCTGATATGAAAGTACGCCTTGAAAACGACGGTCCTTTTACAATCGTCCTTGACAGCAGGGATTTTACGTAAGTGCTGTGGCTGCAATGGATTTTTCGACTGTCGTTCTCAAGAACCTGCGGTTTTAAAGATTTCAGATGTTGATTTGTAAAACCGCTCTTTTTGCGGCAGACTTACATCAGTCTGGTTTTTATGCCTCTTTCCTTAAAGAAACGCACCGCCTCACCACAGAATCCTTATTTTATCCAATAGTGTAATTCCCGTATCTAACGAATCACTAACTCCCACAGAATCGCCCAACCATTCCCCAGGCTGCATTGTTCTTCCACACCCTAATAAAACAGGCAGAGGATCTATATTATCAGTTACGCTGTTATCCAATGTAATAATCTTTGTTGTATCAAGACAATATGCCACGCCTTTGCTGTAATTAATCGTATATTTGTATGATTTCCCTTTTCTGCCAAACATTCCTGCAAATGGATTATTAATGTCAACACCATATTCATTTACTAAATCTTTTTCCCCTCGCCTGATTCTTTCCATAAAAATTGAAATTTCTTCTGTCACATCATTCCTTGCTGCCTCAAACTTGCATGATACATTTTTGAAATATTCATATGTGTAATCTATAAAATTGCCTTCAAACTTGTCGTCCAGTAATATGACATTTAACATGTCCGGTATGTTTATACTGGATTGGTCATATTCATCACCTAAGAATATGATTTTACTACCCTTCCATTCATTGCCCATTAACTCTTTTAATGAACAAAGCAGAGCATTATTTATATATACTGACTCGTATCCTTTATATCCAATATCAAAATCACCCGGACTTATGTATTCTTTTTTATCAAGATTAATCCAATTAAAATACTCTCCCATATATCTTCCTCATTATTCTATAGCCTATTTACTACCTCTTTATAAAGTATATTATTCATTGTCATGCAATATCAATTTATTTAGAATAATCTATTTATTTTGTTTAAACCTGTGTCTCGCCATCAAATATCATATTCCAGCTCATACGGATATCATACATCAACCGTGTAAGCGCTATACTATCTTTAGCTGTATATACATCACTACTGCAATATCCATGTTTTACACATCTGCTTGCTTCCCTGATTTCATATTCAAAGCCATTTATATCAACCGGACAATCTATTGTTTCTGGTTCTTTTCCTTCCACCTCAAGTATCATAGTCTCAGCGTGTTGAAAATCCGGCAAAAATATACTTCCCTTTGTTCCCTCAATTCTGGCATTACGTTTCAATTCCTGCCCTATTGTCTGAACTGATTCAGCAGTTAAGCCATCGCTGTATTTAAATTTCAAACAGCTATAATCATCAGTTCCATATTCATTGAGATTCACTTTCAGAGTTTCAACATTTTGCGGATCCTGTCCGCATATAATACGCAAAAATCCCAGATTATATATTCCAATATCTAACAGAGCACCTCCACCAAGACCCGAATTAAATTTACGGTCTTTTCTAGCACCTGTTGCAACAAACCCATACTGACATGAAATATGTTTTATTTCGCCTATTGTTCCTTGTTGTATAATACTGTGCAAACGAGCATACAATGGAAGAAACCATATCCATAATCCCTCCATAATAAATAGATGCCTATCCCTTGCCATACTATACAGCTCCTGTGCCTGTTTCTCATTTATTGTAAACGGCTTTTCACACAATACATGCTTGCCATGCTCAAGACATAACCTGCAATTCTCATAATGTAAAGTATTTGGTGTCGCAACATAAACAGCCTCAACATCCTGATCTTTAACCAGTGCTTCATACGATTCATAATATCTTGGAATATCATGCTCCATAGCAAATGCTTTTGCACTTTCAATGTGACGTGAACCGACTGCTACCAGCTGTTCATTTTCTTTACCCATCTGATTTATGGTTGATGCAAATTTTTTTGCAATATTACCTGTAGCCAAAATTCCCCACTTCATCCTATCTCTCCTATCGATTCTATAAATTCGTTTATTTTCTGTTATTGATTTGCTATTGAATTATTAACAATTAGCTGGCCAATTTATATCAGCAATAATACCTTATAAACATTTAATGCAAACTACTGTTAATATTTAATATTATAACATATTTATATGTAATATATATCTGATTCTAACACATTTTTCCATACCCACAATGCAACACAAAAATCCCGCGGCAGTTTATCGTATAACTAACTGCCACGGGATTATTAATTTCTGTTTATCACAGAAGTCTCATTATCAATTTATATTATTTTCAATTCCATCTGGTTATGTAATATCCCTGTAAATCCTCACGCATAATCTTTCTACCCCAGCTAATCATACACGTTTCATAATCAGCATTACATTCAGCTACAATTACATAATCATCTGTTTTTTCGAGTATAAATACCGTATGTGAATCACCCTGAATCCTTGCCTGGTCTCCAACTCTGAGACTATCGTAATTATAAAATCGCTCAGCCGCTGCATCACTTCCAAAAATATAATCACTCAGATAACTTGCAAATCCCCAGCACTGCGTACTTGTATCCTTATACACGTATGCGTCGTCAGACATCCCATTATATAGATTGCAATATGCTTCTCCATTTTCTGCATGATTGCACGGAATATCTGTTATCATAAGGTAATCTGTTCCGTCTGATTCAACGTCCATATGATTCCAATATTTACCCGAAGGAAACATCTGCTTTAACTCTTCCACTTTATCGTTAAATGAATCCAGCCATCCGGAAGGATATTGATAATCTGAGGCTTCTTCAGATTCGGACACTGTCTCTACTTCTGTTTCTACTCCAGATTCTGACGCACTATCATCCATGTTAAACCCAATGTATTCAGCTGCAAATTTTTCTCCAAGTTCATCCTGTGTCTTCATTTCAATTGAACTTTTGATTTCTGAAGTTTTAATATTTTTTCCCATTCTTATAACCATTACTAACATAAGACCAAGAAAAAAGATAACAGCCACATATTGTTTTTTTATAATTCTTCCTTTGATATTTTTCATATCTATCACCTCTGTCTTTTAACCTCTCCGATTGATATAAAATCTTTTGCTATTTCTTTCTATATCTTTATACGAAGCTTAGTTAAAATCAGTTTCAATTTTTTAAAATTTGTTATTTTATTAAAAATCATCCGGTAATCAATATGAACAACCTTAAATATCTATAAATTATGCATTAACTCCTGCAAGAATCTCTTCTAACGCATTTTGACTGCTCGTATGGCATCTTATAACATTTGCATTACATCTTTCAGCCTCTGCCAATGCACATTTTACCATTTTATGGCATACTGTATTTGTAAATAAAACTATCAAGTCAGGACTTCCAATCTGGTCTTTCAGATTTCCTTTCATTCTTGTAAATACTTTTGCCTTACAGTTGTGTTTTTTACATATGTTCACATACTGTCTTTCCATTCTTTCATTTCCACCAATAATACAAATTGACATATAAAACTCCTTTCGTGCTTTTTCTATTCTGCCGCAAGTTCATTTCCAAGCTTTTTACATGCATTTACTGCTTCATCATCAGGTGCTTCTACACAAATAACACCTTCACCACCGACAATAACAGCACCTGCATTTTCAAATCTTGATGCCCAGTCTCTCATCCACTGCCCATCACCCCAGCCATAAGAGCCAAACAAGCCTATTTTTTTACCTGATACAGAACCTTCAAGTTCTGCAACAAATGGCTCCATTTCTGTCTCTTCAAGTTCTTCAGCCCCCATTGCCGGGCATCCGAGTGCAAATACTGTTTCGTCATTCAAATCTGCTGCTGTTACTGCTGATACTTCAAGAACTGCTGCTTCTTTTCCTGCCTCCTTAATTCCCTCAGCAACTGCATTTGCCATTGACATTGTGTTTCCTGACTGTGACCAGTAAATAACTTTAATTTCGCTCATTTCTTACCTCTTTCCCACTATTATAGTGCAATATTTTCAAGATTTTTTATGCTTACTCCCTGAGCAAGAAACCATATAATCTGCTCTTTTGCTTTCTCAAATCTTTTGAAAAGTGATGATTTTGCCGCAACATCCTCATAAACTTTCCAATATCCTGTATAAAGACTGTTCTCACCATTGTTTTTTAGATATCCCTCTACATCCTCAACCGGGTACCCTAGAAATAAGCCCATTTCATGCGGAAAATATTTCTTCGTCTGCATGTAGCAGCAATATCTGTCTGCAAATGTGTCTATAAGTCCTGAAATATCTTCTTCGTCTACGATATTCTTTTCATATCCGCTATTTTTCAGAATATTTTTCACACGTATATCAGAAAAATAATTTTCAAGAATATCTTTTTTATACAGAAGCATTGTCAACTTTTCTTTGCCTCTGAACAGAATCTTCCATGAAATATGTATCTCATTCATCAGACTGATAAGATAATCTGCCTGTTCATTATTTACATTAAATAGATTGGAAAATCTTAAACCACTTATCAGAGGTGCACATTGTAAAGCAATCTGAACTTCAAGATTATCAAGATTCATCTGTTTAACGATTTCAAATATTTCCTGACTCATTCCAGCCTCCTTATAAGATTTTTATTTGATTTAGTTTAATCTTATAAAAGTTAGACTTAACTAACCACAGTTATATTATTATATTTAAATATTGACGTCAAGTGCTTTATTGATACATTTTTTCATTATGATTATTCTATCCTGGCAAATAAAAAACACATATACAATGATTTCCGATAACGATAATCATTACACATGTGTCTTTCAATTTATTATTTTATTTTATATTTTGATTCTCTGAAATAGAATTAATTATTTCGCGTATTTTTCTTTTAAAGCTTTAAATGCCTTAAATGAACGCTTAATCATGTCTTCGTCGACACAATAAGATATTCTTACATATCCCGGGCATCCAAAATCTGTTGCCGCAACAAGAAGTAAATCCTCCTCTTTTGCTTTTTCACAGAAGTTCTCAGCATCAGATTCTAATGCTTTTACAAACATATAAAATGCTCCGTCCGGTTTGAAACATTCATATCCAAGCTCTGTCAATCCATCATATAATAAGTCTCTGTTCTTTTTATACAAATTAACATCACCTGTCTGACCTACGCATTTTGCAATAACCTTCTGAAAAAGACTAGGTGCACAAACATATCCTAAGGCTCTTCCTGCTCCACAAACTGCTGCATAAAGCTTCTTACTTTCATATGCTTCATCAGGAACAAGAATGAATCCAATTCTTTCTCCAGGAAGAGAAAGCGATTTACTGTAAGAATAACATACAATTGTATCGTTATAATACTTTGTAACATATGGAACTTCAACTCCATCATAAACAATCTCACGATATGGTTCATCCGTGATAATAAAAATATGAGTTCCATATTCTTCTGACTTCTTGCTAAGAAAATCTGCAAGTTTCTTGATTGTCTGCTCTGAATACACGGCTCCTGACGGATTATTTGGTGAGTTAATAATAACCGCTTTTGTATTCTTATTTACCAATTTTTCAAATTCATCAAAATTAATCTGGAAATTTTTTGTATCAGGTGCTACAACATTAAACTTTGCTCCTGCCGCAGTAACAAATACTCTGTATTCCGGGAAAAATGGTGCTATTGCAATAATCTCGTCATCTGGTGATGATGTAAGTGCCTTAAATGCTATTGAAAGTGATGCTGCTGCACCCATAGTCATATAAAGATTATCAGCCTTAAAATTTGTTTCATATGTATTATTAAGATAATCTGCTATTGCCTGTCTTGTCTCCAGATCTCCCTGTGCTGATGTATATCCATGAAGGGAGATAGAATCAAGGCTCTGTGTCAATTCCCTTATTGTCTTATTAACACAGTCAGGTGCCGGAACTGTCGGATTTCCAAGACTGAAATCATATACATTCTCAGCTCCTACAATAGCTGCTCTTTTCTTTCCATATTCAAATAATTCTCTGATTGCAGAACGTTTACTGCCTAATTCATACATGCTTTCTGATACAAACATAAAATCCTCCTTAATTTTACAAAACAAAAATCCCGCAGTTAAATCACATCCCGGAATAAAACGTTTCGTATCTGTCTCACAACTTATCTTATTTTATAACCATTTTCTGTAAAGGTCAATTCTTCTGTTTTTAAGTTCAGGATTAACCTGCCTGCAGGTATCCGTGTAGGATTTGTCAATCTGTGTCACAAAATATCCTTCTTTGTCAGAAATGCCTCCGATAATAATTCCTTTTGCATCTATTACCATACTTCTTCCAAAAAATCCTTTACCATCCGGTCTGTCGCCAATCTGGTTAACTCCAACAACCGGCGTAACATTCATTATTGATGAAGATTTCAATATAATCTCCCATTGATCAGAATTTGGCTTATAGAATGCTGCCGGAACACAAAACAAATCAGCTCCTCTTAATGACAAAGCTCTTGAAATCTCTGGAAATCTTGTATCATAACATATCCATACTCCAACTTTTCCAATATCAAGACTAAATATTCCAAGTCTATCACCTGAACTAAATTCATCAGATTCTTTTACATTAAAAGCATCAAACAAATGAATTTTTTCATAATTGCCAACAATTTCACCATTTCTATTTATTACATAACAGATATTGGTTGGTTTTTCTGCTTCATTTTTTCCATTATCACTCACATAGTCACTTGAAAACCGGGCAAATGAGCCACCTATAACATTAACCTTATAATTTTTTGCAACAGATTTAAGCCAATTGACAAAAAAACTCTCATTATACTTATTATATTTTGATGAACCGCATTGAGGTTTAACAAATTGTTCTGGCAGAACAATTAAATCAATATCAGAATTATACTTAAAAGCCTCTGCAATATATTTTTCTGCATTTTTCAATGTACTTTCATTGCCACCATTACAATCAAGCTGTATTCCACACACTGTGATAATTTCACCATGCATAACATTCACACTCCCTATCAGTTTTATAATATTCTACACCCGTAAATGCCACAATAGCAATACCTTAAATATACTAATATGCAATTTAAAATATTGTTACACGTGAAACTCAAACATGTGTTTTTTATGTTGCATATTAAGTAATTTTTATAATAATATATTATATATTTTTATAGTTTTATCTATCATTATCATATAGTGTATTTTGAACTCAGTTCACTTCCTAATATTTTGATTTTTCTTTAAATTTACTTATATCTTTTTAAATTGTATTATAAAGATTTTTTAACATAAACAACTGAAGTGAACTGAGTTCCTTTTTAATATCCTATATTTTATCTTGCAAATTCTATTATTTCTTAATTTGCATTATTTTGTGATTTACATTTTTTTGTGAACTATATTACTATATTACACTATTAATCACAATTAATTGTATCTTATTCATTATAATAAATAACTCCATGATATTGTTTTATTAATTATTACTCTGCCTCTGTTAAATTAATTTTAATTAAATTCATATATACATCTCCTATATTTCTCCGTTACATTAATGTAAAATTTTGTGAACTCAGTTCAAAATCACCTGAATCAAATTCAAATTTAAAAATCTAGGCAATGAAATTCAGGCACTGAAATTCAGATACTAAAATTCAAATATAATAATTCAAATATAATAATTCAAATATAATAATTCAAATATAATAATTTATACAATAAATCATTTTAAATATGGTCATAACTATAATATTATTGCATAATATAAAATATATGGCTTCTTATAAAAACAACTTCTTTTTACATTAAAATCACACAATATCACTTGATTTTAGGAGAATAGCATGTATAATAAGATTATAAATAATTTTTTGAACTCAGTTCCGAAAAAAGATAAAAAAGGAAGTACAAAAATGTCAGAAGTAATAAGTTTAATAAACGAAAAGGGTGGTGTTGGTAAGTCAACATCTGCAATCACTATTGCACAAATTCTTGCAATATCTGGTTACCAGGTGCTTCTTATTGACCTTGACCCACAGATGAACACAACTAAGATGTTTGGAAAAGATGAAGATAACAGCAATATTAATTATGAACATTTGTTCTGTGAAAAACAGTTAAGAGAATCATCTGTACTGGAATTCGTCAGTGAAACAGATTACAAAAATATTTCAATATTGTCTGCATCAAGAGAGCTCAACACTTTAATATACAAAATATATGATAAAAGCAAAGAAGTTAATGTTGAATTATATTTAAAACATAATTTAAGTTTCCTAAAAAAGAAATTTGACTACATAATTATAGATAACTCACCATTTAAATCATACCTTACAAGCTGTGCAATATGTGCAAGTGATAAGATAATAACTCCGATTTGCGTAGACAACTTCTCATATGATGGACTTATGTCTTTGCTCGATACAATAGAAACTCTTAATACAAAATATTCACTTTCAATCGAATTTGCAGGTATTTTTATGACAAGAGTTGCTGGCAGAACAACTTTATTTAAACAGATGTTTGAAAGTTATGAAAACATGTTCGGTGAAAGATTCCTTCCGGTCTCTATACGTAATTGTATTGCTGTAAGCGAATCTAACACAACATTTGAACCATTACTCACATATGACAAGCGGTGTAGTGCTGCACAGGATTATATTGAACTTGTCAACTACCTCGGATTAATGGACAATAAACATTTTAGAGAACTTGCGAAATATCTGAAAGGAGAAAAGTAATGGCTAAGAAGAATTTTGCTGCCGGCATGACAAAAACAGGCGTTCTTAATAATATGGGTGGTGAAAAGCTCAAGGAAATGCAGGCAAAAACTGAATATAACTTTCAATACATTCCAAAAGAGAAGATAATTTCTAATCCAAAAAATGAAAAATACAGCCAGGACGGTATTGATGCTCTCATGGAAAGTATTTTAATTAACGGTCTACGCCACAATCTTTCAGTAATATATGATGCTGATAATAATAATTACCGTCTTGTTTCAGGAGAAAGACGTTATCATGCAATCTGCAAGATGACTGATAAAGAATATAATACATTATTCCCAACCGGAATACCATGCAAAATTGAAAAATCCAATATTTCAGAGATAGACGAAGAAATTATGCTTATTTCCGCCAATCATGATGTAAGAGAAACATCAATGGAGGTAAAACGTTGGGAAGTATCACGTTTAAAAGAGTTATATGAAGCCAAAAAATTAAAAGGTGAAATCAAAAATATTAATGCTGAAATAGCAAAACAACTTAATATTTCTGAGAGACAGGCAAGAAAGTACACAACAGCAGAAAAACTTATTCCTGAATTAAGTGAACTGCTTAACGCCAATGGAATCGATTTAAACCAAGCTGATAAATTTGGTCGTCTTGATGAAGATGCACAAAAAAGTATCCTTGAAATTCTCAAGAAAAATGGAAATATTGACAATGCTGAATACCAGTCAATAAAGAAAATTTCAGAAGAACGTTCAGAAGAAGCTAAAAAATACAAAAAAGAACTAGAAGAAGCGGCTAACCAGATAAAAGTTCAGGAAGAAACTGTAAAACACCTTGAGGAACGTATACAGCAGCTTGAAAAAAATCCTCTTCCAACAAAAACAAAAGAAGACCTTGAAGATGAAATAAAATATATTACTGAAGCCAAGAATAAAGCTGAACGTGAAAAGGCAAAATTAGAAACTAACATTGAAAAAATGAAACAACAGCAAAAAGAAAAAGAGCAGCGACAAACTCAGATTTCAGATGCTGAACTTAAAAGGATTAATTCGATAGCAAAGGCTGAACAGGCACTTGCCATGTTAGAAACTAATTTTGATATATTAAAAAACAATAAAAATGTTATAAAAACAGACTATGACGTCAAGGTTAGATTGGAAATTTTAAAAAATCGTATGGATGATTTATTATCAAATATATGATTTGTCTTCTAATTAATGTATATATCGTAAAACGCTGTATATTGCAATATTACAGCGTTTTTATGTTATATGAAGATTTTATCAAATAAGATAAAAAAATGTCATTTTAAGGAAATTAACGCATATTTTCTAAACTTACATTTCATTTTTATAATATATGTAATTTTAAGTATTATCAAATATTTATTATAATAAGTGACCGTGTGGATAAGAATGGTAAAAAACGCGAACTGCATTTTGACAAAGCTGTG
>OGWY01001729.1_pt1 | contig 16714 bp, 13 predicted proteins | sample 1576121 | NCBI WGS metagenome assembly OGWY01 (sample SAMEA3541543, study PRJEB24748) | human gut metagenome | biome: human gut; feature: human-associated habitat; material: faeces | place: China | collected 2012 | reverse complement strand
AAAGCCATTACGACCGTAGCTGCACCCAACTGTTTGATGCGAGCGGCATGTTGCAGGAAAACCTCTTCTCCTTCTTTCAAAGAAATCGAATTCACAATACTTTTACCCTGCACGCACATCAAACCTTTTTCGATCACCTCCCATTTAGAAGAGTCGATCATCACGGGAACACGGGAAATATCAGGTTCGGATGCGATCAAGTTCAAGAAAGTCGTCATCTCCTTCACGGCATCCAACATTCCGTCATCCATATTGATATCGATCACCTGCGCGCCGTCTTCCACCTGCTTGCGGGCAATTGTCAAAGCCTCTTCATAATTTTCTTCCTTGATCAGGCGCAAGAACTTACGTGAACCAGCCACATTGCATCGTTCGCCGACATTCACGAAATTATTTTCCGGCTTTACTTCCAGCAACTCCAGACCGGACAACCAAAGACAATCGGGCCTCGGAGCCGGTACATGCGGCTTGGCCCCTTTCACCAGTTCGGGATATTTGGCAATATGGGCCGGCGTCGTACCACAACAGCCTCCCAATATATTCACCAGCCCTTCGTCAATAAAAGATTTTACATGAATAGCCATCTTTTCCGGCGTCTCATCATAGGAACCGAAACTGTTCGGCAGACCGGCGTTCGGATAAGCACTTATATAATAGGGAGCATGTTTTGCCAATTCAGCCAGAAAAGGCTTCATATCGGCAGCACCGAAAGAGCAGTTCAGACCGACACTAACAATATTGGTATGTTGCACGGAAGCCAAAAACGCAAGCAATGTCTGCCCCGAAAACGTACGTCCTCCCTGGGCAGATAGCGTCAGAGAAAGCATAATTGGTAAATCCTTGCCTTTTTCCTTCAACACAGCCTCGGCAGCTTCCAGTCCGGCTTTCACATTCAGCGTGTCGAAAGTCGTCTCAAACAAAACGATATCCACGCCCCCGTCTACCAAAGCGTCTACCTGTTCTTTATAGGCACTATACAAATCCAAGTAGGTGACAGCACGGTAAGCCGGATCGCTCACGTCAGGGCTCATCGAAGCAGTCTTATTAGTTGGGCCGACAGAACCAGCTACAAAGATCGTGCGATCCGGATGCTCCTTCATAAAGCCATCGGCCACCTCACGCGCCAATTTTCCGGCAGCCAAATTGATATTTCTCACCTGCCCTTGCATGCCGTAATCCTCCATCGAGATAGCATTTGCATTGAAAGTGTTGGTAGCAAAAATATCGGCACCGGCATCCAGATACTGACGGTGGATTGATTTGATCACATCCGGCCGGGTGATACATAACAGGTCGTTATTTCCTTTCAGGTCGCTCGTCCAATCAGCAAACTGTTTTCCGCGATAATCTTTCTCGGTCAGTTTAAATCCCTGGACCATCGTACCCATTCCTCCGTCCAGAATCAAAATGCGTTCTTTCAGGAGATTCAAAAATATTTCTTTATCCATAAAGGTTCGTTACCGTTTAAATGCACGATCCATCTCCCGGCGGTCGTCCCGTTCCTTGATAGAGTCGCGTTTGTCATATTCCTTCTTACCTTTGGCAATAGCCACAACGACTTTGGCCAGTCCTTTATCATTAATAAAAAGACGTGTCGGAATAATTGTAAAGCCATTATTGCGGGCAGCGCTTTCAATCTTCCGCAATTCCTTTTTAGTCAGCAACAGCTTGCGGTCACGGCGAGCCGTATGGTTATTGTATGTCCCGTAGAAATATTCAGCCACATACATATTCTTCACCCACAATTCACCCTTCTCCACAATACAAAACGTATCGACCAGACTCGCCTTTCCCAAACGTATCGATTTGATCTCCGTACCGGTCAGCACGATCCCTGCCGTAAACGTGTCGAGCAACTCATAATCGAAAGTCGCCCGCTTGTTCTTTATCTGTATGTTATTACTAATCTTCTCTTTCATCTTATTCTCCTATCAAAAACGTAAACCGGGCATCAGCATGGAAAGAATTACCTCGATCAACCAGGGCGTCAGCAAAATCAGACCGGTCGCGGTCCCGACAAACTTCAGGCGTATCTTCTCCTCCACCTGCATATAAGGGCCGGCCCCTTCCCATACGATATAAAATGTATATAACACAAATATACGCAAAAAGAAAAACTCCGGAAGTAACATCAACACGATGTTCAATGCAAACATCAACGAAGACGAATAGCCGACAAAGCGTTGACACAGTTTCATATCCTTCTCCCGTTTGAACCATCCCTGCCAAATCTCATTCAGCAAATAGGAAGCCAGATAAAAGCCGCCGAACGCAGCGACTAATGTCCGGATAGACGACTTCAACGCCAGTTCGACATCAAACTCCTTCCGAGTGAACAGCACGCCTAAAAAAGCAGCAACCGTAACGAATCCGATGAGAGGATACACAAACCGGGATAAAAACTCATCGTCCTTTTCTTCTTTTCTCGTCAGAATATCCCACGCCTTTCCCGGCTGGGAGATGATGGCTACAACCAATTTAAATATCTCTTTATACATTTTTCAATACGCTCGTTTGCTATTTATCATTTTATTTGCCTTTTCCTGTCAAGTCTATTGTAAACACGTCGGAACTTTTCCAGTTTATCGATGCAGAATCCTTCCCGAACGAATATGCATAGTTAATCCGGAACTTCAGTTCATCCGAATGATTCTTTTCCGCCTTTTTCACCAGATCTTCGATATTGAACGCACAAGGAATAATCATCGCCTCGCCTCTTGTCGTGTCCGCCTTGATTCTGATCGTGCGGAGGTAGAGGCTATAAATATTATCGTCTCCCAACAATTTATCCGAATTATAGGACAAAGAGAAACTGTCCACTTGGTTTGCCGGGTGATTGCTTATCTCCGTGAACAGGAACAAATTGCCTCTGATATAAGCGGAACGCGCCTGGAGGGAAGAAAGCAACAGTTCGTCCTTTGCAACAATAGAGGTATCGGTCAACGTATTATAGAAGTTCCAACGATTAACCTCCGAGATCGTATTTTCATAAATAATAGCCTCGGTATAACTGGTATCCGTCCCTGCCCCCATATTGTTTGCGACCCCGTAATCGATGGAATAATCAAACAAAATACATTCTCCGTTTTCCACATTGGCATTCTGGAAGTCTTCCGAAGAGACCACTACGTCCCCCTTGGTATAAATAGCCTTACCAGGTCCGTAACCGGTCACCACTACCCCTGCCTGGTTTGCCATCGTCAATTGGGTGGCCGGGTCTCCCAAACAAGAATTCAACACAACCAAACAAAAGGCCAAAACGCCATATAATACTGTTTTTCTCATTTCCATATACAAATTTGAAGTCGTATTTATCTTCCTCTCTTTATGGAGGAAACGCACAAAGGTACGAAAAAAAGGTTTATACGACAAAAGCCGGAAGATTAATCACACTCATAAAAGGAAAGCATGAATCGAGGCGGAGCTCATCCCACCCACAGATTCATGCCTTTTTTCCTAATTATTATGGCAAAATAATTAAAAACAAGTAAATAGCTACGGGAAACGGAAATAAAGAAAGGCAAAAGCCTACGGCTTCACAGTTCTCTTCCGGCCTATCCTCGAAGCCGTCGAAAAAATATGCGTTGCAGGTCTTCTGACTTACTTCCGGTATGAGCGCCTTCCCAACTCGCGTCAGTGGCATAAAAGAATTGCCCAATCCGTTTTGAAGCTTACAGCAGCGGGACTGTCCGGGATTTGCACCCGATTCCCTTTTAATCCTTTTCCGCAGATTGCGAAGCAGGAACAATGCATGGGACAAATATAATCATATTTTCCATATATTTCTCATCTTCTTATAGAAAAAAGCTGAAACCGACTCCAGACCCGTTAAGCTTTGCGGTAAGCCTCGATAGCTTCCTGAACGGAGCCGTACATCAACAGCAGATGTCGGGATTGGTTATAGGGAAGATTCAATTCCTCGGCAACCATGCGGGTTCCACGGTCTATAAGTTTCTGATTGGTGAGCTGCATATTGACCATCCGGTTTCCTTTAACCCTACCCAATCGGATCATAACGGAGGTGGAGATCATGTTCAGGATCATTTTCTGCCCCGTGCCGGATTTCATACGGGAACTGCCAGTGACAAACTCCGGCCCGACAATCATTTCGATTGCGATATCGGCCTCCATCGCCATCGGTGAATCTGGATTGCTGGAAATGGAGGCAGTCAGGATGCCCTGTTCACGTGCTTTGCGAAGGGCACCGATCACATAGGGAGTCGTCCCGGAAGCAGCAATGCCGATCACGGTATCCTTCGTATTAACCCGGTGCTCCAGCAATTCCTGCCAGCCGCGTTCCTCATCGTCTTCAGCATTCTCCACAGGATTCCGGAGGGCAGTATCGCCACCAGCTATCAAGCCGACAATCAGTGTGGAAGGCATCCCGAACGTCGGAGGGATTTCGGAAGCATCCAAAACCCCCAACCGCCCGCTGGTTCCGGCTCCCAGATAAAAGATCCGTCCGCCCTGCTTCATGCGGGGAACGATCTGCAAAACCAATTCTTCTATTTTGGGGATTGTCTCTCGGACAGCCAACGCCACTTTCTGATCTTCCGTATTGATATCTTCAAGCAAGTCCCGGACGGACTTCCGTTCCAGGTCGTTATAGAGAGAATTCTGTTCCGTTATCTTAATGAATGACATAGCTTATTACAATTTACTGGTTGCAAAGCTACTAAAAATATCACATTTACATGTCGGTAAACTTCAAGCAAACAGGCTTACTAACTCGGATGTCTTTTCCCGTATCTTTCAACAAACCGCTTTGCTTGTCTATTTCGTAAACCTGCACGATATGACTATCCCGACAAGCGCAAAGCAGGAACTTGCCGTTGGGGGTGATGACGAAATTACGCGGATGAATGCCGGTCAGCTGATAACCAATCTTTGTCAATTGCCCGTTTTCCAGATCGATAGAAAAAATCGCGATACCGTCACCTTTCAGACGGTTAGAGGCATATAGGAAACGACCGTCCGGTGTGATGTGTATATCGGCACTACCGGAGACATGTAACGTATCGGCTTCTACAAACCGGACCGGGGTCAGGTTGCCCTTGTCGTAATACATGAGAGCGACGCGGCCCGAAAGCTCGCTAATCAGGTAAGCCCATTTCCCATTCGGATGAAAAACCGTATGGCGCGGACCTTCTCCCACCGGCAAACTAAAAGAGGCAGGCGTCCCTTCCCGCAAACTCAAGCCTTTATCGGAAGCAACGATCTCGTATTTATAAATCCGGTCCGTTCCCAGATCGTTGGCATACAGATAGTTCTCATCCGGAGAAGCGTACACGCAATGCAGATGCGGGACCGCCTGGCGTTCGGCCCCCGGTCTTCCTCCTTCATACGCATATACTTCAGCCGGTAGCAAAGCTCCATCGGCCGAGATGGAGAAAACACTTATGCTTCCGCCGTTGTAGTTGGCCGTGACAGCCATCCGGCGTTTACTGTCCACCCAGATATAGCAGGGAGCGCTCCCATCCGTATGCTGCTCGTTCAGCAAAGAAAGCGTCCCGGTTTGCTTGTCAAACGAATAGGCACATACTTTCGCGTCCGGCACAGCAGTTTCACTTACCGAATAGACAAACTTGCCATCCCGGCTCACTGTCAGATAAGAAGGGTCCTGAATGCCCGACAGGCTTTTCACCGGCACAGCCGTCCCTTTCTCCACATCGAAGCGAAACAGATTTATACCAGGGTCTGTAGCATCCGCATACGATCCGACAAACAAAAACAATTCACTATCCTTTTGCATACACGATGTTATTGCCATAATTAACACCCCCGCTAAAAAATACTTTAAATTCGACATACATGCATTATTATTAACCGGGAAACGTATTTACTTCCCGCATTTATCTTTCAACCATTCAATACGTTCCGACTGCTGTTCCGGATATGTCCAGTGACCGGTTTCGAGGTAAAGATGCAAGTCCTTCACTCCCGGAATAACATTGTAGGCCGAATACATGGATGTCGGAGGACAAGTCACATCATTATATCCCCAGCTATACCAGCCCGGAGCGTTCACCCGGCGGGCAAAATTCACGACATCAAAGTAAGCGAGCGTTTCCACTTCGTTTGCCACAGGCTGCGCATTCCGGTAGTAATGCGGCCAGCCTCCCGCACGTTTATGCAGATAGCCGGCATAATCGCACAAGGCCGGATAGAAAGCAGCAAGAAACTTGATACGCGGGTCTAGTCCGGCCGTGACAATAGACAAGGCTCCTCCCTGGCTTCCACCGGTCACACCGACTGTATTTCCATCAAACTCAGGCAAAGAATAGAGGAAGTCCACAGCCCGCACGCAACCGAGATAGACCCGTTTGTAGTAATGCGTATCGCGATTATTCTTGTTCATTGCATTATATCCGTTCAATGCTCCAGCAGCCAAGTTGTTATACACTTCCTGCGGCATCGTCACAGGAACACCATGTATTCCAATCTCCAACGTAATGATATCTTCTCCCAAATTGAATCCGTTATAAGGACGTATGCCCGCTCCTGGAACCTGGAGGACCGCCGGATATTTACCTGTTTTCTTCGGTACAATCAGAATGCCATATATACGGGAACCGGGGCGTTCATTCTGGAAACTGACATGATAGACATTCTGCGTAGAAGTGCATCTTTCCGGCAACAAAGTCATCTTGGGATCTAGCGGCTGCTTACGGGCTTCAGCGATCGCACCGGTCCAGAAAGCATCAAAATCTTCCGGATTGACCGTCGTCGGCCGAATCCTCGTTTCATCCACGCCAACTGTCGCCATCCCTTCATACTTCCGTCCGTCCACTTTGGCCGTCACCCTGCAACGCAAGAATCCGGGTTCATTCATCTTCGCTTTCAGTATCGTTTTTCCATCCGCCAAACGAACGTCTTTCTTTACAACCGTCGGAAAATATTCCGGTCCCAACTCATAATCGACAACTACATCTTTCAACAAATTCTCATTCTTGAAAACCTGTACTGTAAACTTGACTTCTTCCTTCGCCTTGCATTTCCAATCGATACGATCAGGCGAAACCACCACATTGACCAACTTCTGGGCCGGTTGTGCCAACACCAACGCACAATTACCCAACATCCCCAGAAGCAAACACAATAAGAATAAAGATTTTTTCATGATAAAAACCGAATTAGATAATTTATTATTTATAAAACACAGTGATAGTGAATCAGACCTTGAACCGGACTTTGAACGATCGTTCCTAATCGAAGCTCGAACTCACGAGCAACATCTTTCAATATATCCTGATAATACCAAGCAATGGAGCCTGTCAGATAGACAGGATGCTCCCAGTAATCATACTGCATGACATTGCGGGCAAAGAACGCCCGGAAGCTATTGCTCACCAGATCACGTATTGCAGGTTCTTCCATATGCCGGAGCAAAAAAGGAGACAGGCTTGCCAAAAAACGATTCGGGAAAGGCCCTTTATAAACCTTTTCCATAATGATGGCCGGTGTCAAACCGGACTCCGCCCAAAAAGCCTCTTGCAAAGCTGCTGGCAACTGGTTCTTCAACACATCCCCAACCAACAATTTTCCAAGTACGGCGCCACTCCCCTCATCTCCCAAGACAAAGCCCAACGGAGATATGCTCTTGACAATACCCTTTCCGTCATACAGACAAGAGTTGGAACCGGTCCCCAAAATACAAGCAATGCCGGGGCTGTCTCCACAAAGGGCACGGGCGGCTGCCAGCAAATCGCTGCCGACCTCCACCGGGACCGGCAGATAGCGCGTGACAGAACGGCGTATAATCTCGTTCTTTTCCGTGAATGCACATCCGGCACCATAAAAGTAAACGGCCCCGACAGAATCGGACTCCCTTATCCGGGGAATCAGATTGTCCCTTATCTCAGCCGAGATCTCCTCTTCCGTCTGGAAAAAAGGATTAATTCCTCCTGTCCTGATCCGGTCTATCTCCCGATTGCCGGACACAATACTCCAATCCGTTTTCGTGGAACCGCCATCCGCTATCAATATCGTTTTCGCCACCATACAAAGCAAATATATTTAGTTATTTCCTTGTTTCTTCTTCCCGAATTCGGGATCGATCTTCAGGCAGGCCGTGACAAGCAACGTCACCAGGCAACATCCCATCACCCACCAGAAGAAATTCTCGTAACCCATCTGTTCCTGCAACCAGCCGGCCGCCATTCCAGGAAGCATCAGGCCCAAAGCCATAAAAGCCGTACAGATCGCATAATGTGCCGTCTTATGTTCTCCGTCGGAATAATAAATCAGATACAACATATAGGCCGTAAAGCCAAAGCCGTATCCAAACTGTTCGATAAATACGCAAATGTTGACTATCCACAAATTATCAGGCAACGCACTGCTCAAATAAATAAAGACAGCGTCAGGAAGGGAAATTGCCAACGCCATCGGCCAGATCCATTTCTTCAATCCTCCTGCCGAGGCGGCGATACCTCCCAATATTCCGCCCAATGTCAAACCGATCGTACCGATCGTCCCGTACACCAGTCCGATTTCAGCCGTCGAAAGCCCCAAGCCACCCACTTCGCGGGGATCGACCAGGAAAGGCGTTACCAATTTAGTCAACTGGGCTTCCGGAAAACGGTACAACAGCATAAACAGGATCGCGACAAAGGCTTGTTTCTTTTTGAAAAAAGAGGCGAAAGTCGCGAAAAACTCTTTTAAGATTGTGGAAGGAGTCACCGTAGCCGATGGCTTATCCCCTTTCGGCAAAGGAAGTATATACCGGTGATACAGGAACAAAGCCAAAAACAGCCCGCCTAAAATAAAGAATGTAACAGACCAGGCAAGCGGGATATTCCCCGTACTGTTTTCCAGAAATCCGGCAAACATGACCAGCACACCCTGTCCGGCAATAATCGCAATCCGGTAAAAAGTACTCCGGATACCGACGAAGAAAGCCTGTTCATGCGAATCGAGAGCCAGCATGTAAAAGCCGTCCGCCGCAATATCATGTGTGGCGGAACTGAAAGCCAGCAACCAGAATACAGCCAATGAAGCCTGGAAAAAGAACGTCGTCGGGATCGTAAACGCCACTCCGGCAAGTCCTGCCCCGATCAATAACTGCATCGTGGCCACCCACCAGCGTTTAGTCTTCAGCAAATCCACAAAAGGACTCCAAAAAGGTTTGATCACCCAGGGCAGATTCAGCCAACTCGTATAAAGGGCGATATCGGTATTTGAAACTCCCAGGCGCTTATACATAAGGACAGAGACGATCATCACCGCGACATAAGGTATTCCCTGCGCAAAATACAGGGAAGGAACCCAAAACCAAGGAGACCGTACAGATGGCTTATCAGACATAGGCTTATATGATATCATGCTTCATCTCTTATTTTCCGGATGAGCTCATTCTCCTCATCCTCCGTAATACTTACCTCTTCCCAGACCTTTTCGAGGTCTGCAAATGTCACTTTCTTAAAGTCCTTTTCCAAAGGGACGACAAATAAACCGGCCATCTCGACCGTCGCCGGGCTGATGAGAATATTGGCATCTCCCTCGGCATAATAGCAGGATGGACGCAATTCCCGCCGGGGGAAGATACAGGTAATCCAAACATCATCCTCCCTCCAGACCAACAGGTTCATCATTGGTTCGTAATCATCCGGTCCCATCGGCATCATGTCGTATAACAACTCGAAAACGGCCGCCGCCTCACCCTTATCCCTCGACACTAGGATAAAACAGACCGGAAGGAGATCGACTGAAGCATAGAAACCAGTCCGTTCACTTTCCCAAACGACCTGTTTCGGGAAGTTCGGCCAATTTCTCACAACCGGAAACTCCTCTTTCTTTCCAGCTTGGAAATGCATATGATCCGGAGCGGAAGCACCGCATTTCGGACCATTATAGAACAAGGCATAGTCAGATAAATCCGAAACGATGTCCAGCATATCCTCGTAATAAGGCTTTATCTGTTGCTTTTCATGCCAACGCAGGGGAACGGTCAGATGGTCCTCGAAAATAGGGTATGGATTAACCAGTATTTCAAACGCATCATTATACATCACTCCCTTTTGTTCTTCCGGCCGATGGCAGAAAAAACAGGGGCGCGCCAACAAGGATGCCTTGTCGATCTTAGCTGCGGAAGAACGAATCCGTTCCGGATTAAATTGAAGAATCGTTGTCCTGTAATCATCCTGGAAATAACGCGTCTGCACATTGGTCAAAGAACCATAATTCTCCCTTGCCAGTTTCCAATCCTGCTTTTGGTCTATCAGCAGGAATTCTATTTCTCGTTCCAAATCATTCATAAGCTTCGTGTTTTCATGGTTGCCGGCAACTTGTCCCGCAACACAAATGTAGTGAAAAAAGAACCCATAGTGAGCAAACGGCCAAAAGACCAAGAAGAAATCATTTGGGCGAATGAGCGTTCAAGGCAATCCGCGCCTGCAATTCCCAAGTACGAATACGGTCTTTGTAGGTATTATGTCCGTTCATTTTCACGACATCGAGCGCGGCATCCGAATTGTCTTCCCAGCGGCGGCAGAGGTAAAGGACATCATAGATGCGCCCGATACGCCAGGTGCGGGAGATACGCAGTCCCAAAGCATAATCTTCTCCATAGCTTGTATTCGGAAGGTTGATCCTCCGGAGCACAGGTGTATAAAAGGCACGGGGAGCTCCCAGACCGTTGATGCGGAGCGCATTGTTACGTCCGTTTTCAAGCGTCCACTCCCGATGGTCGATGATGCCGGGCGGTATTTCGTTCATCTTGAAATCGGTCATCCGATAGGTTCCGACAACCATCGCGCAGTTCTGTTCGTAAAAAGCATCAACGATCTTCTGCAACGTATCAGGACCGCTATATACATCGTCGCTATCGAGCTGGACGGCAAACTTGCCACAAGCCGGATGATGCACACCCACGTTCCAGCAACCGCCGATCCCCAGATCGGAACGTTCCGGAACCAAATGAACCACACGTCCGTCTGCGGTATATTTTCCGATCGCTTCGGAAGTTCCGTCTGTCGAATGGTTATCCACAATGATCAGATTAAAGCGGAAGGTCGTTTTCTGTGCCAGCACGGAATGGATAGCATCTTCTATCGTACGGATACGGTTGCGGACCGGGATGATAACGGAGGCTTCCTGCTCGAAACCGCCGGCATCGAAGGTGACCGGTTCAAAGTCCGGGGCAAGATAACCGCCGACCCGTTTCAGATAGGCCGTACAAACAGCTTCCATCTCGATCTGCACCGCCCGGTTTTTCGGATCAACATAATCGAACAACTTCTCTCCGCTCTTACGGATATCCGTCTCCACTTCCGAGTACAAATATTCATTGACATGAACCAGTTCGGCCAGCTCCGAGACACGAAGGCGAAGGTCATACAGCCCGGCAAAACGGTAATCAGCATCCATCGCCCGGACCGCCTGCTTCAAAACGGACGAACGGAAAAACAGCAGGGAGCCGAAATCAAAATCATCACGCAAGCTTCCTTTCTGATAGTCTATGACAGGAGCCTGTTGGCTGTTGCCGTTTTTTAACAGGTAACGATCCGCATAAAGCATTCCGGCATTCGTATCGCCGGCAATAGCCAACAGGCGTTCGAAGGCGAACTGCCCCGGCTCGAATGCCGTATATTTGGTATATAATAATGTATAGGCCGTATCTGCATGTAAAGCAATCGTCCGGAAAGTAGCGGTACTGGCGGGCGAATCGATCATCAGCCTCTCACACCCCTCGACCTCATCGGGAATCTTTTCCGTCGCCAACAAGTAGATATTCTTTATCCGGTCACATAACCCCAACGCTCTTACGGTTTGCCTGGCCTGGGGTAAAGAAAGGAACGGAATGAAGCAATTTATCATTTTCATAACGTAATTAGTTGATACCGGAAACAAAAATAAGGATAAAATATGAGCTTTTGCCGGAAGAGAAAAATATCTTTGTAAGTATATCAAAAATAAAACCAAGCTGGCAGAAGACCTTCAATTATAGACGGCACAAGAGGCCTTATTTTCCCTCCTCGAAGATAAGACCTTTCGTTTGTTTTCTTTCGAGAGATGACGGGGTGAGCAAAATACGACCTTCGCTTTCCGCATGTACCGGCAGGCTCTTCAATCCGCTTATCCGCGAAAGCGCCTCACTCAGCAGCCTCTCGTTCGTATCTCCGAAGGGCAACAAATCATTTCCTATAACCAGTTCCTCGATCTTCACATCCGGTTCAAAACCATTTGCATAGTCAGCTTCGTGATCGGCATTATAAATGCGTAATGTAATCGGATGCAACAGCCAGCCATATTTTTCTTTGGTTCCGAAAGTGTTGCTGCCCACCCGCTTGCCAATCGTTTTTTCTCCTATGATCGTAATGTTACTACGGGTAAGATAAGGGATCAGGCAATTGATCACGGCTTCCGAAGCAGATGCGGTCACACTTCCTGTCAGCACGTAAATGCGTTTCAAGTCCAGATTAGCATTTCCTATTTCAGAATTTTTTCTCAACAGCAAAGTTTCATCACTTTTTGATTGCTTTTCGTTATGCTCCATAATACAGAATGTCTTCCCCAAAGCATCGGCCGGAGCCAGAAGAGAGGTCATCAACTGCGCACAAGTGACCAAACCTCCCTGATTATATCGCAAATCCAATATAAACTCGTCCACATTTTCAACCTTAAACCCGGCAAAGACCTGTTTCATCCGGTCGTCATAGATTGTACTTTCATCGTCCGGACCGGAAGAAAAACTGTTGTAAACCAAATAACCGACCTTCTTGCCACCCACCGTATAGACGGAATCTTTCAGAAAAGGCGTGTCTTCCACTGCACGGGAAGCTGCAACCGAAATAGTTTTTCTTTTATAAAAAGTGACCTCATTGCCTTTTCTTACCGCATCTGCCAATAAGAAAGTAATTTCACCTCCGCTATAAAAAGCAGACAAGTTCGTCACATTCGGAGTCTCACTACCAACAGCAATAATCCAGTCCCCCCGTTCCAATCCGGCCTCGGCAGCAGGAGAGCCAGGCAAGACATATAAAACCCAGGCATAATAAAGGTTGCCGTTTTTATATGATGCAAACTCAAAACCATACGAATCGGACTCCGAAACAGATTTCGTCTCCTCTTCCTTTTTCTCTATCCGGGAAAAAGTGAGCCATCCGTCTCCGTATTTTACGCCATCCTGATCAGACAACAATGAATCGAAGAACTTATCTGGAGATTGTGAGAAGTTCAAATTTCCTTTGCCGGGCATATCCTCATTCCACAAATAGTAATCCGCCATAATCTTATAGATCCAACCATTCGTACCCTCGTCGGAGAGATCCGGAACCTCATCCTCCGTCGTACAAGACGGTACAAGCAAAAGGATAGCCAGCAATCCCGCGAGGACGGCAAAACCATTGAGCACATTGAAGTTGGCCTTCCGGTACAACAAACGTTTGATGACCCAGTCAAAGCGAATAGGCCTATCCTGCAACACCCTTCTCTCCATCTCTTTCCTGATTTCCAAATCCGACTCTTCCTTTTTTGCTTTATTCACTATTACTTATGGCACAAATATAACCATTATTAATGAGTAAGCAACGAATCGAGAAGAATGTTCAAATAATAGCCATCGACAAAACGGAGGCGTTTAAATATAAAACGACCTTTTTCGCCGGAAAAGATGCAAAAACAGGGCATAAAAACGCATCCAACACAGCGGATAAACATCCCCACACCCCCGCAAAGGCCTCGCGCAGCCCCAGGTCTGCACCTCTCCCACCCCCGGGCCTCCGTGGTGAGTACACCCGGGTCTCAAGCGGCTTTGCAAGCTGTTTTTGACAAAAGAAAAGCCTGTCTTGATGAAAAAAGAAGCCGTTTTAACAGGTTTCGTACCTGTTTCCGAACGGTCCCTGTTTTTATCGTCCAATTAATACACAGCACGTTATCGTTTTTTACCATGATGGTTATGACAGATGAATGATAGTTCAAAACGGTAACTATCATAACATAATATATTGGTTTAAACCGATACACATGCGGATATGATAGTATGATAGTTGCTTTTGCAAAAACATTCATGTGATTAGTCCGTATCGGTGGCGAAAACGGATGGACGCTTTATGATTTTGATGCGGTTGCCCTGTGCGAAATGGCAGATTGTTTGCTTAGTTGCAAAAAGCTGATTACATTTGGAGGATGTTTTTTGTGTTTAATCAATTCAAATTTAGTGTATAATATGACGAATAAAATCGGATTAACCTTTCTGCTTGCCTGGTTTGCTGTGATGGCTATCGTTGCTAATTATTCCTATGATCGTAATGTCCCGTACCGTGGAAATACAGGTGATGAATATGCTTCTAAAATGTGTCGTCTGGATATTGCTTACCAGCCGGATGTACAAAACGCGCCGGTCGTGGTTTGGTTTCATGGCGGCGGTTTGACCGGCGGGAGTCGTGAAATCCCTTCCGGGTTATTAACGGACGGCATGGTAGTCGTAGGTGTCGAATACCGTTTGTCTCCGCATGTGAAGACGATGGAGATCGTCGATGATGCCGCTGCCGCCGTTGCTTGGGTATTCGATAATATAGGAAAATACGGAGGCGACACCTCCTCCATCTATATTGCCGGCCATTCTGCAGGCGGATATCTGGTCGATATGGTCGGATTGGATAAGAAGCTGTTGGCGCGTTATGGGAAAGATGCCGACAAGCTTGCCGGGATCATCCCTTTCAGCGGTCAGGTGATCACCCATTTTGAAACACGCAACCAGCGAGGGTTGAAACCTTTGCAGCCGACGATCGACGAGACGGCTCCCTTGTACCATGTCCGGAATGATTGCGCCCCTATTCTGATCCTTTCCGGTGACCGTGAAAAGGAATTGTATGGCCGTTACGAAGAGTCCGCCTATTTCTACCGCCTTTTCAAACTGCTCGGCCATCCTGATGTGACCCTTTACGAGTTGGGCGGTTTCGACCACGGCAGTATGTGCGCCGCCGCTTTCCCTTTAGCCGTCCGGTTTATCCGTGACCATGAAAAGAAGTGAACATCGGATAATTTTATATTTTTGCAAATTTAAAAAGAATAGTTATGACAAAGATATTAGTTACTTACGACATGTTCCGCGAAGGTTTTACCGAGCTGGAAAGCAAGTATGAGGTTACTTTTCCCGAAGGAAGAGATTTCACGTACGAAGAAGATTTAGAGATGATTCCGGAGTATGACGTGTTGTGCTCGATGTTCGATTTCCCGGTAAACAAGGAATTGATCGACCATGCCCCCAAACTGAAAATGGTGGCAAACTATGCCGTCGGTTACAATAATATCGATGTCGCCTACTGCCTTGAGAAAGGAATCACGGTTGCCAATACCCCTGACCCCGTGACGGCCCCTACCGCTAATCTCGCACTCGGCCTGATGCTCGATGTGGCACGCCGCATTACCGAATGCGACCGTAAGTTGCGCCGGGAAGGCCTTGGCATGAAAGTCAGCGTCTTGGAGAATTTAGGCATTAATGTGACTGGGAAGACATTGGGGATTATCGGTATGGGACGTATCGGAAAGGCACTTGCTCGCCGGGCGAATGCCTGTGGAATGGAAGTGCTTTATCATAACCGTCGCCAACTGTATGTCGAAGAAGAGACAAAGCTGAACGTGACATACGTTTCCAAGGAGGAGCTCCTCTCCCAATCCGATTTCGTCTCCCTGAATGCCCCTTATACACCGGAAACTTACCATATCATCGGTGAAGCCGAATTGAAACAAATGAAACCGACGGCCGTCCTGATCAACACCGGCCGCGGTCCTTTGGTCGATGAAAAGGCTTTGGTGCAGGCATTGAAAGACGGGACGATTCATGGCGCCGGTCTGGATGTATTCGAGTTCGGCGATTATCCCTCGCCGGAGTTGCTGGAAATGGAAAATGTCGTCCTTACGCCCCATATTGGGACGCAGACATTGGAAACGCGTATTATCATGGCGCGTACGGTTTGCAACAATGTAATCGGATTCTTGGAAGGCGACCGTCCTGTGTCACGGGTGCTGCGTCCATGACGGCGGAGTTTGTGCTGAGTGAACTGCAATCGGTCGGTTCACCGGAAAAGGCGGCCCATCTGAGCCGATTTTTCAAGACCGGACCGGGGCAATATGGCGAAGGCGACCGCTTTTTAGGGGTTGTCGTTCCGCAAACTCGCAGTATAGCGAAAGCTAACAAAGCGATGCCTCTCGATGAATTGCAGCGCTTGTTGGATAGTCCCTGGCATGAGGCCCGTCTTTGCGCCCTATTGGTTCTGGTCTACCGTTTCCAGGATAAGAAGACTCCGGAAGCTGAACGGGAAAAGATGTATCGTTTCTATTTGAAGAATACCCGCCGCTGCAATAATTGGGATTTGGTGGATTTGTCCTGCCGGGATATTGTCGGCGAATATTTGGTGAACCGGGACCGTTCCGTCCTGTATGAACTGGCTGCCAGCGATAATCTTTGGGAACAGCGGATTTCGATCGTCTGTACTTGGGCGTTTATCCGCCGTTCGGATTTTACCGATACGTTGGCGTTGGCCGAACGGTTGATGACGCATAAACATGATTTGATGCATAAAGCCGTAGGCTGGATGCTCCGCGAGGTGGGCAAAAGAGATCGGGATACCCTCACCGACTTTCTGGAACGTTATGCGACACAGCTTCCGCGTACGGCTCTTCGCTATGCCATCGAGCATTATCCCGAAGACCGGCGTGCCGCCGTGGGCGGCGGCGATCTCCTTTACCAGGGCCAGTCCCAGGCCGAAGC
>OGWY01001719.1_pt1 | contig 16789 bp, 9 predicted proteins | sample 1576121 | NCBI WGS metagenome assembly OGWY01 (sample SAMEA3541543, study PRJEB24748) | human gut metagenome | biome: human gut; feature: human-associated habitat; material: faeces | place: China | collected 2012 | reverse complement strand
CATGGAGAAAAATCCCCAGATATAAACAAAAGCCAAAAACAAAGCGTAGTTTATAACATGAGAACAGACAGGTTATAAGAGCCCATTGAGGTTCTTATAATCTGTCTGTTTTTATGTATGGATCGCTGTATCGACTATAAAATAAATCAGATAATACAGAAGAAAATATACAGAAGGAATCTGCATAAACATACATTTTACATAAATAGAAATGCAACGGATCACATATACTTAGAAAGAAATGTAAAATTTTCGGGTGCTTTTTAGAGGGACCCGAAAGTGCTGAAAATATGGGGAATCATTTGGAGAATGCTGGTAATACATGGAAAATGAATGATTTTACCATAATTTTACAAAAAAATTTCAAGTGGTTGATAGCAGCAAAAAATGGGATGGTGTAAATTGAAGAACAGTGAAGTAGAAGAGAGATAGATGACGTATGAAAGTAACATTTGAAGATGTAAAAAAGAACAAAGCGGTTCAGACATATATAAGGATGGCAGACGAATCCTTACATGCAATGGGATATACAGAGCATGGATTTGCACATGTGGAACGTGTAGCAGAGACGGCAAGGGAGATACTGCTGACGCTTGGCTATTCCGAGCGTGAAGCGGAGCTTGCGAGTATTGCAGGGTATCTGCATGATATTGGAAATGTTGTGAACCGGGAAGGACATGCGCAGTCCGGTGCGGTCATGGCGTTTCGAATATTGGACGATATGGGTGCAGATCCGGAGGATACAGCGACGATCATAACAGCAATAGGCAATCACGATGAGTCGGCGGCATTTCCGGTAAATCCGATTGCAGCAGCATTGCTGATCGCGGATAAAAGTGATGTGAGAAATTCGAGAGTCAGAAATACGGATATTTCATCCTTTGATATTCATGACAGAGTGAACTATGCCGTAAAAGAAAACAAACTGAAGATTACCAGGGATTCACATATTGAGCTGAAATTAAAGATCGATAAATCTATGTGTGCCGTTATGGATTATTTTGAGATCTTTTTACAACGTATGATCCTGTGCAGGAAATCAGCCGAGGTGCTTGGGCTGGAATTCTGGCTTACGATCAATAAACAACGGGTAATCTGACAGGGGGTGTATGGCGATTCAAAGAATATTTCAGTACATAAAAGAGAAAATAACAGGAGCGATAAAAAGAATGAATAACGGAGAAAAGAATCTGAAAAATGCAGAAGTGGCAAATGAGAAAATACAGCAAGAAAAGCGGGTAAAAAAGGTGAATCATATCGGATTGTATGAAAATCGTGAATTATCATGGCTGAAATTCAATGAACGAGTGCTGGAAGAAGCCGAGGACACCAGTGTTCCATTGTGCGAGCGGATGACATTTTTGTCTATCTTTCAGAGCAATCTGGATGAATTCTTTATGGTGCGTGTCGGTTCGTTGGAGGATCAGAAGCTGTTAAGCCAGAAACTCCGGGAGAACAAGACAAATATGACAGCGGGAGAGCAGATCGAGGCAATCTTAAAACGAGTTGCAGAACTAAACGAAAGAAAGGATGCCGTCTATGCTTCCATTATGAAGGAGGTTGGTGAGGAGGGCGTTCATCTGACGGATTTTAAAGCACTTGCAAAATCAGAGAGCAAATATCTGGAAGAATATTTCATGAAAGAGATCGTACCGTTGTTATCGGTTATGATCGTTGGAAGAAAGCAGCCATTTCCGTTTTTGAAGGGACAGGAGATCTACGCGCTTGCTGTTCTTGGTACAAGGAATGGTAAGAAAAAAATAGGGATCATTCCATGCAGCAGTTCTGTATTTCCAAGACTGATCCGGATTCCGACGAAGGATGATACCTATATGCTGGTCGAGGAACTGATCCTGCATTTCCTGCCAAAGGTGTATAAGGACTATAAGGTTCTGGAAAAATCTGTGATCCGCGTAACGAGAAATGCGGATATTGATTTTAATGCAGTCTATGATGAAGATCTTGACTACAGAGATAAGATGGCACAGATCGTAAAGCTCAGAAAAAAGCTTGCACCGGTACGGCTGGAATTATCCCGTGATATCAATGAAGATATGATAAAACAGGTATGTGAGTATGCAGAGATGGAAGAGCCACATGTATTCTTAAATCAGGCTCCGCTTGATCTTTCATTCCTGTTCCAGATCGAGGATATTCTGAGAAAAGATGCAAATCTGGTCTATCAGAGACGTGTACCGCAGCCATCTCCGATGTTAAAGAGCAATGAACATATCATACCACAGATTTTGGATCATGATGTTTTATTATCCTATCCGTATGAGAGCATTAAACCATTTCTGCAGATGCTTCAGGATGCTGCCCGTGATCCGGAGGTTATCTCTATTCGTATGACACTTTACCGTCTGGCAAGAAATAGCAAGGTGGTAGAGGCACTGACCGAAGCTGCTGAAAATGGCAAACAGGTCGATGTACTGGTTGAATTAAAGGCGAGATTTGACGAGGCAAATAATATTGAGTGGAGCCGTACGTTAGAGGATGCAGGCTGCCATGTCGTATATGGAATTGATGGCTTAAAGGTTCATTCAAAGCTGTGTCTGATCACCAGAAAGGTTGGAGATGAGATTCAGTATATTACGCAGGTCGGAACCGGAAATTATAACGAAAAGACTTCCAGATTATATACGGATCTGTCGTTGATCACAGCAGATAAGAGAATTGGAGAAGAAGCAGCAAAGGTATTTCAAGCGATTTTGCTTGGTTCAGTAGTAGAAGATATGGAACATCTGCTGGTTGCACCAAAATGTCTCCAGAATAAGATTCTTGCCATGATCGAGAATGAGATTCAGATCGCAAAGGAAGGAAAGCCCGCCTATATCGGAATCAAGATCAATTCACTGACGGATAAGAAGATCATAGATAAGCTGATCGATGCATCCAGAGCCGGAGTAAAGATCGACATGGTGATCCGTGGCATTAACTGCTTAAGAAGTGGAATACCGGGAGATACCGATAATATTCATATTGTAAGTATTGTAGGACGTTTCCTGGAACACTCCAGAATCTATATTTTCGGAACGCATGACAGGGATAAGGTATATATCGCATCGGCTGATTTTATGACGAGAAATACACTTCGTCGTGTGGAGGTCGCAGCGCCGCTTTATGATGAGACGGTGAAGAATAAAGTCAGGAAGATGTTTGCAACGATGCTTCGCGATAATGTGAAAGCCAGAGAGCAGCAGCCGGATGGCAGTTATCAGAAACTGTCAATGGTGGGACCTGTCTTAAATTCCCAGGAATATTTTTACGAGGAAGCATATATGGAAGCCGGAGATGCTTTTCATCAGCTTTTAAGAAAGCAAGATATGGATACGGAGAAGAAACAGACGGTGTAATTCAGACAAAGTCAGAAAATAGAACCTGGCACAGGGGAAAATGTTATTGAAAGTTTACCTGTAAATAGATATACTATAAGTGGTAAAATAGGTTAAAAAGATAAGGAGTTTTAACACGATATGAAGCTTTCGATAACAGGATTATTTAAGCGGCATGTAAAGGAAGAAAAAAAGCCGCAGAATATAGATGCAGGTCAGGAAAAAGAACCGGCTTCCATAATTCAGACAGACATATGGAAGAAACCATCATCAGATGGGCTGGTGGATTATCATGCTGTAACCGGAGAAGGAACACCGGAGTATCAGGAACGGCAAAACAGTTTACAGCAGATGGAAGCATGGGCGAAAGAGAATCAGATTCCGGTCGGCAAGCGTACGGTGACCGATTATTACTATGACAGTAAGATCGTACCGGGACGGGTTGTGCTGATGGGACTCGGAAAAAATGTCCGTGGCAGTATGCAGTATATTTTAAATGAATTAAATCATAACGATGCATTTAAAGATTTTCATATCTATGTCAAAACAGCCAAAGATACAGAAGAGATTGTAAAGACCTATATCAGACAGAACGGATGGAACCGTACAGAGGCGGTGACTCCGGATTCTGTCTATATGGAGTTGATCGAAACGGCACAGTTTCTTCTGACTGAGGTGTATTTAACGGCTGCATGGGTGAAGAAAGAAGGTCAGATGTACATTAATATCTGGCATGGAACCCCGCTTAAAAAACTGGGACTTGCAAAGAATGCAAAAGGAAAACATAAGAATGGCATTCAGCAGAGCAATTTCATTGATGCAGACTATCTGTTATATCCAAATGATTATACAAAAAAACATATGCTGGAATCCTATAAGGTAGCAGAACTGATGCCGGGCAAGGTTTTAAAGCTCGGTTATCCAAGAACCGGTGGTATGTTAGAAGCTGCGCAGAGTGACCAGACAGAATTGCGCAAGATGCTTGCACCGAACGGGGAGCACATTTATGCCTACATGCCAACCTGGAAGGATTATCTTAAGGTCGATCAGGTTGTTGCGGAATCAAAGGAGCTTCTGGATTATCTGGATGCAAATCTCCGAGAGGATCAGATCCTGTATGTAAATCTGCATCACAGAGTCAGTGATTCGCTGGATTACAGTCAGTTTAAGAGAATCCGCCAGTTCCCTCCGACCGTGGACAGCTATAAGCTGTTGGCATTGACGGATGCACTGATCACGGATTACTCCAGTGTATTCTATGATTATCTGGCACTTCGCCGGCAGATCGTTTTATATTGCGCTGACTATGAACTGTATCGTAAGAAACGTGGCACTTATATGGATCTGATGGAGCTTCCTTTTGATAAGGCAGTAACACCGGAAGAGGTACTTGCGGCGATCAACCGTGGTAAGACCTATGATGATGAAGCAGCATATCAGGAGTTCTGCGCTTACGATTCCGTTGAGAATGCGCATAAGCTTTGCAGCTTATTCATGGGAACCGAGGATGAAGTTGAAGTAGAAGCGATTCCGAAAAATAAGAAAAAGAAAGTAATGATCTATTCAGATGCACTGTCCGAGTGTACGGAGACACAGTGGCTCAGAAAAACAGCGGAAAACTGTGCCGGAAGTGATACGGTGGAATTGTTTATTTCCTGCAATCAGGATATGGTCAATGAGAATAAGGATTCAGCATATCCGTTGCTGAATAAAGTTCCGGTTATCGGAACAACCGCTGATTATTTTCCAAGTGCGATGGGACGTACAGCGAAGAAACTTTACGAAAGTGGGAAGATTACGATAGGACAGGCAATGTCCGTATGGAAATATGATTATGCAGCAGCAGTCAGGCGTTTTCTGGGACGTGCTGCCTTTGATCTGGCAGTATTGCTTGATGTGACAGATCCGGAAAAACTTCTGGCATTGACATTTATGGATCAGCCAAATAAAATAATGATTATCAGTGACCTTATGTACAAAGAGATCACAGAAAATAATAATACATTCCTGAAGGATGCCTTACAGGTAAGTGCATCTTATATGAGGGCAGTATTTGTGAAGAATGAAGAGCAGTATGCATATATCAGTCAGATGATCGGGGATGCATGTCCGGTTTGTTATATGAAGGATGCAAAAGATCTGACACAGGCGATCAACGCTGCTGTGATGAGAGAAGGAGAATAATATGAAAAAGGTAATAACATATGGAACCTTTGATTTGCTGCATTACGGACATATCAATCTGTTACGGAGAGCAAAGGAATTGGGAGACTATCTGATCGTTGCACTTTCAACAGATGAATTTAACTGGAATCAGAAGCATAAGAAATGTTATTTTTCTTATGAGGAAAGAAAGCAGTTATTAGAGGCGATCCGTTATGTTGACCTTGTCATTCCGGAGGAATGCTGGGAACAGAAATCAGAAGATATCAAAGAATTTAAGATTGATACCTTTGTTATGGGAAATGACTGGGAAGGGAAGTTTGATTTTCTGAAAGACTATTGTGATGTCGTGTATCTTCCAAGAACACCGGACATTTCAACCACCCAGATTAAAGATGATCTTGGAAAATAAAAGGATGGTAGCGGAAAATGAAGTTTCATCTGCCTTGGAAACGGGAACAGGAAAAGAAAGAATATACATTGATCTATGATGGAAATGGCGGCAGACAGAACGGTGAACGTTTTGTCCGCCGTTCATTTTGGCTTCCGGACGGGGGCTTCGGGAAAGAAAAAAAGTTTGTTTCAAATACTGATGGTGGGGATTTGACTGTTGAAACAGTATTTTCCAATTCCAATCTGAAGTGCATCGGTTATTATGCCAGAAAGCGTACAGAAGAAGGCTGGATATGGTATGGAACGGATCATAACTGGCACGATTCCTTTTATGACGGCACGGTTTGCAAGCAGTTGATACCGATCGCAGCATCGGTAGAATCTTTGTATGAAGCTGCGGATGATGAGATCTATCTGGTTGCACAGTGGGAGGATGAACATGGAATCCGCAGAAACTGTGGATATGAGATATTCTCGAAAAAACTGATGGCACATGCATTTGGCGGTATGGATGGTACAACCTATCATAATACGGCAGAGGCATTTGAACATGGGAAAAAGGAAGGCTATCAGTCGTTTGAGATCGATCTTTCCTATACGGAGGATGACCGTCTGGTATTGTGTCATGGCTGGACAGAGAATAATTGTAAGTGCACCGGGGTTTCATATAAGCCGGAATTTGCGCATATGACATATGAACAGGCAATGCAGATACCGATCCACGGACATTCGATCATGGACGCGAGACAGTTCTATGAAAAAGTAAAGAATGAACCTGCCTATACATTTGAAATTGATTTCCATAATATAAAAAAAGGGAACGAGAAACGGGTTGCCGCTATGCTGGAGGATTTCCGGCAGGATGAAGGTCTGCTCGATCGTCTGCTGATGCAGGTATACAGCCAGCCGATGTATGAACAGATCGACTCCGTATATCATTTTGCAAATTATATGTATCTGGTTGGATTAAATATCGATAAGCTGGATTCGATCCTCACTTATTGTCTGGATCATGGAATATGCAGTGTTGCAATGCGGACGAATTTTGTAACAAAGGAAAATGTCCGTAAGGTACATGATGCCGGACTGTATGCATTTTGTTATACGGTTTCAGATGATGCTGTTTATGCTAATTATCTGCTCCAGCTTGGTGTGGATATGATCTGTACAGATTTTGTAACGGAAAAAGCACTGGAAGCAACGAAGGAAACATTTGGCAGATATCCGTTTATGGTGTGGTACAACAGCAACCATAAGGAAGCGGTCAGTCACTATCCGGAGGCAGTCGATGGAACCGGGAATGTAGGAACACTTACCCGGTTGAAGAGTGGAAATCTGGAATACAGGGACAAGACGATCTGGGAACATACCGGAGATCAGACACTGCGGACATGCGGATACGAAGTACCGGGAAAACGATTTGCCGGATGGAAACTGCGCATATCCATTGAAGGAAAAAATTTGTGGTATTCGACGGATGGATTATTCCATGCAGCGAAGGACTATACGGTCAGAAAGAGTATTCAGGCATGTATTTTCAAGGATGGAGATGTGCTCCCGGATTTCGATGTCAGGAAGAATATGAAAGTAATTATGGTAGCAGTATGGGAGAATCTTGATTGATCCTCCCATATTTTAAATAAGTTTATATGCTTATCAGTTATTCTATTTGCCTGTGCCTGCTGTCAGGGGGGATAGAAAACACGTTTCATTTCCTATTCTGCCCGCACGCCTATTTGCCGTCAGCCGCCCTAACTTACCCTTACGGGTTCAGACAAGGGCTTTGTGCCGGCAGCTAGTGCAGGCATCATAACGGAAATTACACTTTATGTTTTCTATCCACCCTGACAGCAGACGCAGGTGAATGGAATGTCGGATAACAAAAATAGATGAAAGGATTAAAAATAAATATGAAGATAGTATTTTTAGATCGTAAGACGATAGGAGAAGACATTGACTTGACGGGCTTTGAGGCTTTGGGAGAAGTTGTAACATATGAGATGTCACAGCCGGAAGAAGTTCCGGAGCGGGCGAAGGATGCAGATGTTATCATTGTGAATAAAGTCCCGGTAAATGAGCAGACGGTTGGAACGGCTCAGAATCTGAAGCTGGTTTGTGTAGCGGCAACCGGAACAAACAATCTGGATAAGAACTATCTGGATAAACGGGGAATTGAATGGAGAAATGTAGCCGGATATTCCACTACGATCGTTGCACAGCATACATTTGCCATGCTTTTTTATCTGCTTGAAAAGCTTCGGTATTATGATGATTATGTAAAGAATGGCTCTTACCAGAAAAATGATGTATTTACCTGGTTTGGCGAGCCGTTTACAGAGCTTGCCGGAAAGACATGGGGCATCATCGGACTTGGAGCGATCGGAAGGAAGGTAGCAGATATAGCAAAGGCATTTGGTGCCCATGTGATCTATTATTCAGCATCTGGCAGACCGGCACAGGAGGGTTATGAGCAGGTTGATCTGGATACACTTCTTCGGACTTCTGATGTCATATCGGTTCATGCGCCATTAAATGAATATACCGGGAATCTGATGGATAAAGTGGCATTTGCAAAGATGAAACGATCCGCGATCTTCCTGAACCTTGGACGTGGACCGATCGTAGTAGAAGAAGATCTTGCAGAAGCCTTGAAGCAGGGCACGATTGCAGCCGCAGGTTTAGATGTCCTTCGGACGGAACCGATACAGCCGGACAATCCGCTGCTTGCTATAAAGGACAGCCATAAGCTGCTCATTACGCCACATATCGCCTGGGCAAGCACCGAAGCCCGTACCCGCCTGATGCAGATCGTCCTTGACCATGTAAAGGGTTTTGTTGAGAAGAGATAGCATTAATACAAAAAACGTTTGGATAGCTTAATATGCGGAAGATGAATGTGATACCCGGAATCGTCATTGAACTGAAATCATATATGGGTATAAATGTTATGAGATTAACCTGATACCCGGAATTGTCATTGGCCTGAACGCATATACGGGTATAAATGTTATGAGATTAATCTGATACCCGGAAATTATTAAGAAGATGGGTATAGTGTAAAATAAAATGATTTTATACCCATAAATAAAATGATTTCAGGGTATGGATGCTTACTATGGGCTATAATACCCGAAAGTAAGGTAGAGATAAGGGTATAGATTATTAAAATAAAAGCAGATACCCAAAAAATAAAATAAGATGTGGTATGAAGTGTTGCAAAGTGACTTGATACCCATTAACTATATGAAGCGGGGGGAAAGAATTAGTATAGTGCAGAAAAATAAAATAGAGGACCCTGAGATATATATTCACTATTATGAAGCAAGCCTATCTGAATGTCGGTCCTTAGCGATCTGCGAAAGCAGGAGCTTAGTACCGCTACATGAAGATAGAACGAAAGTGTCTTGCGTAATAATATGTGAATTAGATCTCAGGGTCCTCTATTTTATTTTAACAATTTATTCAAAAGGCTGCTTATTATGACGGCTGAAGAAATCACGCGTTTCCCTTGCAACCACACCGCTTAAAGCAAAGATGGCGATCATATTAGGAATAGCCATCAGTCCGTTGAAGATATCGGCGATCGTCCATACAGCAGAAACTGTCATGTAAGGTCCGATAAATACGGCAAGAATGTATAACCATCTGTAGATCATGATGGATTTCTTTTTGCCGCCGGATAAGTATTCCAGACAACGCTCAGAATAATAATCCCATCCAAGGATCGTTGTAAATGCAAAGAATACCAGACAGAGCATTAACAGGAAGCTTGATATCGTTGCAGGAATCGGAAGTCCCTCGTTAAAAGCATATGTGGTAACCTGAACACCCTGTAAACCTTCCACTTTCCATGCACCGGTAAGAACGATGGAAAGACCTGTCATTGTACAGATAATGATAGTATCGATGAAAGTACCTGTCATGGACACAAGACCCTGACGAACCGGTTCTTTTGTCTGGGCAGCAGCAGCTGCGATAGGAGCAGAACCAAGACCGGCTTCATTTGAGAAGATACCACGCGCGACACCTTTCTGCATAGCAACGATAAATGAACCGGCGATACCACCCGCAACAGCAGAAGGCTTGAAAGCGCTCTTTACAATGATAACAACAGCCTCAGGAATTTTAGTGATGTTGCAGATCAGTAACATCACACATATAACAACATAGATAACAGCCATAAATGGAACGATGATCTGGGATACGCTTGCGATACGCTTCAGTCCGCCAATCAGAACGAGTGCAACACATACACTTAAGATCAGGGAAGCGATAACAACGGTCCATGAATAAGTACCGATTCCTGGAATATTAACCGTCCACTGCATGTCAGGATCAAAGAATGAATTAACAGCGGAAGAAATACCATTTACCTGAGAGAAGGTTCCGATACCGAACAGACCTACACAGATACCAAAGAAAGCAAATATTTTTGCAAGCCATTTCCATTTTGAACCCATACCTTTTTCGATATAGTAGAATGGTCCGCCAAGTGCATGGTTGTCCTTGTCAACGACACGATATTTGACAGCCAGAAGACCTTCTGCGTATTTGGTTGCCATTCCGAAGAATGCAGCAAGTACCATCCAGAATAATGCTCCCGGTCCACCGGCTCCGATCGCAGTTGCTACACCAACGATATTACCGGTTCCAATCGTAGCGGAAAGAGCAGTACACAGTGCACCAAAGGAAGTAACCTCGCCTTCGCCTTCTTCTTCGTTTTTGATCATCCATTTGAGTGCTAATGGCAGTTTGCGGATCTGAAGAACGCCCATCCGGATTGTGAGAAGAATTCCACCGACCATAATAAGGACCATAAGTGGAGGACCCCACACAAAATCATCGATTTTTGTTAAGATTTCATTTACAGTTGCCCACATGATTTTCTCCTTTTCATTTTTGTATTGTGGTGATGTGTTATTCTGATAAATTATATGAATAAAATAAAGAATTATATTATGAAAAAATCAAATATTTATAAAAATAACACAACATTTTAATATAATACATACTTTTCTACGCTAATGCAACAGAATTTGCTTAATTTCGTGAAAAAACAGCGGTAAAAACAGCAAAAATTACAAGAAGAAGACTATTTTTTTGACTTGCGGAGTTGGGAATCCGATAATAAAATTACTATAAAAATAAAAATGCCGGATAATATCAGATGCGGTTCATAGGAAAAAATACCATATAATACAAGATCGGTTTCATATAAATGTGTTGCATAATACGGAGGCATATTAACAGACTGCGTTGCATGGTACAGAATATATATTAGCGGACTGCGTTGCAAAACAGTAAATGTATAAATAGAAAAATACAGGAATTTACAGGAAAGGATATAATTGCAGAATGAATCAGAAATTAACTATCAGGGAATGGCTGCCGCTCATCGGAATGACGGTAGCGGCATTTATATTTAATACATCGGAATTCATGCCAATCGGACTTCTGACCGATATCGCAGATGATTTTCGGATCACGGAGGCAAAAGCGGGGATGCTGATTTCAGCATATTCGTGGGCGGTTATGCTGCTATCACTGCCACTCATGCTGCTTGCATCAAGGATCAGCTTCCGAAAACTGTTGCTGGGAACGATTGCATTATTTGGAATCGGTCAGATATTATCAGCGGTTGCAACCGGATATGCGATGCTGATGGCGGCAAGGATCATAGTTGCCTGTGCACATGCGGTCTTCTGGTCGATCGCATCACCGGCAGCAGTTAAGATCGTGCCGGAGAAGTTCCGGTCGTTTGCGATGAGTATGGTAGTAACCGGTACATCCATTGCGATGATATTTGGGCTTCCGCTTGGAAGGATTGTTGGTTTATATGTAGGATGGAGAATGACATTTTTCTGTGTTGCGGTTGTTGCATTTCTTGTTCTTATCTATATGGCATTTGTATTTCCGAAGGTTGAAGGCGGTACATCCTTTAAAATGAAAGAACTGCCGGTGATATTGAAGAACCCGGTTATGCTTGGGATCATATTAATGTCGTTCTTAGTTGCGGGTGCATACTATACAGGCTACAGCTATATTGAGCCGTTTTTGAAGCAGGTTGCAATGTTTAAGGATAATCTTGTTACTATAACTTTAATGTTGTTTGGAGCGGCCGGAATTCTTGGAAGTTTTCTGTTCTCCTGTGTATATGACAAACACAGATATCATTTTATCCGTGCATCGATCACACTGATTGCTGTTGTCATGCTTTGCCTGAAACCGGCATCGAAATTTACGTGGACAATGATATTGATCTGTATGCTGTGGGGTATGGCTGTAACGGCATTTAACGTTACTTTCCAGTCAGAGACAATCAAAGCGGTTCCGGAGGAAGCCTCCGCTGTTGCCATGTCGATGTTCTCAGGAATCTATAATCTGGGAATTGGATGTGGCACCTGGATCGGAGGACTGGTATGTACACATGCATCGATGGGGTATATCGGATTTGCAGGGGGGATCATGGCAGTTATAGCAATCCTGTATTGCAGCTTTATACTGATCCCACAGATGAAGAGAAAGTAGATAAATACTTGTATAGAATGCGAAACTATAAACTGTGATGATCAGTTGGAAAAGGCATGGTTAATAATCTCTAAAAAAAATATAAATTTATCGTTGACATGAGTAATCCCCGGTGCTATACTCATGGACATAGCAAAGGCGCTACGAAATATTCGTAGTGCCTTTTTCTTTTATCGGGAGGCATAAGTTCCCCGGTACAGGACAAAGAAAAACCTGATATCCGGCTATACGCGCGGACCGGATGAGGGGAAAAATGAAGTAAAATGCGATGCAATGGGGCGTCTGTTAAGGATAAGTCTCCATGTATCGCATTTTTGAGTTTTAGGAGGTAAGAACTATGACAAGTGAAATTTTAGATGCAATTTCTGGTGAAGTGTACGGTGTCTGGTTCCTGATCGGAGCGGCATTGGTATTCTGGATGCAGGCAGGATTTGCAATGGTAGAGGCAGGTTTTACCAGAGCAAAGAACTCCGGAAATATCATTATGAAAAACTTAATGGATTTCTGTATTGGAACCGTAATGTGGTTCATCATCGGAGCATCTTTAATGCTTCCGGCAGCAGAAGGAAAAAGTGATATCTTAGGAATTCTCGGAACACCGGGATTTGGGGTATTCACAGACTATGCAAATTTCAGTTATTCGGGATTTGTATTTAACTTAGTATTCTGTGCAACAACAGCAACCATCGTATCAGGTGCGATGGCAGAAAGAACAAAATTCATAACGTATTGTATTTATTCAGCCGTTATTTCCGGTATCATCTATCCAATAGAAGCACACTGGACATGGGGCAATGGATTTTTAGTCAATATGGGATTCCATGATTATGCAGGTTCTAACTGTATCCATATGGTTGGTGGTATCTGTGCATTGATCGGTGCAGCATTCCTTGGACCTCGTATTGGAAAATTCAGTAAAGATAAAGATGGAAAAATTACAAAGGTTAACGCAATTCCGGGACACAACCTGGTTATCGGTTCCCTTGGTGTATTTATCCTCTGGCTTGGCTGGTATGGATTCAATGGTGCAGCAGCTACCGATGTTCCGACACTGGGATCTATCTTTTTAACAACAACCGTAGCTCCGGCAGTAGCAACTGTCGTATGTATGGCATTTACATGGATCAAATATGGAAAACCGGATGTATCGATGTGTCTGAACGCATCTTTAGCAGGACTGGTAGCAATTACCGCACCTTGTGATGTAACAGATTGTGTAGGAGCAGCAATTATTGGAGCAGTAGCAGGAATTTTAGTAGTCTTTGGTGTATGGTTTGTCGATAATGTACTTCATGTCGATGACCCGGTTGGAGCAGTCGCAGTACATATGTTTAACGGTATCTGGGGAACGATTGCAGTAGGTTTATTTGCAACATCTTCAGCACCGGGCTTTGAATTAGCAGGTATTAAAGAAGGTCTCTTCTATGGAGGCGGCTTCAAACAGTTAGGTTTACAGTTTGTAGGTATGTTCATTACCGCAGCTTGGACAATTGTTACAATTACGATCGTATTTATCGTATTAAAAAAGACCATCGGTCTTCGTGTTTCCGAAGAGGAAGAGATCACAGGTCTGGATGCAACAGAGCATGGACTTCCATCAGCATACGCAGGATTTGCAATTATGGATATCTCTGGTTCTACAATGGATGTCAATGAAAATACCGACCTTGGTGTGGCTGATTATGAAAGTGCATCAGAAACTCTGCGGAATGCAGCAGTTCCGGTTGCAGCAATGCCACATGAGCCGACAGGCATCTATAAAGTGGTTATTATTTCAAAACTGTCACGTTATGACAAGTTAAAGAAAGCCATGAATGAACTTGGTGTTACCGGTATGACCTGTACACAGGTTATGGGCTGTGGTGTGCAGAAAGGTTCCGGAGACCGTTACCGTGGTGCAGAGTTGGATGCAACACTCCTTCCAAAGATGAAGGTCGAAGTGGTGGTCAGCAAGATCCCGGTAGAGGATGTCATCGAATCCGCAAAGAAAGTACTTTATACAGGACATATAGGAGATGGAAAGATATTCGTATACAATGTAGAACAGGTAGTCAAAGTTCGTACAGGAGAAGCTGGAACGGCTGCTTTACAGGATGTAGAGTAAGCACAAATATGGGCTAATCTGGAAAGATTAGTATATCTAATCCCCTTAGTGTATATACATCAACAGAAAGAACCTCGACGGAAATGTCGGGGTTCTTTTGTGTTCCTTGATGACCTATTATTGGATCATTTACTCGCCTTCTTCGGAAGGGTTTTCAAAGTCGTTATTGCTATCATCGTCATTCTTGTTATCATCAGAAGGAGTATCAGGATTGTTATTGTTATCCGGATTCTTGTTATCATCATTCGGATTGTCATTGTCATTCGTGTTATCTTTTTTGTCCTTTTTATCCTTCTTCTCATTCTTATCTAAGAAACCACCAATATTTTCGAGTGCATCGGTTGTATTCGTAGAAGCATTATGCACATCACAGGTAGAATTTGCAAGCTCATCGGAAAGAAGATATGGACCATCTCCGGAGTTTGCAGAACCGCCAATGATATAGATGTTCGTCTGCTTCGTTTCTTCCGGACAAAACTCATTTGCAATTTTCATAGATGCCGTACAGATCGTTGCACGAACATGGTGGTCGCAGATTTCCGTAGGAACGGTTCCTGATGCAAAATATTCGGTATAAACCTGATTGCCGCGTGGATCACAGTCACAGATGCCTGCAACGGCAAGTTTACCGGATTTCTTACATACGGTAGCAGTCTCAATGCCTTCCGGTTTTTCAAAATCACGGTATTCCAATCCTTCGTTCACACGCTGCATGACGGCTTTCCATACGTTTTTGGTATACCTTGTGCTCTTTAACGGAGAGTTGTCATCATATCCGCCCCAGACAACACAGGTATAATATGGAGAAAATCCTGCGAATAGAGAGTCACGGTTTTTCGTTGTAGTACCGGATTTTCCGGCTACCGGCATATTGCTGATATTCGCTGCAACACCGGTTCCCTGTGTCATAACATCTTTCATCGCAGAAGTGATCAGCCATGCGGTCGTATCTTTTAATACGGTATGTGTCTGAGGTGTATTATCAATCAGTACATTGCCGTCATGGTCAAGGATTTTTGTGAAAAATCTTGGTTTCGTATAAGTGCCGCCATTTGCGATCGTGGCATAGGCAGCCGTTAATTCTAAATTGTAGACACCTTTTGTCAGACCGCCGAGACAGAGTGACTGGGTGTTGTCCTCCGGTACAATGGTAGTAAAGCCAAAATCATCGAGGTAATCAAAACCTACCTGTGTGCCGATCTCGGTCAAAGTCTTTACCGTTACGACATTGATGGAATTTGTAATGGCTTCCCGGAGTGTGGTAAATCCACGGTAGTTATTGTCGTAGTTACGGAGTGAAGTTCCGTTTTCATAGGAATAAGGAGCATCATCCTGTACGGTTGCAAGTGTCATGCCGGCGGAATCCAATGCCGGAGCATAAGCGGCAAGGACTTTGTAAGTGGAACCCGGCTGTCTTGCAGTTGAAGTGGCGCGGTTCAGGGTCTTACTTGCTGTCTTTTCACCACGGCCACCTACTAACGCTTTTACTTCGCCGGTGGACTGGTCGATCAGTGTCATCGCAGCCTGTGGCTGTAACGTATAAGAAACGGTTTCGCCGCCTTCCGGAATGGTATCGCCATCCTCTAACATCTCGTTTTTGTATTTTTCAATGGCAGCCTCAGCAGCTTCTTTGGAGGCAAAATGGATATTGTAGTTTTTGTCATTTGCCTGATAGTAAGAAAGCATGGTCTGCTCACTGTAGTTCTTATAAGTACCGTCTTTTTTCTGGATGGTCAGACGGTAGGAGAAAGAATACTCCGGATTTGCGCCGTAATTTGCTTCGTTGTTGACCTCTTCATCACAGATCTTTTGCAGGTTGCTGTCCTGTGTGGAATAAATGGTCAGCCCTCCACTGTAGAGTGCTTTGTATGCCTGTGTTTCCGTATAACCTTTTTCATCGATCAATGTCTGGATCACCTGATCTGTCAGCGCATCTACAAAATAGGAAGTGACGTTATCATCGGCAACCTCAAGGTTGGCAACCTGGATCCGGTCATAGACCTTATCCTCCGGCAGCAAACTGCACAGCTGTTCCGCCGCCTCTTTCCGGTACTCGCCGTGCGCCAGCGCCACCGCCGGGCCGCTGGTCAGATTGTCCAGCAGCAGAACAGTTGCCGCAGTTGGCACCTCCTGCGCCAGAAGCCGGAAGCTCCGGGTCGGAGAGCATCTCCTCCGCCTCCCGCGCCGTGTCCTGCGCCCGGACAGCTTTGGCGAGGCGCTGCGGCAAGCGGCGTTCCAGGTGGGTTCCATCATCACCACCACCGGC
>OGWY01001711.1_pt1 | contig 16811 bp, 9 predicted proteins | sample 1576121 | NCBI WGS metagenome assembly OGWY01 (sample SAMEA3541543, study PRJEB24748) | human gut metagenome | biome: human gut; feature: human-associated habitat; material: faeces | place: China | collected 2012 | reverse complement strand
GAGGACGCCGATACGCGCCAGGCTCCGGTGAACGACATCCCCGACGGCTGGATGGGTCTCGACATCGGCGAGGAGGGCAAAAAGACTTTCCGCGAACACATCCTGGGCTGCAAAACGATCCTGTGGAACGGCCCCGTAGGTGTTTTCGAGATGGACAAGTTCGCTACCGGCTCGAAAGCCGTGGCCGAAGCGATCGCCGAAGCCACTTCGAAAGGAGCCTTCTCGCTCATCGGCGGCGGCGATTCGGTGGCCTGCATCAACAAGTTCAGCCTGGCCGACAAGGTGAGCTACGTTTCGACGGGCGGCGGTGCACTGCTCGAATACATCGAAGGCAAGGAGCTGCCGGGAGTGGCGGCCATCCGCAAATAAGCCGGGCACGAACGGAGCGCGGTCCCGTCGAACCGTTCTTCGTACTGAATCGAAAACAGACAGAAACCTTAAAATATTTTAGAGTAAACAACCAATGAAAAAAATTCTTTTCGCTGCAACCGTTCTTTGTATGATGGGCTGCCAAAACAAACCGACCAACTCGACGCCGGCGCTCGATCCGTCCAACATGGACACTTCGGTCGCCCCCAACGAGAGTTTCTACCAGTACGCTACGGGCGGCTGGCAGGCTAAAAATCCGCTCAAGCCCGAACATTCGAGCTACAACATGTTCAACGTGTTGAACGACAACAACGAAATCCGCATCAACGAGCTCTTCACCCAGATGACCAAGGAGAACCCTGCGAAGGGCACGGTCAATCAGAAGATCGCCGACCTCTACAAGCTGGGCCTCGACTCGGTACGCCTGAACCAGGAGGGCGCCGCTCCCATCCGGGCCGAATTGGAAACGATCCTGTCTCTGGACGACAAGAAACAACTCACTCCGATCCTGTCCGTGATGCAGATGACTTCGAGCTCGCCCCTGTTCAGCTTCGGTCCCGAGGCCGATCTGAAGGACAGCAAAGTCAATGCCCTCTACATCGGACAGTCGGGCATCGGCATGGGCGACCGCGACTACTACCTCGACGCCGAGAACGAGTCGATCCGCGAAGCCTACAAAACTTATCTGAACCGGCTCTTCACGCTGGCCGGACTCGAAGAGTCCCAGGTAAGCAAAGCGACCGACGCCGTGATGCGCATCGAAACCGAACTAGCCAAGAATATGCGTTCGAACGTCGAACTGCGCGACTTGCAGCGCATGTACAACCCGATGGCGACCGCCGATCTGAAAAAGAACTACGACGCTATCGACTGGAAGTATCTCTTCGACTTTGCCAAAATCAATCCGGAGCGTGTGATCGTCTGCCAGCCCGAATACATGGAGGCGTTGGACAAGCTGATCGAAACTACTCCGATCGAGGACCTGCGCTACTACCTGGCATCGCAATACCTCAACGCCGCAGCGCCCTACCTGGACGATAACTTCTACGCCGCATCGTTCGACTTCTACGGCCGCACGATGTCGGGCAAACAGGAGCCCCGCCCCCGCTGGAAGCGTGCCATGGCCATTCCCAACAGCGCCCTGGGCGAGGCCGTAGGCGAAATGTACGTCGAGAAGTTCTTCCCCGCCGAAGACAAGGCCCGCATGATGACCCTGGTGGAGAACCTCCGCACGGCCCTCGGCCAGCACATCGATCAGCTCGACTGGATGAGCGACTCGACCAAGATGCGTGCCCGCGAGAAACTCGCCGCTTTCCACGTGAAGATCGGCTACCCCGATAAATGGAAGGACTACTCCACGCTCGAAATCGACCCGACCCTCTCCTACTGGGAGAATATCCAGCGTGCCAGCGAGTGGGCGACCCGCGATCAACTCGCCAAAGTCGGCAAGGCGGTAGATCCCGAGGAGTGGCTCATGACTCCCCAGACGGTCAATGCCTATTACAACCCGACCACCAATGAAATTTGCTTCCCGGCAGCAATCCTCCAGCCGCCGTTCTTCAACCCGGCAGCCGACGACGCGGTGAACTACGGCGCTATCGGCGTAGTGATCGGCCACGAAATGACGCACGGATTCGACGATCAAGGCCGTCAGTTCGACAAAGACGGCAACATGAACAACTGGTGGACCGATGCCGATGCCGAAGCCTTCAAACAGAAGACCGACATTCTGGTCAAGCAGTTCGACGCGATCGAGGTGCTGCCCGCACGCGGCGACCAGCCGGCCGTCTTCGCCAACGGTTCGCTCTGCCTGGGCGAGAATATCGCCGATCAGGGCGGTCTGCGCGTGGCTTACACGGCACTCATGAACACACTGAACGGCACCGAACCCGAGCCGATCGACGGACTTACGCCGGCCCAGCGTTTCTACTTGAGCTACGCGACCGTCTGGGCACAGAACATCCGCGACGAGGAGATCGCCCGTCTGACCAAACTCGACGTACACTCGCTCGGTCAATGGCGCGTGGACGCTACGCTGCGCAACCTCCAGGATTTCTTCGACGCCTTCAACATCACCGACGGCAAGATGTATATGCCGGTCGAGGAGCGCGTGATTATCTGGTAATTCCGCATCGTTTCCATAAAGGAGTGTGCCGAAATAGGAATTTCGGCACACTCCTTTTTATATGCATAAGAATTAGCCCTATGCAAAGCTTCGAAGGTGAGGAAGACAGGAGTTTACTCGGTGTAAACGATCGAGTCCGAATCCCGAAGATAACGCAGCAATGGGCAATTATGACACACCGCCTTCTTATCGGAGAAACAACGCGATAAGATCGCACAGCCGAAATCACGATTTTTTCGGCTGCAACGCCGGTTCATCCAAACACCGGACCTTCGTCGCAAAAACGCAGGAAAGCGAATAACGAGCATTTTCGCGCCATCGAAGCCCTTTCCGAACAAAAGTCGGGACACATCCTCTCTTCTGCCGAAACGACGTATCAGGACGCAAAACCTCTCATTCGTGTCCAACCGGAGTAATGCCGGATTACTCGTACCATCGGAAACATACCCGCGATCCGACGATATTTCCGGACAGAGATCACGAAAAGGTCCCGGACGTCTTACGACAACCGGGACCCGCGATCAAAAAATCTATTTATGAAAAAACTTTTATGTATTCACCGCCTGCAAAAAGGGTGCCCGGAAAAGTAAAACCCGGCCGCCCCCGCAGCGTGCCCGCTAATATTTGTAGCGGATCCACTTGTAAAGCTCCTTGAAGGTGGGTTTCTTGCCGTACATGAAGATACCCACGCGGTAAATCTTCGCCGCGAGCCATACCATAGCCATGAACGTAGCGTAGAGCACCGCGAGCGACACGACGATCTCCCAGGTCGGAATACCGCACGGGATGCGGGCCATCATCACCACGGGCGAGGTGAAAGGAATCATCGAACACCAGAAGACCAGCGGCGAATTGGGGTCCTTCATCACCACCATCATCACGAAGATACTCAAAATGATCGGCAGCATGATCGGGGTCTGCAACTGCTGTGCGTCCTGCACGTTATCGACAGCCGAACCGACAGCGGCGAACATCGCCGAATAGAGCAGGTAACCGCCGATCACGTAGAGCAGCAGGTAGGCGAAAATCTGGAAGACATATCCGAAATCGGTCGCCGTAGCAAGCGTCTGCACCATCTCCATATCGACGCCCGCCGCTGTCGGATCGAGCGTCCCGGCACGCATCGCCTCGACGCTTCCCATCATCTCGGCGGGGATCAGGTGCGGCATGACGAGCGCACCCACGCCGCACACCAGCACGCCCCAGATGAGCACCTGCACCACCGCGACGGAGGCGATACCCAGGATCTTGCCCAGCATCAGCCGGAAAGGGCTGATCGAAGAGACGACCACTTCGAGCACCCGGTTGTTCTTCTCCTCGATGACCGACTGCATGACCATCGCGCCGTAAATCATCAGGAACATATAGAGGATCATACCGAGCACGAGCCCCACGACGGTCGATACGGCCGACGAATTGGCCTGCTTGTCGCTGCCGTCGTCCTGCATTTGGTCGTTGCGGAAGACCTGCATATAGACCGTAGTCTTCACCTCGTCGAGAATCTGCGACAGATTTTCGATGTTATAGTCCTTGAGTTTCTCCTTCTCGATGATGTCGGCGATCTGCCCCGACACACTCTCCTCGACCAACATCGCCGAGGAGCCGTTGGTATAGAGTTTCACGTTGCCGGGATTGGTCATTATGTCCCCGCCGATCCAGAGTATGCCGAAACGGTCGGTATGCTCTCTGCGAGCCTCGTCGAGCGTCAGGTCGGTCGGCTCATAGACCACCTCCTCGCTGCTCTCGAGCCGGGGAGCGATCACACCGCTCTCGTCGATCACGGAAATATGCCGGGTTTCCCCCTGGGAATAGCGCATGATGAGCGCAGGGGCCACCATCAGACCGATCATCAGCACCGGCATAAGAATCGTGGTCACGATGAACGACTTCTTGCGCACCCGTTCGTTGAATTCCCGGGTAATGATAATTCCTATCTTCGAATTTGCCATGGCTTTCTACTTTTACTTGTTCGTTTTCTTCCGATTACTCCGCGTTGAGGGTTCCCCCGACGGCCCGAATGAAGATGTCGTTCATCGACGGGATGATCTCCGTGAAGGAGCGCAGCTCCACCGCATCGTTGATTCGGGAGATCACCTCCCGCACGTCGGCATCCCGCTCCACATGCAGCTTGAGCGACGAATAGGCCGCCCCGAACTTCGGCTCAGGCTGTTCGAGCACCTCGCAGCGACCTTCGAGCACACCGCGCAGCGTTTCCGCATCGCCCCGATAGGCTACCTGGAAAATGTTGTTGCCGTGCCTGCGCCGGATCTCGTCCACACGACCCGTAAGAATGTTGCGCGACTTGTTGATAAGCGTGATATGGTCGCAGATCTCCTCGACGGACGACATGTTGTGGGTCGAAAAGATGACCGTCGAACCCTTGTCGCGCAAGCCGAGAATCTCCTCCTTCAAAAGGTTGGCGTTGATCGGATCGAAACCCGAAAAAGGCTCGTCGAAGATCAGCAGCTCAGGTTCGTGCAGCACCGTGACGATGAACTGGACTTTCTGGGCCATACCCTTCGAAAGTTCGTCCACCTTGCGGTCCCACCACGATTCGATGCCGAATTTGACGAACCACTTCTTGAGCCGCACCACCGCTTCGTGGCGCGAAAGCCCCTTCAGGCGGGCGAAGAAGACGGCCTGTTCGCCCACTTTCATCTTTTTATACAGACCGCGCTCCTCGGGCAGATAGCCGATGCGATAGACATCCTGCGGCTGGATTTCGCAGCCGTCGAAGATGACTTTCCCCTCGTCGGGCGCCGTAATGCGGTTGATGATGCGGATCAGCGTGGTCTTGCCCGCACCGTTGGGTCCGAGCAGGCCGTAAACCGACCCCTTGGGAATCGTGAGCGACACATCGTCCAGAGCCGTATGTCTGGCGAAGCGCTTGGTAACGTGTTCTACTTTCAATATCTCCATAATCGATCGAAAACTTAAAGTGAGTCCGGGCATTCCGTCCGCGATTTCCTACATCTCCGGCTGTACCGCATAAGGACAATACATCACTACGCCCTGCTGTCCCACCGCCTCACGGATCTTGCGCCACTCGCCGGCCCAGGGTCCCAGTTCTCCGGCCACGATGTCGGCCTTGACTTTGGCCATGAATCCGGAGAAGAACGCCCCGAAGCCGGTCGGAGCCTCGGTCATCTCGACGATGCGGAACTTATCGCCCAATTCGGCCTTGTCAGCCGCAATAGCGATGGCCGTCTTCAGACCGCCGTTGGTATCCACCAACCCGAGAGCGAGGGCATCCGTGCCGCTCCAAACCCGTCCGCCGGCAATGTCGAGCACCTTTTCCAGCGGCAGATTACGGCCTTCGGCCACGTAGGAGGTGAAAGTTTCGTACACCTCGTCCACCGAGCGCATGATCGCCGCCCGTTCGGTTCCCGTCAGGGGACGCATCACGCCCATATCGGCCGACGTATTGGTTCTCACGGCATCGAACGTAATGCCCAGCTTATTCTTCAGGGCATCCTCCAGGCGCAGGAACATTCCGAACACCCCGATCGACCCCGTAAGGGTCGTCTTGTCCGCCACGATGGCATCGGCACCGCACGAAATATAGTAACCGCCGCTGGCCGCATAGCTGCCCATCGATACGATCACCGGCTTCTTCTCCCGAAGCAGCTCCACCTCGCGCCAGATCACATCCGAAGCCAGCGCGCTGCCGCCCGGCGAATTGACACGCAGCACCACGGCCTTGACATCGTCGTTGCGACGTACCTTCGCCAACTTCGCAGCCAGCGTATTGCCGTAAATATCGGCACCGTAGCCTTCGCCATCGACGATCGCACCGTCGGCATAGACGATCGCTATCTGCGACGAAGAGATATTCTTAAGGTCCGCATTCAGTTGCGACACGTACTGTCCCAACGTCACGAACTCGAACTGTCCGTCGTTCTTGGCGACGGCGCCGTACTCCCGGAACACATCGTCCATCTGATCCTCGAACAGCAATCCGTCCACCATCCCATGATCGAGCGCCTCCTGTGCCAGCGACACTTCGAGCCCGTCGGCCAGTCGGTTCAAGGTCGAAAGCTCGATACCGCGCGACTCGGCGACGGCCTCCGCCATCACATTCCAATAGGAATCCACCAACAACTGCATCTGCTCGCGGTTGGCATTCGACATCTTCGAAAGGAAATAAGGCTCCACGGCACTCTTGTACCTGCAGGCCGTCGGACGGAAAATTTCGGCCTGAATATCGAGCTTGTCGAAAAGACCCTTGTAAAACATCAGCGTCGAAGAAACACCTGTCCACTGCATCCCTCCGTGAGGCTCCAGGTAGATCTTGTCGGCGACCGATGCCAGATAGTATCCCCCCTGGCCGTAGGTTTCGTTATAGGCGATGATGAACTTGCCGCCCTGCCGGAAATCCTGAAGCGCCTCGCGCAGCTCCTCCAGAATGGCGTAAGTGGCGACTCCGCCTCCGTTCGGACGCAGATAAATACCCTGGATGCGGGGATCGTTCTTGGCCGTTTCGATGGCCCGCAACGCATTGTAAAGAGTAACCTGGTGTCTGGCCGTCATCGTGGCGAAATCGATGCCGGCGAAAGGATCGCTGCTCGGCGACTCGATCAGGTCTTCCGAAAAATCCAGTTTCAAAATCGCGTGCTCTCCGACCGTCACCGGTTCCGAAGAGGTCATGGAACCTACGATTCCGAACAAAATCACCACGGAAAGAAAGAGCATCACCGCACTGCCCACGACAAAAGCGAGCAGACCGGCGAAAAACATTTTCAAAAATTTCATACCGATTTATTTAATATTCATTCGCTGCGAAACGGCGCATGAGGCGCGAACGGGGCGAAACTTTTCCGCATCGCCGAATCCCGGCCCCCCTCCGAATCGGAGTTAATATGCGGCAAATATAACCGTTAATTTTATGAAAAACAAATAATATTTATCGTTTATCGATAACATAATTTTCCATAAAGACTTATTATATCGGAAATAATAGTTATCTTTGTCCAGATAAGCCGCATCCGGACGAGCAGGAGCAGGCTCTTTGCCGCCCGGTTTGCACGATCGTTGCTACCAACTTAACTGAAAATATGGAAGAGAGAGTCAAGGAATTACTCAACCGTATCCTCCATCCGGAGACCCAGCACGGTCTTGTCGAGAGCGGATTCGTCGAACAGGTTTCGACTCCCGGCGACAAGATAACCGTCACCCTGAATTTCGCCAAAGTGCGCGATCCCTTCGCTCTGAAGATCAAACGGCAGGTTCAAGCGCTGCTGGAAGAGAATTTTCCCGCCCTGAAAGGATCCATCACCGTTATTATTAAGGAGGCCGCTCCCAAGAAACCGCAAGCTGCGGACAAACCGACCATGACGGGCGACATAGCCCACATCGTAGCGATCGCTTCGGGCAAGGGCGGTGTCGGAAAATCGACCGTCACGGCCAACCTTGCCGTCGCCCTGCGCAACCGGGGTTTCCGGGTCGGCATCCTCGACGCCGACATCTACGGCCCTTCGCAGCCCAAGATGTTCGGTCTGGAAGGTTACCTGCCCGAAGCCGAACAGGTGGACGGGCAGGACATCATCCTGCCGGCCGAAGCGATGGATATGAAAATCATGTCGATCGGCTTCTTCATCAAACCTTCGGACGCCCTGCTGTGGCGCGGTGCAATGGCGGTGAACGCCTTGCGGCAGATGATCCACCAGACACGCTGGGGAGCGCTCGATTTCCTGCTCGTGGATCTTCCTCCCGGCACGGGAGATATTCACCTCTCGATCATCTCGGAGTTGAAAATCGACACGGCCGTGATCGTTTCCACCCCCCAGCAGATCGCCGTGGCCGATGTACGGCGCGGCGTGGAGATGTTCCGCAATCCACAGGTGAACATCCCCCTGGCCGGCATCGTCGAAAACATGGCCTGGTTCACCCCGGAAGAGCTGCCCGAAAACCGTTACTACCTCTTCGGAAAGGGAGGCGCCCGCCGCTTCGCCGAGGAAAACGGCATAGACCTGTTGGGAGAAATACCTATCATACAATCCATTATGGAAGGCGCCGACACGGGAACGCCGTCGGTGTCGATCGACGCCCGCGTCGAACCCTATTACCGGGAGATAGCCGACCGGATTGTTGATAAGGTGGTCAAATAACCCCATGAATGATGTTGATAAACCCGCAATAACTTTTGAAAAGAAAAACCCGGAACCGTTTGCAAAATCCATCTTTCGCCCGGTATAGACAAAACAAGAAAACGGCAAAAAAAAGTTTTCGCAAAGTATGATTCGGGATATGCACGGAAAAAGAGAGGCAAATGTTTACAATCCGGAGATGTCGAAATGTCGAAACCGGTTTTGAACATTTGTCGGTAACTTTCAAAAAACCGGGTTTCGACAACCTCCCGGACCTTATCGGCAGAACAGAATACGGAACTTCGAAAAGCTATGCTGTGGATAACCCGAAATACGGTATAATTATCAACACTATCAACAGGCATTATATTTACTTTTAATTATTCTTTTAATAAAATAAAAGTATAAAAAATAAAAAACGATGGTCGATAACTCATCGAAACTCAAAACGGAAATCGAGCGGCTCAAACACGAGAAGAACGCCGTTATCCTGGCGCACTACTATACGCTGCCCGAAGTGCAGGAGGTAGCCGATTTCCTGGGCGATTCGCTGGCGCTCTCCATCGAGGCGCAGAAGACCGACGCCCGGATCATCCTCTTCGCCGGCGTGCATTTCATGGCGGAGACGGCCAAGGTGCTCTCGCCTGAAAAGAAGGTGCTGCTCCCGAATCTCGAGGCGGGATGTTCGCTGGCAGAGTCGTGCGATGCGGCCGCTTTCGCGGCTTTCAAGGCGAAATATCCCGGCTACAAGGTGGTTTCGTACGTCAATACTTCGGTCGGGGTGAAAGCCTTGACGGATGTGTGCTGCACCTCGTCCAATGCCCTGAAGGTCGTGGAGTCGATTCCGGCCGACCAGCCGATCATCTTCGCACCCGACCGGAACCTGGGTTCCTATATCCAAAAGCTGACCGGACGCGAGAATATGGTGATCTGGGACGGCGCCTGCCATGTGCACGAGGAGTTTTCGTTGGAGAAAATCCTGGAACTGAAGCGGCAGCATCCCGCAGCGCAGGTGGTGGTGCATCCCGAATGCAGGGCCTATATCGTGCAGGTGGCCGATTTCGTCGGTTCGACGGCGGCTATTCTGGACTATTGCGGCAAAAGTTCCGCCAGGGAGTTTATCGTGGTGACCGAAGCGGGGATTCTGACCGAGATGAAGCGCCGCTATCCGGAGAAGACGTTTATCCCGGCCCCTCCCGACGACGAGGCGTGCGGATGCAACAATTGCAGGTATATGAAGATGATTACGCTGGAGAATATCTTCACCACGCTGCGCGACGAGCAGCCCGAAATATCGCTTGACGAGGAGGTACGTCGCCGTGCCGAGCGTTCGATCCTCAACATGATCGCCATCAAGTAGTTTTTTCGCTCGCCGGAGGGCGATCCTCCGGTCGCACGGCCTGTGCGGTTACGGAGGCGGAACGGCGGATTTCCGGTCGGCGGCCAAAGAGGGGAAATGAGGGAGAACCTGCCCGGCCGGTTGCGGTGAAGGGCGAAAAAAGAGAACAGGGGAAGGAACGGAGAGAGTGCGGCGTTCCGATCCGGTTGGGCGGATGCGGAGCCGGTCGTATGAAGTGCGAACAGAGAAATTCAACTATATATTTTTTATAAACCAAGTAAACAAACATTTTAAGGAGAGATGAAAAAACTGATTTTATGCCTGGCTGCGGCAGTCGTATCGCTGACTGCCGCTGCAGACGAGGGTATGTGGCTGCTGCCCTATCTTCAGAAGATGAACATCGGGGATATGAAAGCCAAGGGCTGCCAGCTCACGGCCGAAGATATCTATTCGGTGAATCACGGATCGCTCAAGGATGCGATCGTCATTTTCGGTAACGGTTGTACGGGCGAGGTCGTATCGCCCGAAGGACTCGTTTTCACCAACCACCATTGCGGTTACGGTTCGATTCAGGCCCTCTCTTCGGTGGAGCACGACTACCTGAAGGACGGTTTCTGGGCTATGTCAAACGAGGAGGAGCTGCCGGCTCCGGGGCTGACGGTCACTTTCATCCGTCGAATCATCGACGTAACGCCCGAGGTGCTGGGCAACATCCCCTCGATCGCCAAGGGCGAGGAGCGTTCGGAAATGGAGGATAAAAACATCGAGGCGCTGTACGAGAAATTGCGGGCCGAGAATCCCGGCATGACGATCAACATCCAGCCGTTCTTCGGCGGCAACCAGTACTTCGCGTTCGTGATGGAGGTTTATCGGGACATTCGTCTGGTCGGTACTCCTCCGACGTCGATCGGCAAGTTCGGCGGCGAAACCGACAACTGGATGTGGCCGCGTCATACGGGCGACTTCTCGATCTTCCGCATCTATGCCGGCAAGGACAACCGTCCGGCGGAATATTCGGAGGAGAACGTACCCTACAAGGCCGAAGAGTTCCTCAAGGTATCGCTCGACGGTTACAAGGCCGACGATTTCACGATGATCATGGGTTTCCCCGGTTCGACCGAGCGTTACATGACTTCGTACGAGATCGACGAGATGTTCCAGGTTTCGGGTCCCCAGCGTATCGATATTCGCGGCGCCCGTCAGGACATCCTGAAGGAGGACATGGCCGCCAGCGACAAGGTGCGTATCCAGTACGCTTCGAAATATGCCAATTCGTCGAACTATTGGAAGAATACGATCGGCATGCTGCGCGGTCTGAAAAAACTGGACGTGAAAGCCTTGAAGGAGGCTCAGGAAGCCGAATTCCAGGCTTGGGCCGAGCAGAATACGCTGCCTGAGGAGGGATTCGTCGATGCGCTCGGCATGATCCGCGAGGCGGTGAACGACAACATGGCCTATACCGGTCCGCTCCAGTATTTGAGCGAGGCGATGGTCCGTTCGGTCGAAATCATGACCCCGGCTCTGGTGGCTAACCGGATGCTGACGGCCGAGGAGGTAAGCGACGAAGCGAAAGCGCAGGCGAAGGAGTATTACGCCAACTTCTACAAGGATTACAACCTGCCGACGGACCGCAAGGTAGCCCGGAAGATGCTTTCGATGGTCAAGGAGAACGTGAAGGATCTGCCGACCGTTTTCGCGGAGGTGATCGACGCGCAGTTCGGCGGCGACATCGACGCTTATGTGGATTACCTGTACGACAATTCGGTCTTCACGGACGAGGCCAAGGCATCGGCCGCTACGCCCGAGCAGATCAAGAACGATCCGGCGGTAGTGTTGGCTACGTCGGTTCTGAACAAGATGAAGGAGCTGCGCGAGAAGGCCGTACCCAATTTGCAGAAATATGCGGACGGACATCGTCTTTACGTAGCCGGTCTGATGCGCATGCAGCCCGACAAGGCCTGGTATTCGGATGCGAACTTCACCATTCGTCTGACTTACGGTCAGGTGCTGCCTTACGAACCTGCCGACGGCGTGGTATATGATTACTACACGACGCTCAAGGGCGTGATGGAGAAGGAGGATCCTTCGAATCCCGAATTCGTCGTTCCCGCCAAGCTCAAGGAGCTTTACGAGGCGAAGGATTTCGGTCCCTATGCCAACTGCAAGGGCGAACTTCCCGTAGCGTTCCTGGCCAACTGCGACATCACGGGCGGTAACTCGGGTTCGCCGATGATGAACAGCCGCGGCGAGCTGATCGGTCTGGCTTTCGACGGTAACTGGGAGGCTATGTCGGGCGATATCGCCTTCGAGCCGGATGTACAGCGTACTATCGGCGTGGACGTTCGCTATGTGCTCTTCGTGATCGACAAGTTCGCGGGTGCGGACTGGCTGCTCGACGAGATGACCCTCGTGAAGAGCGACTGCACCAAGGCATGCGATCAGAAGGATGTGAAGAAAAAGGAGACGAAGGCTTCGAAGAAAAACGCCAAGAAAGCGGATAAGAAGCGCAAGTAACTGGAAATACGGCGAATATGCGTTTGCTTTGCAGGCGCATGTCCGCGAATCGAAAAGGGGAGAACGCTCGCAGCGTTCTCCCCTTTTCGATGTTGAAAAACGGTCGGATGAAATTTACGCATTGCGGGGTGTGAAAACCGTCCTTCTTTTCGGATCGGTTTGCAGAAATAAAATAAATGACTATTTTTAGAATTTCATTCGTGCGGATAAGTGAGATAGAGATGAAGACGAAAAAAGGAAAGGATATGACCTGCGAAGAGGTCTTGGAGTGGCTTGCGGCCCATGCCAATCCGGAGTTCCGGGAGGGAATGGTGCGGTTCGGAATCGACGCCCGGCTGGCGGTCGGGGTGCGGGTGGTCGATCTGCGGCGTCTGGCGCGGGAGATCGGCCGGGATCATGCGCTGGCGCTGGAACTCTACCGCAGGCCGGTGCACGAAGGGCGGATCCTGGCGTCGATGATCGCCGATCCGGCGCTGTTCCGTCCGGAGGAGATGGATGCCTGGGTCGCCGAATTTCGGTCGTGGGACCTGTGCGACCAGTGTTGTATCAACCTGTTCCGCTATACGTCGTACGCTTACGGCAAGGTGCGCGAATACGCCGCTTCGGACGAGGAGTTTACCCGACGGGCGGGGTTCGCTCTGCTGGCTACGCTCGCCGTCGGGGATAAACGGGCTTCGGACGACGATTTCAGGGCCTTTCTGCCGCTGATCGAACGGGGTGCGGAGGATTCCCGCGTCCGGATCGGAAAAGCCGTGAATTGGGCCCTGCGGCAGATCGGCAAACGTAGCCGGGGGCTTTACCCCGATGCGCTGGCGCTGGCCCGTAGACTGGCGGCGAAGGAGGGGGCGGCAGCCCGCCGGATCGGACGCGATGCGGTGCGTGAGCTGACGCTGGAGAGGATCATCGCCCGGATCAAATAGGGTGCAGACCCCCTTGCGGAAAGGCTTTGGAAAGAAAAAGGCTTTCCGCAGCGAAAATCACCGAAACAGATGCTATCTTTGGGCGAAGGATAAGTCGATCCGCTATGATGAAAGAGTCTAAATTCGTACGCACCAAAATCGTCGTGGGTTACGTGCTGATCGCCCTGATCGGCCTGACGGCCATGATCTACGTCTGGCGTCAGACCGGAGCGCTCCTCGAACCGGACCACAGCCAGCAGGAGCTTCGGCGGCGGCGCAGACTGGTCAATCAGACTCTCTACCATCTCTATGAGGCCGAAACATACGGTCAGATGCTGGTGGCCGGTTATGCCAGCTACGAGAATCGTTACAAACGCGAACTCCGGCTGGTACGGGAGTGCATCGATTCGCTCCGTATGCGTGCGGACGACGAGTCGCAGCAGATGCGTCTGGACACGATCGTGCGGCTGATCGCCGGCAAGGAGCAGGGGATCAAGGCTCTGGACCGCAACCTGCGTTCGGCGGGCACGGCGACGTTGTTGAGCGAAAATATCCAGCGGATGATTCCCATGCTGGACTCCCTGTCGCAACCGACTATCGAACCCGATACGATCCTGGTCCGCGATACGGTGCGCGTGGCTCCGAAAAAGAAGCGCAATTTCTTCCGCCGGTTCGGCGACCTGTTCAGCCCGCCCAAGAACGATTCGCAGGTGGTGGTGAAGACCCGGGTGCGGATCGACGCTCCGCCTCGGCAGATGAGTCTGGGGGATACCATCGCCGTAGTGCTGCAGGATCTGGAGCAGCGGGTGACCAGCGAGCGGCTGGCCCTTTACGACAAGGCGTGGCGGGAGGGGTTGCGGCTGCAACGCAACAACCAGCAGATCAATCAGCGGATTTACCGCCTGATTATCGACTTCGAGGAGGAGGAGACGGCCTATCTCTGGGAGCGGATGCAGGCTCGTGAACAGGTGCGGCGCAGCTCGCTCGTCATTCTGGGCTCGGTGGCTGCCGGATCGCTGCTGGTGATGCTGCTCTTCGTCGGAATCCTCTGGCGGGACGTGAACCGCAGCAACCGTTACAAACGCCAGCTCGAAGCGGCCAATCGCCACAACGAAGCCTTGCTGGAGGCCCGTGAGAAGCTGATGCTCACCATTACGCACGACATCAAGGCCCCGCTGGGTTCGATCATGGGCTATATCGATCTGCTTACGCGTCTGGACCTGGGCAAGCGGGGTGCGCTTTATCTGGATCATATGAAGAGCTCGGCCGATCACCTGTTGGAGTTGGTGACCGACCTGCTGGATTTCTACAAACTCGACTCCAACAAAGTCGCCGTCAATCGCATCGCCTTCTCTCCGGCCGATCTGTTTACGGCTGTCTGCACCGGGTTCGAGCCGGTGGCTGCGGCCAAAGGAATCGAATTGCGGTGTACGCTCGCCGCCGAACTTTCGGGACAGGTCGCGGGCGATCCCTCGCGTGTGCGGCAGATCGCCGAGAACCTGCTTTCCAATGCGATCAAGTTCACCGACCGGGGGTTCGTCGCGTTTGACGCCTGGTTGGAAGAGGGGCGGCTGCTGTTCCGTGTCAGCGATACGGGTCGGGGAATCGGCCCCGAGGAGCGGGAGCGCATCTTTCAGGAGTTTGTGCGCCTGCCGTCGGCGGGCGGCGTGAGCGGCGTAGGGCTGGGCCTCTCGATCGTCGATCGTCTCGTGAAGCTGCTCGGCGGTACGATCGAGCTGGAGAGCGAACCGGGCGCCGGAAGCCGATTCCTGGTCGCCGTTCCGGTCGGGGAGGCGGAGGACGACGCTTCCGAAAAGGAAGCCGCAGCGGGGATGTGTTCGGGCAGAGTGTGTATGGAGGGCGGACGACCCCTCCGCTGCCTGCTGGTGGATGACGACCCCCTGCAACTTGAGATGACCGCAGTTCTCTGCCGGGAGTTGGGAATCGAAACGGAGAGCTGTCCTTTTCCCGAATACGCTGAAAAATTGGTGCAGGAGTCTGCTTTCGATCTGGTTTTTACCGATATACAGATGCCCGGAGTGGATGGGTTCGAGGTGTTGCGACGGATTCGGGCCGTTCGTGCGGAGCTGCCGGTGGTAGCCGTTTCAGCCCGTTCGGACGATGAGTCGGCCTATGTCGAACGGGGATTTGCAGCCGACGCCGCAAAGTCGTACAATTTCCCGAAAGCAGACGGCTACAATCCCTACTCGCGAATATACGATGAAATGTGGGGAATCTGCAAGGCGCTCAGTCTGGTTTTAGGCGAGGAATTTGACTGGAAGGAGATCCACGGCTGTTGTCAGGGAGAATACAACCGCGTAATTTACCCGGAGAGCAGATTTTCAGAGCAGGATATCAAAAATTTTGAATGCGAGTTTTTTAATCTTGGTACAGAGTGGTGCGTAACGGACGAAAAGCCGGATTCTCCAAACGAGATATGCGGCGGCTGTATTTACTGCCACAACACTGATATAGACAGCATTCGCAGGGAAATCGCCGAGTGTTTCGAATGTGAGCCGGGTGACATTCACCTTTATTCGTACCACGAAAAGACCGTCTGCTACTTTGAATCAGAGCAGGACGAGGAAGAATTCGGCATGGAGATGTAACAATCAGGTGCACACGGTGTCGCACCTCCGGAAAGGAAAATAAAATGGATATCTACAAAAACAGTCTTAAATACGCAAAAGAAAACGGCGAGCTTGAACGGTACCGCGAAAGTATGAATCTGTGCGATGAATGCGGGACGTTTATAAGCCATTCCATCGCTGAAAATTTCAACAATAATTACCTCGATGTTAAAAAAGTCACTGCGGAAGCCGCCGGGAAATACGGTTTTGAGTGTGCAATGCTCATGCTTGCGCTACGCATTGACAGCCTGAAATATGACGGGCGTTTCACCGCCGATAACAAGGAATGGGCGCAGGAATTCCTTGCCGACTATCCCAATGCCGAGGAAATCCGGAAAACAGCAGACAGGACGCTCGGAACAGCTCACCCGGTTCTTCTTAACGCTGTGACGGAAGAATTAAGGTCTGTTTTCCGCGAGATGAATAAGCAGGAAATCGAGGGTTATCGTATCGTTCAGAGAATCCGGACTCCCAATTCTGAATTTGTCCTCGGGCAGAACAATAAAATGCCGGGCTGTTATGCGACCTGGTACAACTCCGACCACAACGGCGGAATTTCCACGGTATGGGGACATTATTTCACCTCAAACGATTCGCAGAATAATCTTGTTTCAGCATACCGCGACCTGTTCTCCAGAGCGCTTTCTGACGTAAACCAGCACACCCGTTTTGAAGAATTTACTCCGAAAATTGGCTCGATTATCCGAACCGTAAACGGCGAGGATATGCAGTTTGAACTGACTGACGAGGAATGTAACGGAATCTGGGATATGGTCGAACAGCAGAATGTCGAGAGCCATTTTGCAGACCTGCTCAGCGAAAACGGATTTGATGTAAATTCCGCAGATG